>ERZ791682.633-NODE-633-length-16732-cov-2.60131_pt1 | contig 16732 bp, 18 predicted proteins | sample MGYA00509958_ERZ791682 | MGnify/ENA primary metagenome ERZ791682 (study PRJEB30046, sample SAMN00715194) | human gut metagenome | study: EMG produced TPA metagenomics assembly of the A metagenome-wide association study of gut microbiota in type 2...
TGTATTTCGTTTATTTTTTTGAAATGACCACAGCCAAAAAATCCATTATGAGCTGACAGAGGACTTGGATGTGCTGCTTCAAGTATATAATGTCTATCAGTATTAATAAAAGATTTTTTCTTTCTTGCATTTCCTCCCCATAAAACGAATATAACTGGATCCTCCCTATCATTTAAATATTTAATTATATTATCTGTAAATATTTCCCATCCTATTTTTGAATGAGAGTTTGCTGCTCCTGCTCTTACAGTAAGAGCAGTATTTAAAAGAAGTATCCCCTGTTCTGCCCAAGGAACTAAATACCCATTATTTGGTACATATAATCCTAATTCATCTCTTAATTCTTTATACATATTTTGCAGTGATGGAGGAGTTTTTATTCCTATATTCACTGAAAATGCCAATCCATGTGCTTGATTAGGACCATGATAAGGGTCTTGTCCTAAAATCAATACTTTACAATCTTTATAACTAGTAAGTTTTAATGCTGAAAATATATTTTCCATTTTTGGATAAATAGTTTCAGTTTTATATTCTGCTATTAGAAATTTTCTCAACTTTTGATAATATTCCTTCTCAAACTCATTTTTTAGTACTTCATCCCAATCGTTTCCTAGATTTACCATTTTCTCTCCTCCAATTTTAAATTTTTTATTATTCTGCTGCTATTTTTAAACAGTTAGGAAATCTCTTTTTCATTCCACATCCAGAACACATTTCTCTGCAATCTGGTGTTAGTGCTCCCTCTTCTGCTTTTTTATATTCTCTTAAAAGAAAACTCTTTTCTACTCCTATATCTACCATATCCCATGGAAGATCATTTTCCAAATCCCTTACTCCAAGATAATCTTTTTCATTTATTCCAAGTTCATCAACTGAGGATTTCCAGATATCATAGTTATCTTTATAGTCATCAAGTTTTGCTCCTTTTTTCCAAGCAAGCTCTATAAGATCTCCTGTTCTTTCATCTCCTCTTGAAAGAAATCCTTCAAGATAGGATTTTCTCATATCATGTATTCTTAAAGTACAATGCTTTGATGTCTTAAACAAGTCCTTTAATATTCTATGCTTTCTTTTCATCTCTTCTATATCCATCTGTTCAGACCATTGGAATGGGGTATGAGGCTTTGGAACAAAGTTTGAAACACTTACTGTTACATTTATTCTTTTGCTTATAGGTCTGCATCTTTTTATAACCTTAGAAGCAAGTTCAAATATTTCTGCTACATCTTCATCTGTTTCAAAAGGAAGTCCTATCATAAAATAAAATTTAAGATTTTCCCATCCTCCTCTTATAGCAGCTTCTGCAGTAGCCAGTACATCTTCTTCTTCTACACCTTTATTTATTATATCTCTTAGTCTTTGTGAACCAGCTTCTGGAGCAAATGTAAATCCAGTTCTTTTTCCTCCACTGATGTCATCTGCTACCTGTACAGAATATGGATTCATTCTCAAAGATGGAAGTGAAATTCCTAGATTTCTATTTTCATATCTATTTTTCAATCCTTTAATAAGTTCGTCTATTTTACTGTAATCACTGCTACTCAAAGATGAAAGAGATATTTCTGAATATCCAGTATTTTTTATCATTCTCTCTATCAGTTCGCAGTTATTTTTAAAGCTTCTCTCTCTTACAGGTCTGTATACAATTCCAGCCTGACAGAATCTACACCCTCTTGTACAACCTCTTTGTATTTCTACAGAAGCCCTGTCATGCACTATATTTATATATGGTACAAGCTGATCATCATAAAATTCTGTTCTGTCTAAATCCTCAACAATAGCTCTTCTTACTCTTTTCCTTCCTTTATGGAGGACAGGAACATATACTCCATCAAAACCTTCTATCAGTTTTAACTTTTCCATCTTGCTTTTATCATGGTTAGCTGTAAGTATTTCAGCTATTTTCACCATAACTTCTTCTCCATCTCCTATTACTACAAAGTCAAGAAATTTCTCCATAGGAACAGGATTCATCATACAAGTTCCCCCTGCCATTATCAATGGATATTCTTCTCCTCTGTCTTTACTTTCAACTGGTATTCCTGCTAAATCTAAAGCATTCAATACATTTGGATAACACATTTCATATGATAATGAGAATCCTACTACATCAAACTCTTTTAATGGAGTTTTACTTTCCAAAGAAAACATAGGTATTTTGTTTTCTCTCATCAAATTTTCCATATCTTCCATAGGAGAAAATCCTCTTTCTAAAGAAAATCCCTCTACTCTGTTCATAAGGCTATACAATATTCTAATTCCCAGATTAGACATTCCTACTTCATATATATCAGGAAAAAACAGACACATTCTTGCTTTAAATTCATCTTTATGTATACTGTTTATTTCATTTCCCAGGTATTGAGCTGGTTTTTCAACTTTCAATAAATATTTATCTAAATTTACTCTCATTTTTTCCTCGCTTTTTTATTATTACATTTATTTTATCATTTTCTTATTAAAATTACCTGTTTTTTTTACTTATCATCTAATTTTTGAAACTCTTTCATTTTAGAATCATCACTTTTATCATGGTGTATTCTGCATAATTGAGCTAACTCTTTATTTATATTTTTTAATTTTTCATAGGCATTCTCAGTATGTCCTTCAAGTTTTCTATCTCCTACTACTACTTTTTTCATTCTCTTCAAAAATGTAGTTTTTCCTTTTCCACTGTCATGCAGAAGAGCAAGTTTCCAATATAAAATATCATCTTTTAATACTTCATTTTCTTTAACAAAATTTAATAATCTAAAAGAATGGACCTTGTCATACTCCATCATAGTATCAAAAATCTTAAATTCATCTTCTGAAAGAATTTTTTTCACAGTCTCATCTTTTTCCACATCATATTTTCCAAACACATAGATGATCCCTTGTCTGAGCCTATTTAACATTTATTTCTCCCTTACTACTATATCTCCATATTTTCTCTTCATCTCTTTAATATTCTTACCATTTTTTCCTATAAATTCTCCTCTTTTTCCTTGAGAAACATAGAAAACATATAAACTTTCATCTGTTGTTTTTTCAACCTTTATTACATTTTCTTCTGATATATCTGGCACTTCTTGAAGAATCATATTTTTCATTTCATCTTTTAAATAAATTTTTTCAAGAGTTAAGTATTTTCCCATAAGAGGTTCTTTTTTCCCAGTAAGTATATACCCAGACATTATTCTTACCTGTTTAGGCATAAAAGAATTCCCTAAAAATCTTAATTTCCCATTTTCATATATAATTCTTACCTCTCTTATATGCTTCTTAAGTTCAAGTCCTTTTTTATCAGTAAATTCACTTACATCATATATTCCACTAAGTTTTTCACAAAGTTTTTCTATTTCTTCCTTTGTATTTTTTATAAGTTTTTCAGGATATGAATATATATACTCTCTTTTTTCTATCATATCTGGAAAAACAAGATTAGGGAAAGTTTTTTTTATCATGGGAACCCTTAAGTCAGCATCAGAATTTTTATTAAACTCCTCTTGTACTTTATTTATATCTCCATTAAAATTACTACTGACATAGAGAATATTCTCATTTGCACTTACTTTAGCATCAGTTCTTCCTGCCTGCTGTACTCCCTTTGCCCAAGTAAATCCTATTTTTTCCATTATTTCTCTGAATTTTCCTTTTATGCTTTTCTTTCCGTCCATTTCATCAAAAGATTGAAATTTTTGTCCATTATATGAGATATAGAACATATATCCCCATTTCTTACTTTTTTCTATTGTTCTTATATCCATACTTTTTCTCCTTGCCTTCCAATTCTTTTAATTATATCATATCAGCAAAGAAAAAAAAAGCTGTAAGCAGTTTTAACTGCTTGCAGCTTTAAATATTTTTATTAATTCCAAGTCTGGCTTTTCAATCTTCCATTCTCATAAACAGCTATACTATCAACAGTTCCATCTTCTTGATATCTTTTCCATGTCCCATCTTTAACCCAGTTCTTGTACTTTCCTTCTTCCAATATTTTTCCATTGTCCCAGAAAAATTTCCATTCCCCAGTTCCAGCACTCATATCACTTTTATGAAGAAGTTTACCGTTTTGAGCAAAAAATTCAACACCTGTAACTCTATTATTTTTATATCTTGTTATTGCTTTTATACTTCCATCTGAATAATATGATCTCTGTTCACCATTTAGTTTTTCATCTATATAGCTTTCAGTCAAAACGATATTTCCTTCATCAGAATACCATATTTTCTGTCCATTCAGTTTTCCATTTACATAAGCTTCACTATATTCAATAATATCCCCAAGGAATAATGCAAACTCTCCAGTGAAGGGTTTATCCTCTCCCTGAGCATATACAAGTTTATCTGCTCCATAAATCTTTTTACTGATGTCAATTATTTTCACACCACTTCTCATTAATGCCTTTTGTGCATCAGTTAATTTATCTCCACTTTCAATTGACTTATCTGTTACAGTTGTTTCAGATTTCACTTCTTCTTTTTTTTCAGATGTGTTTAACTTTTCCAAAGGTTTCAACTCATTATTTATATTTGATACAGGTTTTGTTACAGTTGATGTTATTCCTTTGTTGATTTCATCTAGAGTTTTTATTTCTCTAAGTCCCTCCGCAAAAATCTGTGAACTATATATAAATACAGCTGATAAGAAAATAATTATTCTTGTTCCTTTTTTCACTTTCCTCTCCTTAAACTTAAAAATAATATAAATTAGTCCAAAGAGAAAACACATCCTATTTAGAATAGTTTGGAGCCTCTTTAGTTATAGTAATATCATGTGGATGGCTTTCTTTTAAACCTGCTCCTGTTATTTTTATAAATCTTCCATTTATTTTAAGATCTTCTATAGTTGGTGTTCCACAGTATCCCATACCTGCTCTGATTCCACCACAAAGTTGGAATATCACATCTTTAAGATTTCCCTTATATGCAATACGTCCTTCTATTCCTTCTGGAACTAGTTTCTGAGCATCATTTTGGAAATATCTATCTTTTGATCCTCTCTTCATTGCTGCAATAGAACCCATTCCTACATATATTTTATATCTTCTTCCTTCAAGGATAATTTCTTCACCTGGTGCCTCTTTAGTTCCAGCTAAAAGTCCTCCAAGCATTACACAATCTGCTCCAGCAGCTAATGCTTTTACAATATCTCCAGAAAGTTTTATTCCTCCATCAGCTATTACTCCTATACCTCTGTCTTTGCATACTTGGTATACATCATTTACAGCTGTAAGTTGAGGAACTCCTACTCCTGCTACAACTCTTGTTGTACAGATTGACCCTGGTCCAATTCCTACCTTCACTGCATTTACTCCTGCAGCTATAAGATCCAATGCAGCTTCTGCAGTTACTATATTTCCTCCAATTAAGTTTAAATCAGGAAAGGCTTCTCTTATTTCTCTTATTTTCTTTATAACTCCTGCTGAATGACCATGTGCTGAATCAACAGTTATAATATCTACTCCTGCTCTTACTAAAGCTTCTACTCTTTCTAATGTATCTGCTCCAATTCCTACTGCTGCTCCTACTCTAAGAGTTCCATGAGTATCTTTACAAGCATTTGGATATTCTACCAGATTATCTATATCTTTTATTGTAATAAGACCTTTTAAATATCCTGCTTCATCAGTTATAGGAAGCTTTTCTATTCTATTAGAAAGAAGAACTTCTTTTGCCTGTTCTAAAGTAGTTCCCACTGGAGCCGTGATAAGGTTTTCTTTAGTCATTATTTCACCAACAAGCTGTTCCATATCTTTGTGGTATTTTATATCTCTATTTGTAACTATACCTATAAGTCTTCCATCATCTTCAATAACTGGAAGTCCAGATATTTTATATCTTCTCATCAAATCTTCAGCAAATCCTACTGTACAATCTTCTTTTAAAGTAACAGGATTTCTTATCATTCCGCTTTCAATTCTTTTTACTCTGTCTACTTCAGCAGCCTGATCAGCTATACTCATATTTTTATGAATAAATCCAATCCCTCCTTGTCTTGCTAAAGCAATAGCTAAATCTGATTCAGTTACAGTATCCATTGCAGCACTAAGAATTGGTACATTAAGTACTATATCCTTTGTAAGATTAGTTTTTAGACTTACCTCATGTGGTAAAACGTCTGATTTTGCTGGCACCAATAGCACATCATCAAATGTAATAGCTTCTTTTACTATTTTTCCGTTCATATCCCTCTCCTTTTTCATAAAAACTTAATATTTATACTTCATAAAATCAAAATTTAATAACCAAAAAACTTCATATTATATATTTTGATTATTATAGCACAAATTTAAGAATTTTGTCACATAAAAAAAGATATTTTTTATAAATATTACTTTTCAGTTCTATTGTATATATCAATTTTCTGATATGGAATTTCTATGCCGTTTTCATCAAAGACTTTTTTTACCTCTTCATTGAAGTCATATAATGTATCCCAGTAATCTGAACTTTTCACCCAAACTCTGAAATTGAAATCAAGAGAGCTTGCATTTTGTTTAGCCATTCTTATTGTTATTGCTTTATCCTTTAATACTGCTGGATGGTTTTCTGCTATTTGTCTCAATAATTCTTTAGCTTTATCTGTTGAAGTATCATATGACACAGAAAATACCATGTCCAATCTTCTCTCTGGTTTTCTAGAATAGTTTATTATCGCATTATTTGCAAGCTGTCCATTAGGAACTACTATCACTTTATTATCTGTTGTGATAAGAGTAGTATAAAGAATATGTATCTGGTCTACTGTTCCTTCTATTCCCCCATTATTAGAGATATAATCTCCTTTTGAAAACTGTTTGAAGAAAAGGATAAGAACTCCTCCAGCCAAATTAGATAAACTTCCCTGTAATGCCAAACCAACTGCGATACCTGCTGTACCTAAAACTGTAACAAGAGATGTTGCTTTTATTCCTATTACACTGACTACCACAAAGAATAAAGCTATATAGGCAATTGTTTTAAGTAATGAAACTGTAAAACTTTCAAGTAATGGATCAACATTTTTCTTCTCAAGTGTCTTTTTATAAGTTGTTAAAATCATTCCTAAAAGTTTAGGCCAAATTATAAATAAAACTATCAGAATTAAACCTCTGATTACCAACCCTGGAAGAGCAGTAAAAATATCTGTAAGAAAACTTTCTAATAATGCATGCATAATGTATATCACTCCTTTAAAATTATTTTAAATTTATATAATTATACTAAAATACCATACTTATTCTTTTATTTTTTAACAAATTTTCTGTTCATTCACACTAATTATAATATTTTTTCTGATTTTTAACAAGTGTTTACTATAAAATTATATATGTAATTTTATTTTATTTTTACTGTTTATGAGATATAATAATATTACAGAGGTGAAATTTTATGACAGAAAATATAAAAGGAATTATACAAGTTATACATGGAATGAGTGAACATAAAGGAAGATATATTCACTTCTTTAAATATTTTACAGAACAAGGTTATCTTGTCTTTTTACATGAACATTTACATCATGGAAATAATGTTGCTGCAAAAGAAGAACTGGGTATATTTCAAAGTGATTTTCCTATCTTAATAAGAGAGCAAATACTGTATACTGAAAAATTAAAAAGAGAGTATCCTAATATTCCTTTTTTTGTATTTGGGCACAGTATGGGATCTTTCATTGCACAAGAACATATGAAAACCTGTTGGAATAAAATAGATGGGTATATATTTTGCGGTTCATGTTATAAACAGCCTTTTCTATGGAAAACAGGAGAAATAGCAAGTTATTTTTTAGATAAAATATATAAAAATAGGAGAGCCTCTATAATTAAAAAACTTGTTTTTCTAAATTCCAACAGCAAAACAAAATCTGAATATTATTATAATGAAAATTCATGGCTTTCCAGAGATATTGAAGAAGTTAAAAAATATTGTAATGATAAATTATGTGATTTTACCTACAGTAGTACTTTTTATACTACTTTCTTTGAGTTTTTAAATTCTCTCTATTCAGAAGAATCTTTTAAAAACATATCCAGAGAACTTCCTATAATGATAGTATCAGGAGATATGGATCCTGTGGGAAAATTTGGAAAGGGAGTTGCAGAGCTTGAGAAATTCTACAACAAAATTGGATTTAAAGATGTTACCTGTCATTTGTATAAAAATGCAAGACATGAGCTTCACAATGAAATAAACAGAGATGAAGTATTTAATGATATTGAAAAATGGTTAGAAATTAGAATTTAAATATATATTTAAGGAGATGATTTTATGTACACTTGTGATGTTTGTACTAAATACGTTTGCAGAACTGGGAATCTTGCTGAAGCTCCTCTTAATTGCCCATGCAGAGAACTTGACAACATAGAGGAAATCAAAAAATTCTATCTTGAAAAAGAAAATATGAAGCTTGCTCATAATTCAGCCCTTGTCGAAAGTGAAGGGTATTGTAAACAGACAAGAGTAGAAGAAATAATAAATTTTGCTAATAAATGCGGATACAAAAAACTGGGTCTTGCATTTTGTGTAGGTCTTTCAAAAGAGGCTAAACTTTTTGCTTCTATCCTTAGAAATCAGGGCTTTACAGTGGAATCTTTATCATGCAAAAATGGGTCTGTCCTCAAAGAATTTATCAATATCTCTAATGAAGAGCAGGTAAGACCTTGTACTTATGAACCTATGTGTAATCCTATTGGTCAGGCAAAACTTTTAAATCAGTCTGGAACTGAATTAAATATACTTTTAGGACTTTGTGTAGGGCATGACTCTTTATTCCTGAAACATTCTGAAGCTCCTGTTACAGTGTTTGCAGTAAAAGACAGAGTTCTAGGTCACAATCCTCTTGCTGCTATATATATGGCTGAAGGATATTACAAGAAAAAACTTTTTAAATAAAAGCGAGGAAAAATGATAATAGAAAAAAATTCCCTTTGGATAAATAATAAAAATGGAAGAGAATACCAAACTGTAAGTGAAGCTATTGATTGTACTAATGAAAGAGATGGATTGATAGTGATAGTTTATATCTGTAAAGAAGCTGAAGGAAAACTTTTTGTAAGAGAAAAAAGTGAGTTTTTAAAAAAATTCTCACCTAAGAAATAGAAAACAAGGTGGCTCAAAATTACTTTGAACCACCTTGTTTTTTATAATTCGTATTTATTTTTTGCGTAAGCTACTGCCACTTTTCCTATAATATCATTAGGATCTATAAGAGGCACTGTAAAACTTTTTCCTTTTAATATAATTGGAATTTCTGTACATCCCATTATTAATGCCTCTGCTCCATTTTCTATGAAATATTTAGCACAATCTGTAGCATCTTTTACATTCTTTTCTGTAACCCCATTGTATTTAAAGTCAAATATAGTATCATGTACTTTATTCTGTACTTCCTCTTTTGTAGCTATTACTTCTATTCCAAACTTTGCACAGCATTTATCATATAATTTAATCTTCACAGCTGCATTAGTTGCCATTACCCCCACTTTTTTTATTCCTGGCACCTGACGCATCATCTCTTTAACTGCTTCCTCTATTATATGTAGAAATGGTATGTCTACCTGACTGGCAACTTCGTCATAAAAATAATGTGCTGTATTTGCCCCGATTATTATAAAGTCAGCCCCCGCTTTTTTTAAATTTTCTGCTGTAGCAACCATAGCTGCAACTGGGCTTTCTGTCCCTTTCATGATTGCATCCTGTCTGCTTGGCATTTTTGGATTATTGTCCACTATTATTCTCAAGTGATCTTCATCACATTTTGCATGTGTTTCTTCTACTATTTTGGCAAAAAGATCTATAGTAGCTTCTGGTCCCATTCCACCTAATATTCCCACAACTTTTTCTTTCATTATTATCCCTCCTCAACTGCTTCTCTCTGCTCATTCTTTCTTTCACCAGCATCTAATACAGCAGCTACGACTACAGATCCCACTACATTTACAGTAGTGATTCCCATATCCATTATACGGAAGATTCCACCTAAAAGACCTACAAATTCTATTGGTAGCCCTAAAGTTGTAAGGAAAATAGTTGTTGCAACAAATATTCCACCAGGGATACCAGGACTTCCTAAAGTCATCAATACTCCTGTAAATACAGCTATAAACATTTGATATAAAGACATTTCTATTCCCAGTACCTGTGATACAAACACTGCTACGACTCCATACCAAAGCCCATTTCCATCCATATTCATTGTTGCCCCTACTGGAATAGTAAATCCAGCTATATCTTTTTTCAATTTCAATTCATCTTCACAAACTTTTATAGATACTGGTATAGTTGCAGCAGTACTACATGTAGCAAAACTTGTAGTCCATACTGGAGCTATTTTCTTATAGAACGCAATCGGGCTCTTTCCAGAAGCTGCCAGATACATTCCACCATAAACTACAAAAGCATGTATGATTAATCCAATGTAAATAGTAATTATAAACTTTCCTAAAGGTCCTAATATGTCTGTTCCATATTTTCCTGTTGTTGTTGCCATAAGAGCAAAAACACCATATGGAGTGAATCCCATAACAAATTTCAATATCATCATTATGAAACGAGAAAGAGTTCCAAACATATCCAACACACGTTTTTTGTCCTCTTCTTTTAATAGAAGGATAGCTATACCAGAAAATATAGCAAAAGTAATTATCTGAAGCATATTTCCTTCTGAGAATGACTGCATTATATTAACAGGGAAAAATCCTAAAATAACACTGCTTACAGTAGGAGCCCCTTTTTCAACTATTCCACTGACATCTGTCATTACAAATCCTACCCCTGGTTTTATCACAAGAGCAGAAAATAATCCAATACCTGCTGCAACAAATGTTGTAGCTAAAAAGATAACAACAAGTTTAACTCCAATCTTCCCAAGACGTCTCAAATCTCCCATACCTGCTACTGCCAAAACAACATTGGCAAAAATAAGAGGTACAACTGACATTCTAAGAAGTCTTAAAAATACATCCCCAACGACAGCTATTGCCGTTATTTTTGGTCCTATAACAAGTCCAGCTATTGCCCCCAGAATCATACCAATCAATATCTTATTGGCCAATCCTATCTTCTTCTTTAACATAATAATCCCCCCACTTAAAATTAAGTAGTATATGAAAGATCGCTATTCTTGACTATTTTGCAGCTCAATACTTGATGAAGGTTTTAATGACGTTTTCCATTTCTCTCTTCAATAGAAATCTCTGAATTGACAACTTCCATTTTTTGATTAACAGCTATGAATTCTAAACAAAGATCACATCTATCTCCTCTGTAAGTTCTCCTGTTGAATACTACAGGCTCTTTCCCTATAAATGACAGACATTCTACTACCATCCCTGTAGGAATTTCTGGAAAATCAAGCTGCTCTTTTTCATATTGATCAAGCATTATTGCCTGTACCCCTATTTTATAATTAGTAAAACTTTTTTCATAGGTATTCTCAATATATTTATATACAGCTATTTCTCTAATATCTTCCTTTGAAATATTTCCTGCCCATTTAGGATTGATATAGTGTGTATCTAAAAGAACTGGTTTTCCGTCTATATAATGAAGCCTCTCTATTTGATACACTTCTCCATTCTCTTCTAGCTCCAATACTTTTTGCATTCTTCTGTCTGTTTCTGTAAAATCTGAAAAAATCACTGTTGAGTAATCATTCAGTCCTGCTTCTCCACTTTTTTTGCTGAAAGCTGGTTCTAGCAGAAAATTTTCTGTAATCTTTTGATAGACTACAAAAGATCCCTTTCCTTTTTTCCTTACAATAAGTCCCTCATTTACAAGACCATCCATTGCCTGTTTTACTGTGGCTCTGCATAAATTAAACTCATCACAAAGCTTCAATTCTGAAGGTATCTCTGTTCCATATCCCCAATCTTCATTCATTATTTTATCTCTTATGATTTCTCTGAGCTGATAATAAAGAGGGATTGGACTATCACTTTTTAATTTTTTCATACAAACCACACCCTATCCAAATTTTAAAACTCTTCTACATTGTATAAAGTGTAGCAATACTTGTCAAGAATATTAAAACCATATACAGATATTCAATTGTTCAAATGTCTAGACATTTGAATTATACCAATAATATATTTAAATGTCAATATTTTTACAAATTAAATGTTTTATTTATTTTTGTTTTGTCTTTATTTCTTACAAAAATATTGGTATCCACCTTATAAAAAACTATTCAAATATATTATTAAATCATTCTTATTCTTAATTTTTTTCCTTTATTAAGAACTATTTTAATAAAAATAGAGCTGAGGGAAAATAGACAAATAAAAATTAATATAGTATAATTTTAGGAAGAAATGTGAAAGAACATCATAATAAAAATTCATATTTTATGAGGTGGCTACTTGAAAAGAAATAAAAAAATAAAGAAACAGGCAATCATATTGCTTCATGAAATATATGGAGTTAATGATTTTATAAAAAAACAATGCCAAAAATATCAAAAAATGGGATTTGATATTTTTTGCCCAAATCTTCTTGAGCATACTCCATTTTCATATGAAAAAGCTGATGAAGCATATAATTATTTTATTCAAAATATTGGTTTTGATAAATATACAGAAATAAATAGTCTAGCCAATAATTTAAAGAAACAGTACAATAAAATATTTCTTTTAGGTTTTAGTGCAGGTGCTACTATTGCATGGAGATGTTGTGAAAAATCTTTATACAGTGGAATCATTGCATGTTATGGTTCTCGTATAAGAGATTACACTGATTTAAATCCTGTCTGCCCTACTCTTTTGTTGTTTGCAAAGGAAGATTCTTTTGATGTGTCAGCAACAGTTAATGAATTACAATATAAAAAAAATTTATCTATTACTGTATTTGATGCTTCTCATGGATTTATTGACCCTTATTCCAAATATTATAATGACTATCAGAGAAAAAAAGTTGAATCAGTTATTACTCAGTTTATAAATCAGTGTATAAAATAAATCAGAGGTATGGATTTTTTCCATACCTCTTTTTACATTTTTATATAATTCTATCTTTCAAGTCATTATTTAAATTCATCTAAATATATCCTAATAATTCTTTGAATTTTCTTTTTCATATTTTAAAATTAAATTTGTACTTATCAATCTACTGCTTTATTGTACTTAAACAAAATGGATGTCCCTCTGGGTCAAATAAAACTGTTGATGTTTCAAAATATTGTATTTCTGATATTTTTGCACCACACTTTACAGCATGAGAAACTCCCTCTTCTAAATTTTCAACAAGAAAATCTATATGTGCCATTTGCTGCTGCTTTCCTTTTTCCCATGGCCATACTGGTGGAATATATTCTTCAACTTCCTGAAAAGCAAAAATCCATCCTTGAGGTGAACGTAACCCAGCCCAGCCATTTCCTGAAAGAATTTTCTCCCAACCAAGCAAATTTACATAAAAATCTGCTAATGCATCAGCATTTTTACAATCATAGGCAAATCCTGCTATTTCTTTAATCATATCTTTTTCCTCCTAGCATATGAAATAGATTTCTTTTTATTAAAATTTTATTCCCATTTCTTTAAATATTAAAATACAGACAATCAATGAGAGTAAATTAATAATTAATCCAATAAAAGCCAATCTTTTTTTCTTAAAGGAACCAAATATTCCAATTCCACTAAAAATCAATCCCATTACTGAAACTGCTGGTCCAATTAATGCTATGGCAATCATAACAAGCACCATGATATGACCCAATATGACAACCCACCCATTTCTAGAATTTATCAAACATATTTTTAAGAGTCCAACTGACAATCCACTAGCAATAAGCAGAAGTATTCCTATTACTAAAGATATTGTTCCCATTATATTTTTTTCATAATCTATTTTCATTCTCTTCTCCTCATGTTTTCAAGTAATTTTTTAATGTAATATCATTTAGAGAATATTAATTTCTATTTCATAAAAACATATGCATTGTAAATATTTATGAATACTATAACCAGCATAAGCCCCATAAAAAGTTTATCCACTTTTTCTTCAGATATCTTTTTATTAACCATGCTTCCTGCCATTCCTCCACATACTCCTCCCAACACCATAAGTCCAAGATAAAGAACACTTACATCTGGAATTTTTCTTGCAAATATAGTATGTGCCAGACTTGCTATTTGTGAAAATAGTATTATGTATATAGAATTAATAGCTGCTTCCTTAGTAGTCATTGAAAAGAAGAAAATCAATATTACAAGATTGATAGGTCCTCCTCCAATTCCTAGAAATGATGAAAATATACCTAGAATAACTCCTATAATAAAGCATAGAATCTTATTTTCAAAATTATGTGTTTTTATATCATTTTTCTTAGCTGTATATATTAAAGTTCCCAATGTTATAAATATCATAACAATTGATTGAACTGCTCCTGTCCTGTTCTCATTTTGAAGAACCTCTTTTACAGCTTGAAACATAACTTTTCCTGTCATTCCTCCCAATACACTTCCTAATGCAAGCCAAGTAGTAATCTTTGTATTTATCTTTACAGTACTATTTTTCATTGCTTTAGCTACAGAAATAACAGACATAGAAAGAACTGTACATCCTGATAAAAAACTTATAGCTGTTACACTCATAGTCCCTGTTGCATCAAGAACAGGTTTAATTATTACTCCCCCACCTATACCACATATTGACCCTACAAGAGAAGAAAAAAAACTGACTAACAAAAAAATAACTGGCATATCTTACCCCCAAAATACTTTTATGTTTCCTATATTCAATAATTATATTTGTTTTTTCATAAAAAATCAACCTTCATTCTTTAGATGTTCTGCTATTTTTCTTTTTTTTAATAAACTACACCAAATTTCTCTCTTTGTAATAATCATAAATTTATGATAAAATATAACGATAAAATTTGATTGTCTAAAGGAGTTGAGTATGGCTAAATTTGATAAAATATACAAAGAAATTGTTGAAACTATAGATAAAAAAGGAATATGGAGTGAAGGAAATGTCAGAACAAAATATGCTGATGGAACTCCTGCTCATTACAAAAGCTATATAGGATATCAATTCAGGCTTGATAATTCTACTGATGAAGCACATCTTATCACTACCAGGTTTGCTCCGAACAAAGCTCCTATCAGAGAACTTTACTGGATATGGGTAATGCAGTCTAATGATGTAGATGAATTAAATAAATTAAAATGTAAATTCTGGGATGAATGGAAAATGAAAGATGGCACTATAGGAAAAGCCTATGGATACCAAATAGCAAAACAAACATTTGGATATAAAAGTCAGCTTGATTATGTTATAGGAGAATTGAAAAAAAATCCTAACAGCCGTAGAATAATGACAGAGATATGGGTGCCAGAAGATCTCGACAAAATGGCTCTTACTCCTTGTGTACATCTTACTCAATGGAGTGTTATTGGAAATAAACTTTACTTAGAGGTAAGACAAAGAAGCTGTGATGTAGCACTTGGACTTGTAGCTAATGTGTTTCAATATTCTATACTCCACAAGTTAGTGGCTATGGAATGCAATCTGGAACCTGCTGAAATTATATGGAATATTCATAACGTACATATTTATGACAGACACATGCCTGAACTTTTAGAGCAGATAAAAAGACCTTCAATTGATGGAGCAACTGTAAGAATTGAAAACTTTAAATCTATCTATGATTTTAAACCTGATGATGTAGTTGTTGAAAACTATCTATATGGAGATAAAATTTCTTATGAGGTGGCAATATAATGAATAAACCAAAATTAAACATGATAGTATGTGTGGCAGAGAATAATTTAATAGGTGATAGAGTTCCAGAAGGAAATGGGCTTTTATGGCATTCTATAGAAGAATTAAATTATTATAAATCTAAAACTATTGGAAATGTAGTTTTATTTGGAGAAAATACAGCTAAATATGTTCCAATTAATTTAATGAAAAAAAATAGGGAGGTAATAGTCCTTACTCTTGATTCCAAACTTGAAGATATTATGGAACATTACAAAGATAGTGGAAAAGATATTTTTATATGTGGGGGATATACTATTTATAAGTATTACCTTGATAATTATGAATTGGATGAAATTTATATTTCTAAATTAAAACCTCATGTAAAGGTAGCCCATGCTGCTAATCCTCTTTATTTTCCTGATGTAGAAAAATATGGATATAAGATTGTATCTGAAACTGACTACAATGATTTTACTGCAGCAATATATAAAAAATAAAATAATAATTTATAATAAAGAACCTGAAGTGTTAGATATTTCTAATAGAAAAGGTTCTTTTTTACATTCTGTGTATTCTTTATAATTAATTCTTCACCTAAATTTTTCTAATAAAATATTTATAAAAAAAGAAAAGTTTGACTTTATTAGAAAATAATATTACAATCAATATACAAAAGTACGATACCGTACTATATGGAGGTGGAAAATGAATTTTAAAGCTTTAAGAATTTATGAAGAAAATGGTACTTTTATAAGAAAAATCGTTGAAAGAGATATTAATGAACTTCCTGAAGGAGAAGTTTTAATTAAGGTTAAATATTCATCACTTAACTATAAAGATGCACTATCTTGTATAGGAAACAGAGGAGTAACCAGAGAATATCCTCATACTCCTGGAATAGATGCTGCTGGTATTGTAGAAGATTCTAAAGTTTCTGAATTTATCAAAGGAGAAGAAGTTTTCATCACAGGATATGATTTAGGTATGAATACTGATGGTGGATTTGGAGAATATGTCAGAGTTCCTGCAAATTGGGTAGTAAAAAAACCTGCTAACCTTT
>ERZ791682.641-NODE-641-length-16515-cov-2.4469_pt1 | contig 16515 bp, 19 predicted proteins | sample MGYA00509958_ERZ791682 | MGnify/ENA primary metagenome ERZ791682 (study PRJEB30046, sample SAMN00715194) | human gut metagenome | study: EMG produced TPA metagenomics assembly of the A metagenome-wide association study of gut microbiota in type 2...
AGTGAACTTGATAAAATCAAACTATATAGTGGTATAACTCAGGTGGTTTCTCTTTCTGAAGATAAACTTGATTTTAAAGCAAGATATGTAGGTGATACAAGTGGCAATAAATATAATATAACAGGTATAAAACTAAATAAAAATACTACTTGGATTAATCTAGGAATAGAAGCAAAAATAAGTGAACAGACATCAATAAATGCTTCTTATGATATCTCTGTAGAAAGATCAAAAATTTCTGATAATATGATATCAATAGGATATAAATTTAGATTCTAATAAGCAGAAATAAATTTTAGAACTTTTTCAGTAGAAAGGTTTGTTATTAATTTCGTTCCTAAAACTAAAAATAGTAAACTCATTTCATTCAAACATACTATTTTTTACGTTTTACTTACTTCATTAATTATACAAACCTTTCTAATTTCCAAATTTCTAAAACTTATTCAAAACTTTTTAGATATCCTCTATTTTTATTATTTTTACCAGTCTGCTTGTTCCTAATCTATCTGCTCCTGCCTCTATAAATTTTTCTGCATCTTCAAAAGAACTTATCCCACCAGCTGCCTTTATTTTTACATTCTTTCCTACATATTTTTTCATAAGAAAAACATCTTCCAATGTGGCCCCAGAGGTAGAAAATCCTGTAGAAGTCTTGATATATTCAGCTCCTGATTCAGTAACTATTTCACACATTTTTATTTTTTCCTTCTCAGTAAGAAGGCATGTTTCAATAATTACTTTTAATATTTTCCCTTTACAAGCCTTGTGGATATCTTTTATCTCATTTAAAATAATATCATATTTTTTATCTTTCAAATCTCCCATATTGATTACCATATCTATTTCATCAGCACCATTTTTCACTGCTTCCTCTGTTTCAAATACTTTTACAGCTGTTGTGCTGTATCCATTTGGAAATCCTATCACAGTACATATAGGAAGAGAATTTTTTACATATTCTTTGGCTCTTTTTACAAATGATGAAGGTATACATGCAGAAGCTGTTTCATATTTTATTCCATCATCAAGTATTTCTTTTATCTGCTCCCATGTGGATGTTTGAGCTAAAAGAGTATGATCCACTATTTTCAATATATCTTTTCTATTCATTTTTTCTCCTATGATTATTTTAATTCCTCAAGCACAGATCTTCCTATTGTATTTTCAGGCATCACTATATCAAAATTATCAGCAATAGTAGCTCCTATTACAGCAAAAGTGTCTGCTATGGGCAAAGCCCCTGCCTCTTTCATAGATGGTGAGTATACTATAAAGGGAACTTTTTCTCTAGTATGGTCAGTTCCTTTGAATGTAGGATCATTTCCATGGTCGGCAGTTATTATTAAAAGATCATCTTCTTGAAGTTTTTCCAAAACTTTTCCTAAATTTACATCAAATTTTTCTAATTCATCTGCATATCCTTTTGGATTTCTTCTGTGTCCCCACAGAGCATCAAAATCAACTAGATTTACAAAACATAATCCAGTAAAATCTGTATCTAAAAGTTCCAGAGTCTGCTCCATTCCATGGACTGAACTCTTTGATTTATATGCTTCTGTTATTCCTTCTCCATCAAAAATATCTCTGATTTTTCCAACAGATATAACATCAAATCCTCCTGCCTTCAATACATCTAAAACAGTTTTTCCATATGGTTTTAAAGCATAGTCATGACGGTTACTTGTACGTTTAAATTCACCTTTTTTCATTCCTATATATGGTCTGGCTATTACTCTTCCCACTTTCCATTCATCCCTCATAGTAAGTTCTCTTGCTATTTCACAAAATCTATATAGAGTTTCAAGTCCCATAGTTTCTTCATTACCACATATTTGAAGGACAGAATCAGCACTTGTATATACAATAACATCTCCTGTAGCTATCTCATGTTCTCCATATTCTTCCAATATTTCTGTTCCACTTGCTGATTTGTTTCCTACTATCTTCCGTTCAAACCTCTTCTCCATCTCATCTATTAATTCTTTTGGAAATCCTGTTTCTGTAAATGTTTTAAATGGAGTTTTTATCTCCAATCCCATCATTTCCCAATGTCCAGTCATAGTGTCCTTTCCTACACTTCTCTCTTTAAGTTCTCCATAATAGGCAAGAGGTTTTTCTGCTACTTTTACATTTTTCATTGGATGAAGATTAGCAAGTCCTAATTTTTGAAGATTTGGTATATTAAATTTTTCTACTGAAGCAGCTATATGTCCTAATGTATCTGCTCCTGTATCTCCATATTTTTCAGCATCTTCCATAGCTCCTATTCCCAAAGAATCTATAACTATGGTAAATATCCTCTTATATTTTCTCATAAGTATTACCTCCGTTGAATCAACAGAAAGTTTCAAGAGCCACTTTCATCATATTTATAAAAGATGATTGTCTCTCTTCTGGTGTAGTTTCCTGTTTAGTTACAAAAGAATCTGATATAGTCAAAAGACATGCAGCATTTTTCCCTAAAACTGCTGCATTATGAAAAAGTGCAAAACTCTCCATCTCTACACAAGTGCATCCATATTTAGCTTGAAGCTCCTTATATCCATCTACATTACTTTCTCTGTAGAAAACATCACTTGAATGTATTTTGTCCAGGTGTACTTTTACCCCTAATTTTTCTGCTGTTTCTAATATTTTTTTATTTAATTGAACACTTGGAAGAATTGTATCTCCCTCAAATCCATTCTGTGTATGAGCAAAAGTTGATTCACTCCATGCACTCTCTGCAAGTACTACATCATATATATTCAATTTTTCTACATAAGATCCTGCTGATCCAACACGAATTATATTCTCTACTCCATAAACTGTATATAGCTCATATGAATATATTCCAATAGATGGCATTCCCATTCCAGAAGCCATAACTGTTATTTCTTTTCCTTTATACTCTCCAGTGAAAGCAAGCATATTTCTTACAGAGTTTACCTGTCTTACATTTGTTAAAAATGTTTCTGCTATAAATTTAGCTCTCAATGGATCTCCTGGCATCAATACATTTTTTGCTATATCTCCAGGTTTTGCCTGATTGTGTGGTGTAGACATAATTTCCCTCCTTATAGGTCATCACTTGTAAATGACATTGGTAAAAGTTCCTCTATATTTGTTACCATTTCTTTTTCTCTATTAGATAATACAATAGGAGTATCTCTATTTAAAAGTTCTATCAGTACCTGTCTGCAAGCTCCACATGGTGTTGCAAGAGTCTTTCCACTGCTCACAATGGCAATAGCTTCCACATCCTCTTTTCTATATCCCTGTGAGTATACTTGAAAGATAGCATTTCTCTCTGCGCAGTTAGTCAGTCCATAAGAAGCATTCTCCACATTGGCACCTATAAAATATTTTCCATCTTTTGTTTTTACACAGGCCCCTACATGATAATTAGAATATGGTGCATAGGCATTGTCCATAGCTGAAAAAGCTCTTTCCAGTATATCTCTGTATTTTTCCATATCCTGCCTCCTTTATTCTGGCATATCTGTTTTTATAAGGTTACGTATAGCTTCAATGGCTACTCTTATGGCTGCATCTGTATCATGGACAACTGGATTTTCAAGTCCTGCTTTTTCTCTTTCTTGATTAGCTACTACTAAGAATGCTGATCCTACACGAACTCTTAAATAATCTCCCACTACAAAAAGTGCTGCTGATTCCATTTCTGAAGCTTTACATCCTAGACGTATCCATGCTTCCCATTTATCCATCAATTCATAACTTACTGGCTTTGTTTCAGGTTCGTGCTGTCCATAAAATGAATCTTTGCATTGAACTATTCCAGTATGATATTTTTCTCCTAAATCCTTTGCTCCCTGTATAAGAGCATTTACTATATCTATATCTGCCACTGCTGGAAATTCAATTGGAGCATATTCTCTGCTAGTTCCTTCCATTCTGATAGCTCCAGTAGCAATCACTATATCTCCTCCCATAATTTCAGTCTGCATCCCTCCACATGTTCCCACACGTAAAAATGTATCTGCTCCTGATTTTACAAGCTCCTCCAAGGCTATAGCTGCTGATGGTCCTCCTATTCCTGTAGAAGTGACACTGACTTTCACACCATCAAGATATCCAGTGTATGTAATATATTCCCTATTATCTGCCACAAGTTTTGCATCTTCAAAATATTTTGCTATTTTTTCACAACGTTTTGGATCTCCAGGAAGTATTACATATCTTCCTACATCACCTTTTCTTATTCCTATATGATATTGAACTCCCTCTTCTGCATACTTCATGATTATACCTCCAATATCTGATATATTTTTAAAATTATATTCTCTATATGTTTAATATACCACAGATCCAACTACATTGTCGAATAAATTACTCTAAAATGAAAAAAACGACAAATGACTTGATTGTCATGCCGTTTTTTCATATCTATATATAAAACATCTTGGGGAAAGATTTATATGCTTTAATAATACTAGATATCTGTGACAGTTCTGTTACAGATATTAAAATTATTTTTTCACATTGAACTTTTTTTAATTTTATTCAAAATTTTTTCACACAATAATTAATGAATTACATATATTTTAATAATTAAATTGTTTTAAAAAATATATTTAATCTAAATTAAACGTGTTGAAGATAGTTAATGATTCATTGCAATGTATAATATAATTTTTTAGGTATATAAAATCCTTAAAAAATGTTAAAATTCTAATTGTACAATTCAATAAGCTTCTAAAGAAACACAAAACATAAATAAACAATTTGGTTTTATTAATAAAAATCAAATTAAAATACAGTTAGGGATACAGCTGATGTTTAGGAGGTACAAAACATATGATTAGGATTGGATTAACCAAGGAACAAAAAGAACAGGAAATTATAAAATACTTAAATAATAAAAATATTAATAAAATTTATTGTTTCTTTTTTAAAAAATTTTATACTAAATATAATATTGGGAACAAAAATATTGAATATATTGAATATTCTGATATTGAAAAATATAAGTATTTCTATAGGTTATTAGAAGAAATAACTGAAGATTCTTTAATCATAATAGATGAATGTATGAGAGCAAGTAATAGAAATAAATTAACATATAATTGTGCACATCATTATTTAAATCAAAGTCCTCATAGAATAATCTTTGAATATTTTCCTATAATAGAAAACTATGAAGATTTTATGATACTTTTAAATTTTGAAAATAAGGGAAAATATAAAGGAAAACCATTTGAATTCAGTTATTTGAAGGTAGAAGATATCAAAATGATAAAGAGAACTATTCCCATGAAAATAAAAAATGTAAGAACAACAAGATTTATGAGAGAAAGATATGAAAGAGAAAAAAATCTTTTATTTAAACTTCTTGGAAATCAAGACCCAGATACAATTCCCAGAAATCTTCATCTATTAACTGGAGATTTTAAAAAAGAACATATAAAAGAAAAAACTGCTGTTGCAAGAAACAACAGATTTCGATTTAAAAATGTTGTTTCATATACTAATATCAATAAAATATCTGAAGAATCAGAAATACTTGTTGTTGACTTTCATTATAGAAGATTAAATTTCAATGACTTTCTAAAAACTATGAAAAATATTAAAGAATTTGAATTTCTATCAACAAGTTTACCTGTTGATAAATTTTATGCAAAGAGTTATATAGAATGGAAGGAAAGATGTGAAGAAATCTATGATAAAGCAGATGTATACCAATAAAAATGTTCTTGAAGCTTCAAAAGAGAGAATAAGTTTTCTTTTTGATAATTTCAAAAATATCTGTGTTTCTATTTCAGGAGGAAAGGATAGTACTGTCCTTGCTCATCTTGTATTGAAAGAAGCAGTTAAAAGAAATAGAAAAGTAGGATTATTTTTTCTGGATGAAGAGGTAGTATATAGCAGTACAATAAAACAGATAAAGTATTTGATGAATCTCTTTCCTCAAAATACTATAAATTATTGGCTTCAAATAGAATTTAATCTTACCAATGCAACAAGCATCACAGAAGGACAGCTGAAATGCTGGGAAAAAAACAAATCTCATCTCTGGATGAGAACAAAAGAAAAATATTCTATACAAAATAAACCATGGGATATAAAAACTGAAACTATAAGAGATAAAAACAAAGGATTTGGATTCTATGATGTAATAGAAAACTTTCAAAAGCTGAAAAATGATACTGTTTTCCTAGTTGGTCTGAGAGCTACAGAAAGCCCAAATCGTTGGGGTGCAGTAGTAAAAAATCCAGTAAATATAAATGGAACTCTTGTTTATTGGGGAACAAAATTAAAGTATGAAAATTTTTCTTTTTATCCTATTTATGATTGGAATTTTCATGATGTATGGAAGTATATTTACAATGAAAAATTAAAATACTCTAAAATCTATGATTATCAATATAAAAAAGGAACTGGACTAAGAGAAATAAGAGTTTCATCTCTAATACATGAAAAAAGTTTTAAAGCTCTAGTGGACCTTCCTGAATTTGAACCTAAAACATATGATAAACTTCTTAAAAGAATAGCTGGAATAAGTATTGGAAATCTTTATGGGAAAGACAGCAAAATGCTGAGATGTACCAAACTTCCTAAAAATTATAATTCATGGAAGGAGTATAGAGATTTTTTATTAAAAACATATCCCAATGAAAATAAAAAATGGATATTTGAAAAACGATTTCAAAAACATCTTGAAAATGAATACGTAGCAAGACAACAATGTAAGCAGCTCATACTAAATGATTATGAAAATAATCTGCCAGTTGACAATAAAAAAGATCCAAGATTGGAAAAGTTGAAAAAATGGAGAACAATACTATGAAATATATAAAAACAAAAAAAGGAAATGTAGCACTTCCTGTTATGAATCCTATTATAGTTCCTATACACAAATTAGAACCAAATAAATACAATCCCAACAAGGTGGCTATAAATAATATGGAATTACTTGAAAGATCTATATTAGATAATGGCTTCTGTTTTGCTGTGGTTACTATCTATGACAAAGCTAGAGATAAATATATAATAATTGATGGTTTCCATAGATATGAAATTTTTAAAAAATATTTTAAGGCTAAAGAAATTCCAATAATTGTATTAGAACATAATATAGAGAAAAGAATGGCAGCAACTGTTCAGTTTAATAGAGCTAGAGGTGTTCATCAGGTTGAGCTTATGGGAGAATTAGTAAGAGAACTATATGAAAAAGGTCTTGAAGATGAAAAAATAGCCAATACTCTAGGAATGGAAGAGGAAGAAGTCTTCAGATTAAAACAAATAACAGGTATAGCAGAAATTTTTAAAAATAAAGCTTATTCAAAAAGCTGGGAAATGCAGGAGGTTGATGATGATTGAAAAATGGGAATATGGTGGTTCTTATATAAGTTACCCAATAAAATCTGCTGTTCCATACAATATAGATGAAAATATCATTATGGTCCATGATCTTACTGATGAACTTCCTGATTTTATGAAAAAAGCAGATATACTATTTATTGATCCCACTTGGAATTTAAGAAATCTTAATACCTTTTATATGAAAGCTAGATTAATACCAAGATTAGAAACATATGAAGAATTCTATAAAATTCTTTTTAAAAGAATAAGTGAAATAAAACCAAAACTTTGTTTTGTTGAGATAGGGAAGGAATACCTTGCAGATTTTATAATGGAAATGAAAAAACTATTTAAATATGTAACCTTTTATAATAGTACATATTATAATAACAATAAAAATATCTGTTATATAGTTCAAGGAAGTGAAAAAAGGCTTAATCTAAAATTAGATGGTATGGATGAAGAAAAAATAATAGAATTTATATGTAAAAATATTGAATATAACTGTATTGGAGATATTTGCATGGGAAGAGGACTTGTAGGTTTAAATTCCTATCTTAACAATAAAAATTTTGTAGGTATAGAATTAAATCACAAAAGATTATCAGTTCTTCTGGAAAATATATCTAAAATAAAATATTCTTGATTTAAAATATTGAGAGTTATAAAAAGCTGTGAATTTTCCTGTTCACAGCTTTAAATTTTTTATTTTCTTTTATTTTCTTCACTATATATTTTAAAAAGTTCTAAAAGTATTACACTATTTGACATTTCCTGCCTTTTTTTTATTTTTTTCAATTTTTTATTTATATACTTAAAATCTTCTTCAATAAAACGACATCCAAACAGTCTATAAATTTTTTCTATTCTTTTATCTTCCTTTTTCATAGCATCACTCTTTTATCTAATAGCTTCAAATATGCTTATTATCTCTTCCTGTCTTTTCATGTCCTTTTCCAATTCTTTTTTAGCTTCTGAATATTTTTTTGCTAATTCCTGATATTGAGCTTTATAGAATTTATTATCTTTTACACTTAAAATTCTCTTCTCTTTTTCTGAAATCTCTGCATACATTTTTCTTTGAGCTGCCAGAGTTTTTTCAGCTTCTTCAGCCTCTGCTTTTCTTTGATTATACATAGCTCTTTCTTCAGCTTCTAACTGTTGAAGATTAAGTTCAAGCTGTTCAAATGTTGACATTACATCTGTTGCTGAATATGATATTGCTGATACTGCTAAGAAGCATCCCACTAATATTTTTTTCATCTTTCCCCCCTATTTTTTTCATCTTCTGGTTTTATATATTCTTTTAACACATCATTTATTTTATATTTTTCAACTAGTTCATTTATGACTTTTACTTTTTCTTCTCCTAATTTCTGATTGAATAATGCCTGCTGAAGCTGTGGGTATACTTCTACAGTATTTTTATCCTTCAATATTTCAGTATTATTTTTATATACTTCTAATAGTTCATAATCATATATTTGAACTGTTTTTTGAGCTACTGAATTTAGATAGAATTCAATCTCCATATTAAGTTTCATTTCCTCAAGATATTTTTTTTCCTCTTCTGTGTATTCTTTCTTTTCCATTTCTGCAAGAATAGCTTTTCTTACTAAAAGCTGAGCCACCGCATCCTTATTTTCCCCTAAAGCTTCCAGTTCTTTTTTTGTTAATTTTATCATCACTATTTTCCTCCAAGTTATTATAGTTTTATCTTATTTTTATCATTTTTTTCTTCTAAAGTTTTTCCATATTTTTTAAAAAGATTAATTAATATTTTATTATTTGATCCATATTCTTCTTTTAATTTTTTCAAACTTTGTTGAATCATCAAATATTCATTTTCAGTAAAGCGGCATCCTAGAGCACAGTAATTTTTTACTCCACTTCCTAAAGGGCGGCCTCTTTTCTTTTTTTCAACCATAAATTTTGCCCTCCTTTAGTGATTTCATATTATTTAATTAAATAATAAGCTACTTAATTTTAATTAGCAATAATCTGTTCCATTTTATCTAATCTGCTCAAGTATTCATTAAGCTTTTCATTTTCAAGTAAAAGAAGTTCAATCTCATTATTGTTTGAGTTAAACTGGTCATATACTTCATCAAATTTTTGACTTAAAAATACTCTGTTTTCATCAGGCTCCATCCCCAAAACCTCTTCTAGTTTCACAATTTCCTCTTCTTCCATCTTTAAGAAAGCCATTCTTTCCTTTCCAATTTCAAAAGCTCCAGTTGCTCCTGCCATTCTGGATTCTGGAGTATTCTTACTTCTAAATACTTTTTCTTCTAGAGATTCATTCATATCTCTTCTGATGTCTTCTAATATTTTCTTTCCTTTTTTTTCTTCTGCCTTTTCAATAGCTATTCTTGTTTTTTCAGCATCTTCAATGGCTTTCTGTTTTGCTTTTTCCTCTGTTTGAATTTCTCTTCTTATCTGTTCAAGAACTTTTTTTCCCTCTTTTTCACTTATTTCTTGTGAATAAAGTGCAGTTGTTAAACAAGATAGAAAAAGAAATATCCCCAACATCTTTTTCATATCTTTTTCCTCCTTTACAGCTAGTTTTGACAAACAAATAATACATTTTAACCCTTTAAACCAATTTTATTTTCTGTCATTTTCGCTCGACAAAATGTACTGTTTATATATAAAAAGAACTTTTACAGTACAATTATAGCATGGTGTTCATTTTTTTTAAAGAATATATTTATCAAAACGTTTTGTTAATAACTATTTTTATTGATTTTTAAAAATCAACACACTAATGTTCTAAAAAAAATCAAGCAAACAAAAAAAGAGAATGATTCCTTAAAATCATTCTCTTTTTATTTGTAATTTTTTTTATTTTTCAGATATTTTTTTTGCTTTAATCCATTCTGATTCTTTTCCCATAGTATAATTTTTTACAAAATTATTTTTATATTCTCCAAATCTATCTGCTATTATAGCTTTCCTAGCATTCTTCATTAATTTTAAGAGAAAATACAAATTATGATAAGTTGCAAGTCTTTGTCCTAAAATTTCTTCAGCTTTAAATAAATGTCTTATATATCCTCTTGTATAATTTCTGCATACATAGCAGTCACATTCTTCATCAAGCGGCCTGTCATCTTCAGCGTAAGAAGCATTTTTTATAACAAGTCTTCCATATTTTGTAAATACAGTTCCATGCCTCCCTATTCTGCTAGGTTGTACACAATCCATCATATCTATTCCAGCTTCAACAGCTTCTAACATATCAAGAGGTTCTCCTACTCCCATTAAGTACCTAGGTTTTTCCTCAGGACATTTTTCTACTATATGATGAAGTATTCTATACATATCTTCTCTAGGTTCTCCTACAGCTAATCCCCCTATTGCATATCCAGAAAAGTTTTCATCCATTTCCATAAGTTCATTTAAACTTTTATCTCTTAGATCCTCATATATTCCTCCTTGAACAATTGCAAATAATCCTTGTTCATCAGATCTCTTATGAGCCTCTATACATCTTTTTGCCCATCTGGTAGTTCTTTCAATAGATGGAATTATATATTCTCTTGTAGATAATCCTGGAGGACACTCATCAAAAAGCATGACTATATCTGATCCAAGATTATTCTGAATATCTATTGATTTTTCTGGAGAAAGAAAATGTTTTGATCCATCAATATGTGAACTGAACTTTACACCCTCTTCAGTGATTTTTCTTAAAGCTCCAAGGCTAAATACCTGAAATCCACCACTATCTGTAAGTATAGGCTTATTCCAATTCATAAATTTATGAAGTCCACCAAATTTTGCTATTAATTCATCACTTGGTCTTAAATAAAGATGATATGTATTTCCAAGTATTATTTCAGCTCCAATAGTTTCTAATTCTTCAGGTGTCATAGTTTTTACAGTCGCCTGTGTTCCTACAGGCATAAATACAGGTGTTTCTATCTCTCCATGGGGAGTTGTTATCTTTCCTGCTCTGGCTTTTCCCTGTTTTTTTACCAGTTCATATGTAACAGGTAATTTAATTGTCATATATTCTCCTATCTTATATTATCTATCTACAGATATTACATTTTTTAATTTTAAAATATTGTTCAATAAATATTTATATTCACTCTTGTCACTTATTTCAATAGTCAATTTTATATTCATAAGTTTTTCCCCATTTTTAGTTATTTCATTAGAATTAACAGAAACAAGATGAATTTTATGATTTGCTATTGTATTTATAATATCTAAAAGTATATTTGGTTTATCATAAACCAAAACATTGAATGTAAACTTATATTTATTGACTTTTTTCTCTGTAAGAGCTTTATCCCAAGCCACTTCTATCTCTCTGGAAGGATCATGTTCTATCATTCCTTTTAGATTTTTACAGTCTTTACGATGAACAGTTATTCCTGTAAGTTTAGTTACATATCCAGTTATTTCATCCCCTGGCAGTGGAGTACAACATCTTGCAAATCTTATAAGAGTATTGTTTACTCCATCAATAACTATTCCAAAATCATTTTTGCCAGAAGTACTTTTTTCTTTCTCTTTTTTCTTTTCCATAAGTTCATCTATGTTGATATTTGAAATAGCTCTTTCTTTTTCTATTCTTGTTCTAAGTTTTTTGATAATAACATCTATCTTGCTTCTCTTTTCTCCCACATGGTAATAGAAATCATCTAAATTACTAATATTGTTTTTTTCCATATGTTTTTTAATGATAGGATCCTCTTCCATTTCCTTCAGAGATATTCCAAGCTTTCCCAATTCTCTTTCAAGATTTTCTCTACCATTTTTTATTGTTTCATCCATTATCTGCTCTTTAAGCAGTTTTCTTATTTTACTTTTAGCTCCATGGGTAACTACTATATCCAACCAATCTTTTGCAGGTCCTTTTGAATTTTTAGCAGTTATTATCTCCACTCTGTCTCCATTTTGAAGTTTATAATCAAGTGTTACAATTTTTCCATTTACCTTAGCTCCTACACATTTACATCCTATTTGTGTATGTATTGCAAAAGCAAAATCCAAAGGTGTAGAACCTTGAGGAAGTTCCAAAATATCCCCTTTTGGAGAAAATACAAAAACTGTTTCATTCATTATATCTTCTGTTACACTTTTAATAAAATCTTGTGTATCCTCTGCTTCATTTTGAAGTTCAAGTATATTTCTAAGCCATCCATATACTTGATCTCCTTTTGTAACTTTTGTTTTTTCTTTGTAACTCCAGTGAGCTGCGATTCCTTCTTCAGCTACTCTGTCCATATCCTCTGTTCTTATTTGTATCTCAATAAATTTACCTTGTGGTCCTACTATTGTTGTATGTATAGACTGATAGTTATTTGACTTTGGTACTGCTATATAATCTTTAAATCTTCCAGGAACAGGTCTAAAATGACTATGAATAACGACAAGAGTATTATAGCATTCTCCTTCTGTATCTACAATTATACGTACCCCCATAAGGTCATATATATCATCAAATTCTTTTCCTTTTTCATACATTTTTTTATAGATACTATAAAAATGTTTAAATCTTCCTTTTACATTACCCTTAATACCTGTGTCATGAAGAAGTTTTACTATAGTCTTTATAAAGCTCTCTACATATTCACTTCTTTCATCTCTTTTACTATCTATCAAAGATTTAATGTGTTCATATTCTTCTGGCTTTAAATAACGAAGGCATAAGTCTTCAAGCTCCCACTTTATTTTTGCTATTCCTAATCTATGTGCAAGAGGAGCATATATATCAAGAGTTTCCTGAGATATAGCAATCTGTTTTTCAGGTTTCATATACTTTAAAGTTCTCATATTATGAAGTCTATCAGAGAGCTTAATTATTATAACTCTTAGATTTTGTGCCATTGCAAGAATCATTTTTCTTATATTTTCATCCTGCTTTTTAGTACCATTAGGAAGACTTTTTAATTTTGTAACTCCATCAACAAGTGTTGCTACTGTATCACCAAAATTATACTTGATATCTGCTAAAGTTATTAATGTATCTTCAACTATATCATGGAGTATTCCTGCTACAATAGTATCTGTATCCATTTTCATATCTATAAGAATTTTAGTAACTTCCACAGGATGCATAATATAATCTTCTCCAGATTTTCTATACTGTCCTTCATGGCACTCCTCAGCAAAATATAGAGCCAGTTTAATTTTTTCCAGATCTACTTTTAAATTATTCTTATTTATCTGATTTACAATTTCTTCCCAATAGTTCATAATATTTCCTCTTTTCTATAATGTGATTTTATTTTAAAAGAACTTAAAATAAAAAAGCCTAACCAAAACAAGTAAATTCTGAGTCAGGCTTCTGCTATTCTAATATTTCATCAAAGTCAAAACAGGATAATCTTTAAGCTTTTCCATTCCTTTTAACTCTTCAAGTTCAATTAAAAATGCTAGTCCCGCAACTATTCCTCCTAGAGATTCAACTAGTTTTATAACTGCTTCTATTGTCCCACCTGTTGCCAGTAAGTCATCTATTATTAAAACTCTTTGCCCAGGTTTAATAGAATCTTTATGCATACATAGAACATTTGATCCATACTCAAGTTCATATGAATATTCTATAACTTCTCTTGGAAGCTTTCCTGGTTTTCTGACTGGAACAAATCCTATTCCCAAAGCATATGAAACTGGACATCCAAAAATGAATCCTCTAGCCTCTGGCCCAACTACCACATCTATATTATGTTCTTTAGCAAACTTTACTATTTGATCAGTAGCTTCTCTATATGCTTTTCCATCATTCATCAAAGGAGTTATATCTCTAAATACAATTCCTTCCTTTGGAAAATCTAATACAGTTGCTACATAGTTTTTTAAGTCCATTCCATCTCACCCCATTAATCATCTATGCTATTTCTTTTTAATTTTTCTCTGAGTTCTATATATTTAGGTTCATACTTATAACTATCTGAAATTAATTTAAAGGAATTAAGTGCTTTTTCCTTCTCTCCATTTTCTAGATACAATGTTGAAAGTATTAAAAACAGCTCATCATCTCCACCATATTCTGATATATATCTTATCAATATTTTTGCTGCTGAATCTTTTTCACTGAATACAGTCGATAAAGAATTACAATATAAAATTACATAATCTCTTTCATTTTTATAATTTCCATATTTTTTATTTAATAAAGAATATAAAGTTTCTTTTTTATTCAATTTTATAAGATTATTTTTTATTGTATGATACAATCTCATATCATATTTTTCTTCTTGTACTTCTTTTAGATAATTATATGATTTTTCATAATCACTTTTTTCATAAGCTATATATCCTCTAAGTTTCAAAATATCATTATCATTTGAATTTTTGGGAAACATATTGAGATATTTTTCTGCTCTTTCGAACTGCTTATCCCTATAATAGACATTAGCTAAATTTTTTATAACACTTTCATCATTTGGGGCTATCTCATAAGCTTTTTCTAAATAATAAATAGCTGCTTCCTTGTTCCCAAGTTCACAGTTCACTATTGCCATTTCTTTCATTACCATAAGATTTTTTGAGTTATTCTTATATATTTCTTCATATTCTTTTAAAGCTTCTTTTTTCTTCCCTTTATGATAAAGATTTACTCCTTTTATAAAGGTATAATCATCTTGAATAAGATTTTTTTCTTTCTTATCTGCTCCAGAGCATCCACCCAAAAGCAGTATTCCTAACAGAAAAAATATTTTTTTCATTCTATTGTTATCTGCTCCTGTTCTTCTTTTTCCTCTAAATGTTTTTCTGGTAGAATAACTCCTCCAGATATTATCAACTTAACTGCATCATCTACTTTTATATCTAATATTTTTACATCTTTTGCATTCATAACTATAAACATACCAGAAGTTGGATTTGGTGAGGTTGGAATAAAAATATTATACATTCTTTCTATTTCTGTTGCCTTCTCCACATTAGGATTACTTTCAGACGTTAAAAATCCTATACTATAAATCCCTTTTCTAGGGTATTCCACTGCTACTACTTTTTGATATGTTTTAGATCTGTCAGAAGTAATAACATCTATTATCTGACTTATTGTAGAATATATCTGATTTATAAATGGTATTTTAGCTAGAAAAGCCTTTGCTTTTTTAGCTATTTTTGCAAAAAATACCATTTTTAATGTAAGTCCTACAAAACAAATGAATACTACCATTGTTACCAGTGATAATATGTATGTTAATATTTGAAAATAAAATAAATAATCCTCTTCTCCTACCAGATTTAATATAATTTCTTTTATTACTTTTGTAACAAATGAATCATTTAAAACTATCATCACTAAACTCATCACCCAGTTAAATATATATAGTGTCAACACTAATGGGAGAAGAGAAAATAATCCTGCATAAAAATAACTCTTTATATGTTTAGTCATTAGACTGTTGCTCCTTTTCTATTAGAACCCTTGATACTCTCATTTTATTAATTTCTAATACTTTAAGTTTAACTCCATTGAATTTAAGCTCATCTCCAATAGTAGCTAATCTACCTAATTCAGTAACAATCAATCCCCCAAGACTTTCATAATCATCAGATTCAGGAAGGTTTAAACATAACTCTTTGTCAAGAGTTTCTATGTCTATCATAGCATCTACTTCATAGCTGTTTTCATCAATTTGAGTAATAAATTCCTCTTCCTCAGTATCAAACTCATCACGGATTTCACCAACTATTTCTTCTATAAGATCTTCTATAGTCAAAAGTCCTACAATTCCTCCATACTCATCTAATACTAATGCAATATGGACTTTAAGAGCTTTAAATTCCTTTAATATTTCTATAATAGATTTAGTTTCAGGAACAAAATATCCTGGTCTGATAAAGTTTTTTATAGGAACATTTGTATTTCCATCTTTTATAGAATTCATTATATCCTTTATATAAAGTACTCCCAATATATTATCAATAGTATCTTCATATACTGGTATCCTAGAAAATCCATTATCTACCATTTCATACCAGATATCGTCTATAGTTTTATTTCCTTCAAATGCAAGCATTGCTGTTCTAGGTGTCATTACTTCTTTAGCAGAAGTTTCTCCAAATCCTACTATAGAATGAATCATTTCCTTTTCATCCTCTTCTATTATACCTTCAGCTTCTCCTACATTTACAAAAGAAATTATATCTTCTTCTGTTATCATCAATGTTTCATCTTCTAGTTCTATCCCAAGAAGCCTTCCTATGAACTTTGATATCCATATTAATATTTGA
>ERZ791682.642-NODE-642-length-16514-cov-2.68826_pt1 | contig 16514 bp, 18 predicted proteins | sample MGYA00509958_ERZ791682 | MGnify/ENA primary metagenome ERZ791682 (study PRJEB30046, sample SAMN00715194) | human gut metagenome | study: EMG produced TPA metagenomics assembly of the A metagenome-wide association study of gut microbiota in type 2...
TGTTATCCATATCATGTTTATCTGCAATAGCAGTAATAATTTCTTTGTCATAATAATCAAAACCAAGTTGATCAGCAAGTTGTTTTCCTATTTCTCTGCCACCACTTCCAAATTCTCGACTTATAGTAATAATTTTCATTGTATAGTTCCTCCATTTTTGTTTTATATATAAAAAGCCGATAATCATATCTAAAATACTGATTATCGGCTCTGTGTCTTTGCATCTGGCTCTTTACTTTCCAATATATTCATTTTTTCTACATCTATAAGTGTTTCATATTTACACTTAGGACAAAATAATGGAAAGTTTTTTAATATTGTATCATTTCGAATTTTTATTCGAGTTTTGCTTTTACAGAAAGGACATAGAATCCATTGTTCTAAACTCATTTCTGTATCTCCTTATTTATTAAATCAAAATTTATTATTTCATTTTGATAAATCATATTAAGTTCTGCTTGTAACAAACGCTGTTGTTTATTGGAAAGCTCAAGGAACATTTGACGTTCTTCTTCAGACATTTTTAATAATGCACGTAGTTCTGCATTAACTAATGGGGTAACAATATTTTTACATATATTTAACCCTTGCTCTGTTAATATTACAGCTTTACTATTTCTTGCCCCTTGTATTTGCTCAAGTTTTATATATCCAATTTTTACAAGATTCATGATTGCTGAATTAACTGTTTGCCTTGGAAAATACCACATTTCAGCAAGAATATTTTGTGTATAGACTTCATTTGCTTCATTCAAGGTGTATAATATCCAAAAAGATACTGAAGATAAATGACAATGAGTAGCATAAGTTTGATACAATTGGTCTTGCATTCTCCAAATACGATTTAATTCTAAATTTTGTTCTTTGATTATTTTCAACATAGCTGTTCCTCCAAAGTTTAATGTGGAATTTTAATTTTATTATAAATCCGAAATCGGATATTGTCAAGATAAATTATATATATTAATATTTGAGAAGAATAATATGTTTTGTTACAGATAAAATTATAGTGTATAAATTTACATTATAAAAATAAAGTAAATGATAAAATATAATATGGAAAATAAATATGGAATATAGTAAAAAAGATAATTTTAATAGTCTTAGTTATAGAATTCCAATTATATAGCTTAGATTCATAAGGAAATATAGTTTTACTAGGAAATTTTCTTTCTGTTTTTTATTGTAAAGAAGAGGGAGAACTTCCTGTTAGGTTAATCTATTTTTATATCATCTTCATTCATCTTTTGTCTGAACACTTCTATATATGAAAAATCATTTTTGTTATATGTTATCTTCATTGAGATATCTTTTCCATCACAAACAGTTGATTCACCATCTTTTAAAGAATAAATTTTAATAAGAAATTTTAAATTTGATGGATAATGGCTTTCTTTTTGTGCTATCTTTAATACTTCCATATGGAGTTCAAAAAGAGTTTTAAATTTCTTTTTAACTGTAAGAAATGCTTTTTCTACAGGAGTATTCTTAAGCAGGAGTTGCTCCAGATAGATATCAAAATTTCCAGTGAAATTCTTTAAAGCATAATCTGTGTTGTTTCTAACATATTCTTCCCCATGTTCTGCTAAAGCTTTTAATACAATAGAGTATATTTCAGTAAAATTTTTAACCTCTTTTCCTATTTTCGTCATAATATCATTTATTATAATGGTATTACTATTTTCTACTATCTGTTTTTCAAGAGTGATTCCTAGTATTTTTGCACTTTTATAATCTCCATTTTTATTCTTAGTATATAAAAGGGGAAGATGCCCATTATCTTCAAGATCTTTCAATACCGGCATAAGCAGGTTTTTTTCAATATCATAATATCTTTTATATGATTCTTTGATTTCAAGAAGATTTCTTAAAGTTTCCATAGGAATATATACACTGTTTTCAGTAGCTCTTTTCACATATTGATATAGACGATATGAAAATTTTTCTCTGAATGTAAGCATTCTATTGATTCCAAGTTTTTCATAGTTAGTTCCTTTTTTAAAAGAACTGGCTATTTCATCTGGGAATATCAGTGTTATATCATCACCAGATATATAAAAAGATTGAAGTATATTTAAATATGCAAGATATTTAGAATTAGTTGAGGAAAGGATAATATATTTATTCATAAATGAATTAAGAAATTTTATTCCCTCTTCCTGAGTTTCAAAATCTAGATACTTTAAAAATTCTTTAAAAGGAAGAGTTACATTTTTATCTTTTATAGTTAAAGACTTGATAAGAGTTCTTTCTTTTCTGTTGAGATATTTGGAAAATTCTATCTGGATATCTTTTTGAAGTATATCAAAATTCATAAAAAGCTCCTTCCTAAAAATTTTTTTATATTTTTGAATATTTTTTTTCTTAAAGTTAAACGAAATAAGAATATTTTATTTTCGTTATACCTACTAAATCATACCATATTCTATATTTTATTTCAAGAATAATAATTAAATTGGAACTTTAAAAACGATATACGGTCATAAAAATGTGATTTTTGACATTTTATTTGACTAGTGCTAATATAAGTATGACCTTAAAAAAATCAAAAATATCAAGGAGGTAATGAACATGGATTTAGATTTAGAAGAAGTGGCAATGACAATAGTAGGTAACGCTGGTGAAGCAAGAAGTTTAGCTTATGAAGCATTAAGAGAAGCAAAAACTGGAAATTTTGATAAAGCAGAGGAACTTTTAAAAGAATCAAGAGAAAAATCTCTTGTAGCTCATGGGATGCAGACAGAACTTATATGTAATGAAGCAGATGGGAATGGAATAGCTATGAATCTTCTTATGGTTCATGCTCAAGACCACCTTATGAACTCGATCCTTGCTAGAGAATTAGTTGAAGAACTGATAGATGTATATAGAAGAATAGGAGTGGAAAAATAATGAAAAAATGGGCTATGATTGCTACGTGGAGAATGGCTGTTGAAGGGGTTACTCTGGGAGCTGATATATTAAAAAATGGTGGAAAATGTCAAGATGCTGTAGAAAGAGCAATAATGGAAGTTGAAGATTATCCATTCTATAAATCAGTAGGGTATGGAGGACTTCCAAATGAAGTATGTGAAGTTGAACTGGATGCTGCTTTTATGGATGGAAAGACACTTTCTATTGGAGCAGTAGCTGGAATAAAAGACTATAAAAATCCTGTGTGTATAGCAAGAAAACTCAGTGCAGACAGATTCAATATATTCCTTGTTGGAGAGGGAGCAGAGGCTTATGCTCATAAGAATGGTTTCATAAGACAGAATATGCTTACTGAAAGAGCGAAAAAAACTTGGGAATTAAGAATGAAAGAGATAACTGAAAAAAATCTTTCCCCTTATGATGGACATGATACAGTATGTATGATAAGTATAGATTCAGAGAAAGATATGGCAGCGGCTACTTCTACAAGTGGGCTGTTTATGAAAAAAAGAGGTAGAGTAGGAGATTCACCTGTATCTGGTTCAGGATTCTATGTGGATAATGAAGCTGGTGGAGCAGCAGCTACTGGACTTGGAGAAGATATAATGAAAGGATGTCTTTCTTATGAAACAGTTCAAAGAATGAAAAGAGGGATGTCCCCTACAGAAGCAGCTCAATCAGCAGTTGCAGACTTTTCTGATCAATTGAAAAAAAGAAGAGGTCATGCAGGGGCTATATCAGTTATAGCAATGAATAATAAAGGTGAATGGGGAATTGGAACTAATGTAGAGTTTTCATTTGTTGCAGCTGATCCAGATAATGAACCTAAAGTATATCTTGCATATCCTATAGAAGGAAACAATGAAGTAAAAATTGAAATAGCTTCAAAAGAATACATGGAAGCTTACAAAAAAAACATACAAAAACCATTAGAAGAAATATAAAAAGGAGACGATGATGAGTAAAGTTATAACTATACTGGAAGACAAACTTGTTCCTGTAGCTGCATGGATAGCACAGAACAAATATATCAATGGAATAAGAAGAGCATTTATAATGATGATGCCTCTTTTAATGATTGGATCTATATTTTTGATGATTTCAGCTTTCCCATTACCAGCATATCAAAGAGGTATGACTAGTTTATTTGGTGAAGGATGGAAGGATGTTCTTGATATCCCTGTAAGTGCTACATTTTCACTTATAGCTTTATATGTAGCTTTCTTAGTAGCTCAACAGCTTGCTAAACAATTTGAGCTGGACAGCATTGCAGTAGGGCTTCTGTCTTTAGCTTCATTCTTAATACTTACTCCATTGGGATATTCCACTGAACATGGAGCAGTTATTACATTTGACTGGCTTGGAAGTAAAGGGATGTTTGTGGCTATGGTTATTGGAGTATTAACAGTAAAAATATTTCAATTTTTCGTTAATAGAAATATTCTTGTAAAAATGCCTGATGGTGTACCACCTGAAGTTATAAAATCATTTGAAGCTCTTATTCCTGGAACAGTTATCCTTGGAGCAGCTCTTATTTTAAGACTTCTTATGATGCAGACAGATTATGGAACAATACATGACTTTGTATATAGAATGTTGGCTTTACCATTAAAATCTCTTGGAACTTCATATATAGGTTCTATATTTACAGTTTTTGCTATATCAATTCTTTGGTCTGTTGGAATAAACAGTGGTTCAATGGTAAATGGATTTGTAAGACCTTTCTGGTTGGAAAATCAAGTAGAAAATATAGCAGCACTGCAAGCTGGACAGCCTCTTCCTCATGTAATAACAGAGCAGTTTTTTGATATGGTATGGATGGGAGGAGCAGGAGTTACTCTTTCTCTTCTTATAGCTATATTAATCTTTGCAAAAAGTAAGCATATAAGAAGTGTTGGAGCTATTGGAACTATCCCAGGAATATTTAATATAAATGAGCCAATTCTATTTGGACTTCCAATAATCCTTAACCCTATTATGCTCATACCATTTAATTTAGTTGCTATGGTAATGGTAACTACACAATATATAACAATGAATCTTGGAATTGTATCAAAACCTTTGGGAGTAGCTTTTCCTTGGCCTACACCAGCAATAATCAGTGGATTTTTAACAGTAGGAGATATTACTGGATCTCTTATTCAAATAGTAAATCTTATCATTGGAGCAATGATTTATCTTCCATTCCTTAGAATAATAGACAAGGCTAGTAAAAAAGAGGAAGATGAAATGGAAAGATTAGAGCAAATGGAAAATGAAGGAAAATAATTAGAAATTTAAAATAAATAATTAGGAGGAAAACTATGAAGAAAATATTATTATTATGTGATGCAGGAATGTCAACAAGTCTTATGGTTAAAAAAATGAAGGAAGCTGCTGTAAAAAAAGGAATAGAAACTGAAATAAATGCTTTAAGTATAGCAAAATTTCAAGAAAACCTTAATAACTATGATGTATTTCTATTAGGACCACAAGTAAAATATAAAAAAGCCGAACTAGCAGCAGTAGCAGAAACTGTTGGGAAAAAAGTAGAAATCATCAATACTATGGATTATGGTATGATGAAAGGAGATAAAGTTTTAGAACTTGCTCTTTCTTTAATTGACTAATTGCACCACAGGAGAAAACTATGGATATAAAAAAATATATCGATATACATTTTGATGATGCTTTAAAAAGTATCCTTGAAATTATAAGAATAAAAACTGTAAAAGCAGAGAAAATAGGGGATGCTCCTTATGGAGCAGAGCTTAAAAGAGGTTTGAACAAAGTACTGGAAATAGCTCAAAGCCTTGGATTTAAAGTGAAAAATCTAGATAATTATATTGGATATGCTGAGTATGGAGAGGGAGAAGAATATATAGCTATTTTAGGGCATATAGATGTAGTGCCCGAAGGGGATGAAGCTAGCTGGAATGTACCCCCTTATGAAGGGTGTATAGTAAATAATCAGCTTATAGCAAGAGGAGCTATTGACAATAAAGCTCCTATCATATCAGCTCTGTATTCTCTGAAAGCTGTAGTGGATACACATCCAGAATTTAATAAAAGAGTGAGAGTAATATTTGGAACTAATGAAGAGAGCGGAGATGAAGATATCAAATATTATCTGGCAAGAGAAAAAGAACCAAAATATGCTTTTACTCCAGATGGAAGATTTCCAGTAATATTTTCTGAAAAGGGGATATATACATTTTCATTTAGAAAAAAGATAGACTGGAAAAATTCAAAACTGATAGAGATAAAAGCAGGAACAAGATCAAATATAGTACCTGAAAAATGTATAGCTAAAGTGAGAAATATACCTAAAGAGAATATAAAGAAAGCTCTCAGTGAAATAAAAATATCAACTAAAGCAGGATATACAGTAAGTTATGAAGAAGATACAGCAGAAATGATCTGTACTGGAATATCAGCTCATGCAAGTTCACCTCATAAGGGAGTGAATGCACTTTTAGGAATGTATAGATTCCTTGATCTGATTATTGGGAAAGAAGATGCAGCAAAAGGATTTATATCATTTATTTCAGGTTATATTGGTGAAAGTTCAGATGGAGAGAAACTGGGTATAAAAACTGTCAATGAAGAAGTAGGAAATCTGACAATAAGTGCAGGGATAACAAATATTAAAGATGATGAGATATTTGTAAAATTTAATATAAGATATCCTGCTTCTATAGATGAGAAAACTCTTGATTCAAGTTTGAAAATAGCAGGAGAAAAAGGAGGAGTTGTATTCTTTAAAGAAAATCATAATGCACCTCTTTATTTTGAGAAGGCTCATCCTCTAGTAAAAGAACTACAAGATGTATATACAAGTGTGACAGGAAGAAATGAGGAACCTGCTGCATTAGGTGGGGGAACATATGCGAAACTAATGCCTAATACAGTAGCATTTGGTCCTAATTTTAAAGAATATAATGGTAAACCTCATAGCTTTGATGAATGTATGGATCTTGATATGTTGAAACAGGGAATGGAAATATATGCAAGGGCTATATTGAAGCTTGGAGTATTGATTAAATAATTAATAAATAAAAGAGCTATTACAAATTTGTAATAGCTCTTTTATATTTTGAAAATAAATATAAAAATTTAAATCTAAGAAATAAAAATTTTATTTTTAGTAAACCTTAAATCCTTATCTTCTTAATTTTTAGGTTTTAAATTTTCGTTATATTTTTACCAAGATTAAAAGTTCCATCATCAAATAAAACTGCTTATAGAGCTTTATCTCTGAGATATCTATAGGATTCAAAAGAAATAAAAGGAAAAGTTATAGATTTACAATTATTTTCTACAGCCAATTGAAAGGAATTAATATAACAATTGGTTGAAAGCTCTTCTCCATTCAAAACAACTTCCACAATATGGAGCACATATTTGGGATCAAGTAGACCAGCAGTGGTAATTACAGCTTTCTTATATTCATTGAGAATAATAAGGTCACTTTTGTAATGAATGTTACATATCTCACATCCATCCAAAGGAGATGAATTGGCAGCATTGATAATGGCATTTACAGACATTTTGGCAATATCATCTTTTATTATATCTAGACTCATATCATTCATCTTATTCCAAAATCACACCTAAAATCACCATCATAACATTTTCAATAAAAATATGAAATATATTAGCATAATTATAAACTAATAAAAAAATAATTTGGAAAAATAAATTCTACCAAGCTACTTTTGAGTATTTTTCCAAAAATATAAAAAATTAAAAAATAATATAGGGAGATTTTTGGAGAAAATTAGTAAGTTTTTCAATGAAATTCTCCATAACTTTTTTACTTAATGAAATGGAATTAAGCTGTCTTACTAAAAAAATTTTCCTTGTAGGTAAATGTTCTAAATTTAAAATGGAAATATTATTTTGAGATAAATCTCTTAATTCATAAGCTACACATTTTGGTACAATGGACCAAGCATTATTTGATTGGAGAAAAAACTCTATGAGATTTGCAGAGTCCACTTTAATTTTTGGAAAAATGATACTGGGAAAATTTTCATTGTGCCATAGATCAAAATCAGGTCCCCAGTCTAGAAATATTTCATTTTCTAATTTTAAATCATTTAAGGTAGTTTTTTCATTAAAATCAGAAAATCGCTTATCATAGATTAATACCATAGATTCAGAAAATAAATATTTTGTAATTAAGTTTTTTGATGCAAATGGTCTAGAAACAAGACCTAGATCCAATTGGTGGCTATCTAGCATATTATATATGATGTGATTCCAATGGGAACTTATAGAAAATTTAGTGTTATGTTGACAAGAATAATCTTTTATAAATTCTTTCAAAAGGTGTGAATTAATACTATGGGGCATAGATATTTTAATGATATTGGGAGAAAGATTATTTTTCCATAGATCAATATCTTTCAGAACAGAAATATATCTATTGGCAAACTCTATAAATTCAATACCTTTGTGTGTGAGCTCTATTTTCTTGAGCCCTTTTTTTCTTAAGATAAGGGGTTCTCCTATTTCATTTTCTAGTGCAATTAGTCTATTGGTAATGGTAGATTGAGATACAAATAGTTTATTAGCTGCCATGGAAAGACTTCCAGTTTCTATAATCATAGTAAATGCTTCTATTTCTAAATTATTCATAATAAATCACCTCTTTTTATTAAATATTAGGTTTTATAATATTTAATATGTGATACTAATATTATTTTTTTATAAAATCTTATGATATATTTTTTAATAAGACATATAGATTGATATTAACACAAAAAAAGTAAAAACTCAATAAAATATTAAGGAGGTAAATATTATGAAATTTGATTTGTTGATTAAAAATGCAAAAATTTATTTAAATGGTACCTTTTGTTGTGGAAATGTTTTGGTAAAGGCTGGAAAGATCTCAGAAATAACTGATAATATTGAGGGGATTCAAGCTGAAAAAACTATAGATGCAGCTGGAAAATACTTGTTGCCAGGAATGATAGAATCTCATATGCACATAAGGGAACCTGGAAGACCAGATAGAGGAACTTTTTTTACTGAAACCATGGCAGCAGCAGCAGGGGGAGTTACCACTATTTTAGAGCATCCTATAGCTAACCCACCTCAATATTCTAAAGAAATTTTAGATAAAAGAATAGAAGATGCCAGCGATAAATGTGTGGTGGACTTTGCTTTTTATGGGGCAGCAGGAGCAAAATTTCCTGATAAAATAAAAGAAATGGGAGAAACAGGAATAGTAGCTTTTAAAACTTTTTTACATGAAGCTCCAGAGGGAAGAGATACAGAATTTATAGGGTTAACAATGGCCAATGATGGGGAAATGTATCATGGGTTTAGAGCTGTTGCTAAAACTGGTAAATTATGTGCAGTCCATTCAGAAAATAACGATATAATTACCAGTATGATAGCTAAATTTAGGGCAGAGGGTAAAACTGATCCTATTTATCATTGTTTGTCAAGACCAAAATTTGCTGAAATTGAAACTGTATCTAAATTATTGTTGTTGGCAAAAGATACTGGAGTAAAGCTAATCTTCTGTCATACAACAGTTCCAGAGGCCATGGAAATGATCAAAAAAGCCAAAGGTGAAGGAATGGAATTATACTTGGAAACTTGCCCACAATATTTATTTTTGACAGAGGAAGATGTAATAAAGCATGGAGTTTATGCAAAATGTAATCCACCTTTGAGAAAACAAGAAGATGTAGATGGATTGTGGAAATATGTTACTGATGGAACAGTGGATTTTATTGGCAGTGATCACGCTACGTATACTGTGGAAGAAAAGGAAAAGGGAAGGGATGATATATTCAAAGCTCCATCAGGATTTTTAGGAGTAGATTTGAGATTACCTCTAATGCTCAATGCAGTAAATGAGGGGAAACTTTCCTTTGAAAAATGTATAGATTTACTGTCTACTAATATAGCCAAGGCTTTCAAAATATTTCCACAAAAAGGAGTAATAAATGTTGGATCAGATGCAGATTTTGTAATAGTAGATATGGACAAAACTATTACTGTGGATAAAAGTAAAAATTACTCAAAGGCAAAAGAAATTTCTAGAGTTTTTGAAGGTAAACAATTGAAAGGAACTCCCATTTATACCATTGTCAGAGGAAAGGTAGTAATGAAAGATGGTGTTGTTGATGAAAAGGCTAAAGGTTGGGGGAAATTAATAGAAACTTATAATAAATAATTTGAAAATAGCTTTGTTAGGTTAGGAGTTATGTTATTTTGTAAATAATGGAAGCTTTAGAGAACAAATAAATCATTGCTACAAAGATAATATTCTAAATAAAGCTTAGAAAAAGGAGGTAATTATGGGCAATATTATACCTAATTCATTAAAATTATTTTGGTTATTCTTTTTAGTATTGAGTTTTTTACCATTGATAGCAGCAATAGTAACAGATAAAACGGATAAAGATAATAAAAAATAATTTTTAAGGAGGTAAAGATGATATATATAGGAATTTTAATAACTTACCTTGCTTTGTTGGTTTTCATTGGTTATCGAGCTTCAAAATCTATAAAAAATAGTGAAGATTGGTCTGTAGCTGGCAGGACTTTGGGGGTGATACCCAGTGCAGCAGCATATTTTACAACAGTATTGAGTGCAGTATCTTTTATTGGTTATATGGGATATTATTATAAGTTTGGCTGGGGTGGCTGGTGGAATTGGGCAGGTACATTGATATTTACTGTGCTTTTGGCAGCAAGTTTTGCAGCTAAATTAAGAAAATTTGGTGGAGTGACAATATCAGATTTTTTAGATGAAAGGTATGGTAAAGTACATGGTGGATTAGCAGCAGTATTGATATTATTCTCCACAGTGGTATTTACAATGACTCAATTGATTGCATCAGCATCAATTATAAAGACTATAACAGGAATTTCTACTCAATGGTCAGCAATAATAGTAGGTTGTGTATTTATATTGTATACTATCATAGGGGGAATGGTTTCTGTTGCTTGGACAAGTGTTCTGACCACTGTTCTTATATTATTTGGAACATATTCTTTACTTTTTTCTATATTAAAGGCCACTGGAGGAATTGTTAATCTTCATGTATCATTATATAATATGGATAAGACACTTTTGGACCCTTTTGCAGGAGGGAAAATAAGTGTAGGATTAGCAATATCATGGTGTATCACTTGGGGAATAGGGAACTTTGGGTTACCACAATTGATAACAAGATTTAATGCTTGTAAGGATGCCAGTGTAGCTAGAATGAGTCAAGGAGTATCAGGAATATTATTTATATTATTTTACTTACCTTTAATGCTGATCGGTCTAGGAATGAGGATTTTAATGCCAAATATAGAGAATATTGATTTGGTAGCAAGTACTGCTATGGTAAAAATGGTGAATCCAGTGGTTGGAGGCTTGGTATTGGCTGGTATTTTTGGGGCTGGCAATTTAGCAGCATCTTCAGTATTGTTGCAAGCTGGGACTGTAGCCACAAGGGATATTTATCAAAAATTTATAAATAAAGATGCTTCTTCAAATAAAATATTGAAAATATCTAAGGTAACTACCTTGGTAGTTGGGGTAATAACCATAGTATCTGCCCTTTATAATTCTTCTACTGTTTTGATGATACAGGCAAATATGGTTGGAATACTAGGTTCTATGCTGGCAATGACAATAATCATTGGGTTTACTTCCAAGAGATCTAATTCTCAAGGAGGATTAGCAGGAATGATAGTAGGAGTGGCAACAGCTATAATTTGGTATATATTGGGAAATCCCTTTGGTTGGATGCCTATATTACCAGCCATCTTGACATCAAGTATAGCAAATTTATTAGTAAGTTATATGACTCCACCACCTCCAGAGCGAGTAATGGAAAGATTCTTTAAATAAAAGGTGATAAAATGAAAATTAATATAAAAAGATTAATGGAAAATTTACATAAAACTGGCGATATTGGTTATAAGGAAAAAGATGGAATTACAAGAGAAGGTTTTAGTCAAGAATATTATCAAGCTTTGAATGTTTTGGAAAGATTATTTTTAGAAAGTAATTTAAAAGTAATCAAAGATGAAGTTGGTAATATTTTGGGAAGAAGAGAGGGGAAAGATGTTAATAAAAAATCTATAATGATAGGTTCTCATTTGGATACAGTAAAAAATGGAGGGCTATATGATGGTAATTTAGGTATAATAGCAGCTTTGGAAGTTGTAAAATGCCTGAATGAAAATAATATATCTATGAAACATCCTATAGAGATAGTTGCTTTTAATGCAGAAGAAGGTAGTGAAATGGGAGGAACCTTTGGAAGTCGTGTAATGACTGGTAGACAAAATCTCAAAGAAAAAGATTTAGAAGAAAAGTTGTCTCATTATGGCTTAAACTTAGAAAATATTAAAAATTCAACTAAAAATATGAACAAAGTAGGTGTGTTTTTGGAATTACATATTGAGCAAGGAGGATTTTTAGAAGAAAACAAATATGATATTGGAATAGTAGATGGAATAGTAGGAATTACAAGATATAAGATAACCATAAAGGGAGAATCCAATCATGCAGGAACTACTCCAATGAACTTAAGAAAGGACCCAATAAAAATATTGGGAAAAGTTATAGGGAAAATTAATGATTTGACTTTGGAATATAAACATCCTTTTGTAGTTACAATTGGAGATTTGGAAGTAAAACCTGGTATGTATAATGTAATCCCTAGAGAAGTCACTTTACTATTGGAATTAAGAGATTTGGAACAAAAAAATATAGATGATTTTATATTAAAATTAAAAGAATATTCTCAACAATTTTATAACTTTAAGTTTGATTTTCAAGAAACAATTAATAAACCTTCTAGATTATTGGATAAAAATATCATAGAAAAAATAAAAATAGTAACAGAAAAAAATAATTATAGAGGAGTTGAAATGTCAAGTGGTGCAGGACATGATGCAAAAGAATTTACCTATAAGGTTCCTACAGGAATGATATTTATACCCAGTGTTGGGGGAATAAGTCATTCACCATTGGAATATTCGACAGAGAAACAAATAGCCAAAGGAACACAGATATTGTTGGACACAGTTTTAGAATTGGATAAAGAAGAGATTTTAGGAGAGGTGATTCTATGAAAGTACTTATAATAAATCCCAATAGTGATGTAAAAATGACCAAGGCAATAGATGAAAGCGCTAGAAATTTTGTAAAGGATAGATTTATACTGGAGAGCATTTCTTTGGAAGATTCTCCTGCCTTTGTAGGAAGTTATGAAGATATTGCAATGGTAGGAAAGGGATTGATAGAATGTATAAAAAAAAATCAAGATAAATATGATGCCTTTATAATAGCTTGCCATCTTGATCCTAATCTAGATGCAGCCAAGGAAGTATCCAATAAATTAGTCATTGGAATTGGTGAAGCTTCTATGAAAATAGCTTCACTTTTAGGAAAAAATTTTTCTGTAATAGGTTCTAGTAATAAAACTACTCATTTGAAAAAGGAATTGGTAGCTAAATATGGCTTAAAGAAATATTTGAAGTCTGTAAGGACTCCAGATGAAGGGCTGGAAAATTCTACTTTGGAAGAAAAATTAATCTTTGCAGCTAAAAAAGCAATAGAAGAAGATAAGGCAGAAATTTTGGTACTAGGCTGTGCTGGATTTGCAGGAATAGATAAAACTATAGAAAAAATAGTTAAAGTGAAGGTATTGGATGGAATAGTTTGTGCTTTGATGATAGCAGAAGGAATGGTTAATTATCAAAATTAAACAATGAATTATAATGAAAAAAGAAAGTAAAAGATTTCTAATGAACCCTTTTTTAGACAAGTTATTTTAAACATTGATTAATAAGGATTGATTCCTGTATTGTATAGGAGTTAATCCTTTTAATTTTACCTTTATTTTTTAGTATTATAATAATCTATATATTCAGATATTGTTGATTTTAAATCTTCTATTGTCCTATAATTATTTTCTTGCTCATAGAACATTTCTGATTTCATTATGTCAAAAAAACTTTCCATTACTCCATTGTCTAGACTACTTCTTTTCCTTGACATACTTTAAAGCACCTTTCTTTCTTCTAAATTTTTTATGTAAAAGTTATGTTGATATAGTATGAGGAAATAAAGAAAAGATTGCACAATATATAAGAAAATAGTTGTAAGAAGATATAGTAAATAATCAATTGATTTTGAAGAAAAAACTAACTAGAGTACACTAGCTATTTAAGCTGCTAAATGAAGAATTATGTGGCTGGCAAATCATTATAAATAAAATATGAAAGTTATGAGATATAAAATTTGAAATCAAAGAATAAAAATGTTATTATGCAGATAAAGAATAGAAAAGCTTCATATAGGAGAAAAAATGAGTGAAATATGGAATCCATGGCATGGTTGTTATAAGAAAAGTGAAGGGTGCTTAAACTGCTATATGTATTATTTGGATGCTCAAAGAGGACAAAGAAGTGATGTAGTATACAAAGTAAAAAATAATTTTAACCTTCCTTTGAAAAAAGATAGAAAAGGGAATTATAAAATAAAAAAAGGGACTCTTCTTTATACTTGTATGACTTCAGATTTCTTTCTGGAAGAAGCAGATGAATGGAGAGAAGAAATATGGGATATAATACGAATCAGAACTGATATTATTTTCTGGATACTAACAAAAAGACCTGAACGAATAAAAGAAGTACTTCCATTTGATTGGGAAGAGGGATGGGACAATGTATGTATCAATATTACAGCAGAAAATCAAAAGAGAGCAGATGAAAGAATACCTATTCTTTTAGAATTGCCATTTAAATATAAAGGAGTAGTAGTAGCTCCTATTTTAGGAAATATAAATATCGAAAAATATTTGGAAACTGGAATAATAACTGATGTAAGTGCCAGTGGAGAAAATTATGTTGGAGCCAGACCTTGTGATTATGACTGGATAAAAAATCTTTATGAACAGTGCAAGAAATATGATACAACTTTTAATTTTTTTGAAACAGGAGAGCATTTCATAAAAGATGGAAAGAAATACCATATTCCTAAAAAATTACAAAGGGAACAGGCAGAAAAATCTGGATTAAATTATAAAGGAAAGAAAGCTTCAATAATACTTAAAGAAATAACTGAAGATGAACAGATGCAGCTTTTTAATATAAAAAATAATTAATCATAAATTTCAAAAAAATATTGGATTATAAAAATATTTGTATTATAATATATTTCTATATTCAAATTATACTAGGAGGAATTTATGAAAGAAAAAATTGAAGAAATATTGAAAAATGAAGAGGGAGTATCTTTATCAAAAGTGTCTAAAGACTTGAATCTATCATTTATAGAGGTATTAAGACATGCACCTACAGTAAGAAAATATGACATAGCAAAATTAGATGAACTTTTTGATATATTGAGAAGTTGGGAAAAAGTATTTTTACTTGTTGTTACACCTAGTTTTGTTTTAGAGATAAAAGATAAATTTCCAAAAGGATTCTATTCACATGGATTTTTAAATTTTCATGATGAGGCATCTTCAATAGGAGGGCATTTATCAGCTTCTAAAATAAAGGAAATATTTATTGTGGAAGATGTAATGTATGGAAGAAAAAGCTGTTCTATAAAATTCTTTGGAGAAGATGAAAAAGAAATATTTGCTGTTTATGTTCCAAGAGATGAAAAGAAAGAACTTATAAAAGAATGTTTAGAAAGTTTCAATAACTTATAATAAAAAATTATTTCCCTTATAGCCGATTTTGCTGTAAGGGATTTTTTTATTTAATAAATACATTTTTTTAATAAAAAAAATACTTAATTTTATCATTTTTTTCAAAGAAAAAAGTAAAAAAACTAATTTAATAAAAATAAAATCTTGACTTTAAAAGAAAAAAGTCATATAATCACATTAAAAAAATGTATACATTTTATAGCATTAAATGTATACATTTTAAAAAACATGTGGAGGGGTTTGAATGGCACAAGAAGCAGTGAATTTAAAAAAAGTTTTGACAAGAACAGATTTAATGTCTCATGCAATTGGTTCTGTTATAGGAGCTGGAATTTTTTCAACTTTACCTATCGCAATAGGAATGACTGGAAGATCAGCTGCTTTAGCATTTATTTTAGCAGCAGTGATAATAATAATATCTTTAGTTCCAAGAATTCTTGTTAATGGAAGTGTAAGATTAAATGGAGGTACTTACGCTCATTTAGGATTATTTGGCTATAAAAGATTAGCAGGGTCTTTTATAATAATAAGTATAATAGCAAATATTTCAATTAGTTGGTATGCAATTACTTTTGCTCAATATTTTAGCTCATTAGTCCCTGGGATGAGTATTAAATTTATTGCTGGAGCATGTTTAACATTATTTACAATTACCAATATAGTAGGGATTAAAGAAGCTTCAAGGGTTCAAAATTTAATGGTTCTTATATTAGCAATTTCTTTGTCTATGTTTTGCTTTTTTGGTATTTTTCACATTCAACCTGGTTTTTTTGAACCTCAATCTTTTATAACAAATGGACCAATGGGAGTTCTTACAGCAGCTGGAATGTTAACTTTTGCTTGCAGTGGAGCTGATGGGATAATTCCACTATCACCAGAAGCAAAAAATCCAACTAAGGACATTCCATGGTGTATTATTGTTTCAAA
>ERZ791682.652-NODE-652-length-16240-cov-2.19506_pt1 | contig 16240 bp, 20 predicted proteins | sample MGYA00509958_ERZ791682 | MGnify/ENA primary metagenome ERZ791682 (study PRJEB30046, sample SAMN00715194) | human gut metagenome | study: EMG produced TPA metagenomics assembly of the A metagenome-wide association study of gut microbiota in type 2...
CTAGCCACGAGTTCGAGCTGGCCAACGGCTATGCATGGAAAAGCGAAATTACCGGCGTGTTAAAAGGACTGGGATTTCTGGAGGAGGAATTTTCAAAGCCTGTCTCCACCCTCTCCGGCGGCCAGAAAACCCGCGTTTCCCTGGGAAAACTGCTCCTGTCCAAGCCGGATATTATTCTTTTGGACGAGCCCACCAACCACCTGGACATGGAGTCCATCGCCTGGCTCGAAAATTATCTCCTGAATTATCAGGGAACTGTCGTCATTGTAGCCCACGACCGGTATTTCCTGGATCGGGTGGTGACGAAGGTGGTAGAACTGGACAACGGCTCCTCCACCGTCTTTCAGGGCAATTACTCGGCCTACAGTGAAAAAAAGGCCATGCTGCGGGCCAGCATTTTAAAGGCCTACTTAAACCAGCAGCAGGAGATCAAGCACCAGGAGGAGGTTATCACCAAGCTGCGCTCCTTTAACCGGGAGAAATCCATCAAGCGGGCGGAGAGCCGTGAAAAGCTGTTAAATAAAATCGAGAGGATTGAAAAGCCCACAGAGGTAAACGACGCCATGAACATCACCCTGGAGCCTGACATTGTCAGCGGAAACGACGTTCTGACGGTCCGGGGCCTTACCAAGGGCTTTGACGGGCAGACTCTTTTTTCCGACGTGGACTTTGAGATCAAGCGGGGGGAACGCATCGCCATCATAGGAAATAACGGAACGGGAAAAACCACGATTTTAAAGATCATTAACGGCATTCTGGCCGCTGACGCAGGGGAGATCCGGCTGGGTTCCAGGTTCCATATCGGATACTACGATCAGGAGCATCATGTGCTCCACAGCGAGAAAACTCTGTTTCAGGAGCTGTCGGACACCTATCCGAATATGAATAATACTCAAATTCGAAACGTCCTGGCAGCCTTCCTGTTTACCGGAGACGATGTGTTTAAGCTGATCGGCGATCTCAGCGGCGGAGAGAAGGGACGTGTCTCTCTGGCCAAGCTGATGCTCTCAGAGGCCAACTTCCTGATTCTGGACGAGCCCACCAACCATCTGGACATCACCTCCAAGGAGATCCTGGAGAACGCCCTGACCCACTACACCGGAACCGTTCTCTACGTCTCCCATGACCGATATTTTATCAATAAGACGGCCACCAGAATTTTAGATCTGACTCACAATACCCTGGTCAATTATATTGGCAATTACGACTATTACCTGGAAAAGCGCGATACCATGGAGCAGCTGTTCTCCGCCTCTCCCGCAGCTTCTTCCAAACCATCGGAAAACAACTCTCAGGCAGCGGCCTTCGCGGCTTCCGGCCCGGTAAACGCCGCCTCTCTTCCCTGGTCTGGGGACAGGGGAAACGCCTCCTCTTCTGACAGCGGAGATTCCTCCGGAAAAACAGACTGGAAGCAGCAGAAGGAGGAGCAGGCGCGCCTCAGGAAGCGCCAGAACGAGCTGAAAAAAACAGAAGACGCCATCCACCAGTTGGAAACCAGGGACGGCGAAATCGATTCTCTTCTCTGCCAGGAGGACGTCTTTTCCGACGTGGCGAAGCTCATGGAGCTGAACGCGGAAAAGCAGTCTATTGCCGGACAGCTGGAAGAACTCTATGAAAAATGGGAGGAGCTGGCTGAGGATTAACCTCAGCCGGCTCTTTTTAGGAAGGAAACTCTGCCTTTCCCATATTAAACTCTGTGATGCCCATATAGCCGGGCGCTATGCTGTATTCCGGGAATACTAAAACCACCTCCTGGTTTTCATTGATATAAAACTGCGTCGTCTCGTCTACTGTGGTAAACCCCTCCGCCATTCCATCGTCATTGGGTTCAAAGCCAAAAAACATCTGGTTTTCATCTGCCGCCATGCGCGCTTCAATCTGGCGCACTACCTCCTTATTGCACCGCTCCACATAGCCGCTTCCCAGAACGTCCTTCAGGGCGAGCAGGCGGTCCTGTTTCAAATCCAGATTGTAATAATACCGCTCCTCCATCGCGTTAACCCAGCCTTTAAAGGTAATCAGTTCCAGGGAGAGAACCTCCTCGCTCTGGTATTTTACCTGGTAGTCCACAGACAGATCCATCTGGCGGTCCGCCCACTCCTCCTCTGTGCCTCCGGCTGCAAAAAAAGCTTCTTTATAGGCGGCAAATTCCTTCTTGCCCTCTGCAAGATAGTTGTCCACAATCTGTTCAATCTGCTCGTTCACGCTTTTTGCCGTGCCGGACTGGCTTCCCGACCCATCCGGGCCTCCAGTCTCCACAATTGCTGGAATTTCCGCGTCAATATTGTAGTCCTGATCTGCCTGGTGATACGAACGGATCGTCAGAACTTCTGCCAGAAATCCGATTCCCGGAATCTGTTTCATCGTCTCTGCAAACGCCTGGTTCGTATTCAATCCAATGATAAAAACAACAGCGGCTCCGGCTGCGGCGGCTGTGAATCTTGCCGCCATTCTCTGTGAAAAGCGGATCGCTTGAGCACTTCTCTTTTCCTGGCTCTTCTCTCGAACATCCCCGCCTCTGTCTTTGTCAGATTCTTTTTCTTCTGCTTCTTTTTCTCTGCGCCTTTTTTCCGCCTCGGCAATGGACTGTCTCACTATCTGATCCAGTTCTTCAGGAATCTCTATGCTGTCGTATATGCCCTTTCCATCTTCCGGTTTCATAGCGCTTCCTCCTTTAATCTTTTTTTCAGACGCTCCAGCGATGAATACAGCCTGTATTTCACTGTATTCAGGTTTACATCCGTAATCTCTGCAATCTGCTTCAGCGTTAAATCCTCATAATAATGAAGAATGACAACGGTTCGGCCTGGATCCGGCAGATTCCTCACTGCCTCATAGACCTCCCTCTCCCTGTCATAGGCTGGTTCTGTGTACGCCTGCTCAAACACTTCCCCATCTGCCGAAAGCTCTTCTCTTTTCCTTGCCCTCAGAATCTGGAGCGCTTCATTGACTACAATCCTGTAAAACCATGTCTTTACTGCGTCCTGATTGCGAAGGGTATCGCATTTTTCAAGTCCCTTCAAAATCGCGTTCTGCACCACATCAAGAGCAGCCTCCCTATCCCCTACATAGCTGTAGGCCAGGCGGTAAAATCTGTTTTGGTTCTCTATAATGTAGGCAGCCACGCTGTCATATAGATTCTGTTCCATGCTCTCTGCCTTTCTAAATTTCAATCCCATTCGTTTCTGTATCTATTCCTTCTAGTATTAAAGATGATAAGCGGAACAAAAAAGTTGGGGCTTTCCGCAAAAATACTGCGAAAAACCCCCTATCTTCCTTTCAGGATCGGATTCAATTCTGGATCCAGGGCCGGACCAAAGGCGCCTCCGGCGTCCATCTCTCCCTCCTCCGTCATATCCCAGACAGACGGGCGCAGCCCTGTAAAATCAACGCCAAGCATTTCATCAAACGCCGCGCACAGCTCTGGAGCTGTCATCTGCATCTCGCTTCGTATCTCCGGATTGCAGTAATTCTCAAATAAAACGCCGAACCACGACTCATAATCGTCCTTAAAATAATCTGGAAGGCTGGCACCGGAAGAGATCTCCCCGGAAACAGCATACAGTTCCTCTGCCTTCTCCTTCTGCTCCTGGCCAGCTTCTACCGCGTCGGCAGCATACTCCCCAAAGGCTCTCGTCAGAGACTCCGGATCCGTAAATTTAATCTTCTTATACCGCTGATCTGTCTTATGGTATACATAGCAGACGCCCTCGTCCGTCATAGGAGCCTCCATATACCTCCGATCTGTATAGTACATAAATTCCCAGCCCTCTGCCAGAAAACGGTCCATCCACTGCCTGGGAATATTCTCCAGGGCCTTCGTGACAGCTTCCTTTTCCTCGTCGGACGGCTTTCTCTTTCCCTGAATATTCATATCATAGTCAGGATTTCTCAGGCCGTCGGAACCATAGTAGGAAGTGCCGATATACTGGCCCGCCGCCAGCTGGCCGTTTGAGTGAAAGTAATACTTGTGGCCGTCCACCATCCGCCACCCGTCGTCATACAAAACACCGTCCGAATCCAGCCAGTACCAGACTCCTCCCGTGTTAAGCCATCCCGTTTTTCTCGTCCCGTCCTCATTCAGATAGTACCACTCTCCGTCCTCGTGGCTGTAGAGCCAGCCTGTGGCCATCCGGCCGGTATCCTCGTTAAAATAGTACCACTTTCCTTTGATTTTATTCCATCCGGCCGCCGGATATCCGTCCTCATCCAGATAATACCAGCGTCCGTCCCGAAGCAGCCAGCTTTTCTCCAGAAAGGTTCCATCCTCCAGAAGATAACGGCTGTCCATATCGTCCCCTGTCCACGTTCCCGGAATCGAATATTCTGAATTTTCCTGCTGCAGAACCTGCTCTCCTGCCTGCGCGCCCAGGGCGGAGCAGGGGAAAACTGCCGCCATCAGGCACGCCGCTCCTGCCGCTGCTGCTATTTTCTTCAAGGCCGTCCCCTCCTTCCTGTACTGTCCTGCTGACGCTGTCTTTTCTTTATTTTAAACGAATCCCGCGGAAAAGTATAGCAAAAAATTCTTACATCATTTATACTAAATTCTGAAGGAAGGTGATTTCATATGAATATAAGGCGCATACTGGCCCTGGCTGGCGTTTTTCTTATTCTGCTGCTGTACGGCGCTTCCCTGGTGCTTGGAATCATCGGAAGCCCAAAAGCGCTGGATCTTCTGCTGGCAGCCCTGTTCTGTACCATGGTGGTTCCAGCCATGATCTACGGCTGCGGCGTTCTTCTGAAAAATTCCGGCCGTTCCGGAAAGGACAGCCGCTGAAAGCAGCGGGAAACGACCGCAAAAGACTGCAAAAAGGCCGCCAGGCGGAGAGAATGAATCCTCTCTGTCTGGCGGCTTCTTTACCATGCAGACTCTTCTCTCCGGCCGTCCCGGCTGGAAATGTCTACTTTCTCACAATAATCTCGTCTCTTCCCGGTCCGTTGGATACCATAGTAATCGGAACCTGGATTTCCTTCTCAATCGCCTCGATGTAAGCGCGGCAGTTCTCCGGCAGATCCTCGTAATTCTTGATTCCGCGGATATCGCTCTTCCATCCCGGCAGAGTCTTGTATACAGGCTTTGCCTTCTCTAACTGACGCGTAGTCGGGAAGTCTGCTGTCACCTTTCCGTCGATTTCGTATCCTACGCAGATTTTCAGCTCATCCAGGTATCCCAGTACGTCTACAACTGTCAGAACAGCCTCTGTCGTTCCCTGAATGCGGCATCCGTAGCGTGTAGCCACTGCGTCAAACCAGCCAACTCGTCTCGGACGGCCTGTAGTAGCTCCGAACTCGCCCTTGTCTCCGCCGCGGCGTCTTAACTCGTCCGCCTCCTCGCCGAAAAGCTCGCTGACAAACGCGCCTGCTCCTACTGCGCTGGAGTATGCCTTTACAACGGTTGTGATATTCTTAATCTCATACGGAGGAATTCCTGCTCCAATCGCGCCGTATGCGGCCAGTGTGGAGGAAGAGGTTACCATCGGATAAATTCCGTGATCCGGATCCTTTAAGGAACCTAACTGTCCCTCTAACAGGATATTCTTGCCTTCCTTGATCGCCTCATGCAGGAATGCAGAAACATCGCACACATAAGGCTCAACCATTCTTCTGTACTCCTTCATCTCTGCAAAGAGCTCATCTGGATTTAACAGCGGCTTATGGTATAAATGCTCTAACAGCACGTTCTTTGTCTCGCACACGCGCTTAATCTTATCGTAAAGATACTCCTCGTCAAACAGCTCGCTGACCTGGAAACCAATCTTGGCATACTTGTCAGAGTAAAACGGAGCGATTCCGGACTTTGTGGAACCGAAAGACTTTCCGCCCAGTCTCTCCTCCTCGTACTCGTCAAACAGCACGTGATAAGGCATCAGAATCTGCGCACGGTCAGAAACCAGAATCTTCGGCTGCGGAACGCCTTTTTTCTTAATGTCCTCGATCTCATTAAATAAAAACGGAATATTCAGCGCAACTCCGTTGCCGATAATGCTTGTTGTGTGATCGTAAAATACGCCGGACGGAAGCAGATGAAGCGCAAATCTTCCATAGTTATTGATAATAGTATGGCCTGCATTGCTTCCTCCCTGAAAACGGATGATGATGTCAGATTCCTTGGCAAGCATATCGGTAATCTTGCCTTTTCCCTCATCTCCCCAGTTTGCTCCAACGATTGCTCTTACCATGTACTTACTCCTCTCCGGATGCCGTCCTCTCTGTCTGAAACGGCTCTTTTCTGTCCCCGTCTGGGGCGTCCTGTTCATTACTTACATATTATATATGACTTCTTCACATAAGTAAAATCAATATTTATTATGATCCATATAATTTATTCTTATATTCCTGTCCTGTCTGCTTTTGAGTCCTGGCCGCCGGGGGAAAGGGTTTCCAGAAGCTTCTTAGCCGCTGGAGAAAGCGGATTTTTCAGAGAAGTGATAAGGCAGAAGCTCCTCTTTTCCATGGCATGCCGGAATTTCAGTTCAAACACATCCTCCCGCTCCAATGCCTCCCTGGCGAACTCTGACATCAGACAGCCGATCCCCAGATTTCTCTTCACAAACTGCACAATCATATCGCTGGTGGCCAGCTCAAATTCCGGCTCCAGGGCCACGCCTTCCTTCTCCAGGTATTGATCCATAAACCGCCTGGTGCTGGTCTTCTTCTCCAGGAAAATACAGGGGTAATCCTTCAGCTCTCTGTAATCCAGCTCCCGCCCTTCCAGCTGTTCCCTGAACCGGCTTCCGGCAATAAAAATATTTTCAATCTGCCGGACGGGAATTGCCCGCATCTCCTCCCGCCCTTCAAAGGGCGTGCTGACAATCCCGAAATCAATGGCGCCATTTTCCAGAGCCTCTATGGTCTCCGGCGTAGGGCCGTTGGACACCATTACCTTAATTTTCGGATACTGCTCGTGAAACTGCTCCAGATAAGGAAGCAGGTAAAACTGCAGCGTCATGTCGCTGGCTCCGATCCGGATTACGCCGGTATCCAGACATTTTAACTGCTTTAACATCTCCTCCCCGTCCCGTATGCTCTCGATTCCACGCTTCACATAGCCGTAGAGCAGTTCCCCTTCCCTGGTGAGGCGCACCCCCTTGGGAGTCCGCAGAAAGAGCTTCGTCTCCAGCTCCCGCTCCAGATGCTTCACCGCCTGGCTGACTGCAGGCTGGGAAATGCACAGCGTCTCTGCCGCCATGGTAATGCTTCCAGTGGCCGCTGCCTGGTAAAATACCTTATAATACTCCAGACTGATGTTCAATCTCTCCCCTCCCTCCAGGTCTGTGCAAAAAACGCATGAAACAGGAAAGAGAAGATAGTTTCCCACTGAAGCAAAACCTATCTTCTCTCTTCTTCACTATGCAGGGCCGTCTCCGGCCTTTTCCTGAACGCGCCGGCGGCGTCTGCCGTTTAGACGTTAATCTCAGCCTTCACGCCCAGAATTTCTTTATTCTCCTCCAGAACAGGACGGATGACCTCGTTAAGGAACTCCTCCACCTGCTCCTTGGCTCTTCCCGTATAGCGGGACGGATCCATGGTCTTTTTAAGCTCATCCAGCGTCAGGTTAAAGGCCGGATCTGCAGCAATAAGCTCTAACAGGTTATTGTCCAGGCCCTTCTCCTTCACATTTCTTCCAGCCTCCATGGACAGGGTGCGGATCTTCTCATGAAGCTCCTGTCTGTCCCCGCCTGCCTTAACGGCGTCCATCATGATGTTTTCTGTAGCCATAAACGGAAGCTCGGACATCAGGCGCTTCTCAATCACTTTCGGGTATACCACAAGGCCGTCTACCACGTTCAAGTAGAGATCCAGAATTCCGTCGATGGCCAGGAAGCCCTCCGGAATGCTGAGACGCTTGTTGGCGGAATCGTCCAGAGTTCTCTCAAACCACTGCGTAGAAGCTACCATCATGGGATTCATCATATCAGCCATCACATAGTTGGCCAGAGAAGCCATTCTCTCGCTTCTCATAGGATTTCTCTTGTAAGCCATGGCGGAAGATCCAATCTGGTTCTTCTCAAACGGCTCCTCCACCTCTTTTAAGTGCTGAAGAAGGCGGATATCGTTGGAGAACTTATGGGCACTCTGGGCAATGCCTGCCAGCACGCTTAACACGCGGCTGTCCACCTTTCTGGAATAAGTCTGTCCAGATACAGGATAGCAGCCCTCAAAGCCCATCTTCTGAGCGATCTTTCTGTCTAGCTCCCGGCACTTTTCATGATCTCCGTCAAAGAGCTCCAGGAAGCTGGCCTGGGTTCCCGTCGTTCCCTTGGAACCTAACAGGCGGAGGGAGCCCAGCAGATAATCCAGATCGTCCAGATCAAGCTTCAGCTCCATCAGCCAGAGTGTGGCGCGCTTTCCCACGGTAGTCGGCTGCGCCGGCTGGAAATGGGTAAAGGCCAGCGTCGGCTGGGCCTTGTAGCGGTCCGCAAACTTAGCCAGCTCGTCCATCACGTTGATCAGCTTCTTTCTCACCAGCTTCAGGGCATCTGCCATAATAATAATATCCGTGTTGTCTCCAACGTAGCAGGAGGTAGCGCCCAGATGGATAATTCCCTTGGCCTTCGGGCACTGAACGCCGTATGCGTATACATGGGACATAACGTCGTGGCGGACCAGCTTCTCTCTCTCCTTGGCCACGTCGAAATTAATATCGTCCATATGCTCCTTCAGCTCGTCGATCTGCTCTTTCGTCACAGGAAGTCCCAGCTCGTTCTCAGCCTCTGCCAGAGCCACCCAGAGACGCCTCCAGGTACAAAACTTTTTCTCCGGGGAGAAAATATACTGCATTTCTCTGCTTGCATAGCGCTCGGAAAGAGGGCTCACATATCTGTCGTGCATAGATTTTTACCTCGCCTTTTTATTTTTTTGCATTGCTTTCTCATTCCTGACAGTCTCTATTATAAGCTATATATATAAAACGCTGTCAATTCAGTAGAAATTATAATGCAATTTGTTTTTAAAATCAACCGGAATCCGCTCTGCCTTTTATTAAAATAATTAATAAGAGCTTTCGCTGTAAAATGTTATCTCGCCGTCCTTCAGGCGGAATATAATCCCAAACTTCCGTTTTCAATCCGCCTCATCCTGTGAGGACTGCCCGTCTTTTTTCGGCGCTTCTGTTTCCTGAATCTCTTCTATCTCAAACAGCCGTCCGCCCCAATCTGCCAGAATCAGCAGATATCCGGCAGCCAGCGCGGCGCAGCAGAGAAAGGCAAGACGCCTTGTCCTGGCTCTTTTTCCGAGCCTCCGCCTCATATACCGTCTCCGGATGCGGCGCAGTCCGGATTCATTCCCGTTTCCTGCGCGTCCTCTGATTTTTCTGTTTTTCATGTATCCCCCCTGTCGCGCCTCTCCAGGTACAGCGGGGATCGTCTCTGTCTTAACTATAGCGAATTTTTCAGAGAATGTAAATAGCGAAATCCGGTGGAATGAACGCCGTTTTTACTCCTGAACGCTCCCACAGAAAAAAGGATAGGAGCCGGCTCCTATCCTTTCGCATGTTTCTAATTTTCCAGTTTATCTTATCGATCGCTCTGATTGTTCTGCTCTGTATCCGGGTCTCTCTCTTCCAAGCCCTCCTCAGCTCTGGTGACGCCCTCCTCAATCCAGTCGGCAGTATCTTCCGCCCCGTCTTTCAGATCGTCTCCAATGCCCTCCAGAACTCCTGTGCTCTCCTCAAAGTCTCTGTCTTTCTCCATGCCGTCCTTTTCTGCTCCTGGCATAGAACCGTCGGAAGGCCTGGACGCAGAAGTTTCCGCTGTCTCGGGAACTCTTGACGCGTTGGTGGTATTCTTCACATCCTCTTTTGAGCCGCACGCAGTCAGAAACACAAATACAAAGGCCAGACACATGGCTGTTAAAACCTGCTTACATTTTTTCATAATGACAACTCCTTTCTAAGCCTAGTATGGACGGCCTAAAAGGGAATTATGCAGGTTTCTGGCAGCTGTTATTTTAATTTTTCAGAAAAATCAGCCAATCACGTCCGCCATAGAATACAGGCCGGCCGGCTTTCCTCCCAGAAATTTAGCCGCCTGAATGGCTCCCTTGGCAAAAATTGCCTTGGAATAAGCGGTATGAGTGAACGTGATCACCTCGTCTGTGCCGGCAAAAATCACGTCGTGCTCCCCTACGATTGTGCCGCCGCGGACAGACTGAATTCCGATTTCTTTCGAATCTCTGGGGACTCTCTCACTGAACCGGTCATATTTATAATGACAGGTATTGTCCAGAGACTCGTTGATCGCGTCTGCCAGAGCCAGGGCTGTACCGCTGGGAGCGTCGATCTTTTTATTGTGATGCTTCTCCACAATCTCCACGTCAAAGCCCGCCGGATACAGCACAGGGGCTGCCTCCTTTAACAGCTTTAACAGTGTGTTCACGCCTAAGGACATATTGGCAGAGCGCAGCACAGGAGCCTTCTTAGATACCTCCTCTGCCTTCTGTGTCTGCTCCTTTGAAAGTCCTGTCGTGCAGAGCACTACCGCCATGCCTGTGCGGGCGCAGTAATCTAACAGCCCGTCCGTTGCCTTAGCGGAAGAAAAGTCAATGATTACGTCTGCCTCTTCCTTCACCTCGTCCAGGCTCTTATAGACCGGGTAGGGACAGGTTCCCTCTTCTGAAATATCCACTCCCGCTGCAATCACAAGCTCCTTATCATCCTTCACAAGATCTGTAATCACACGTCCCATCGCTCCGCTGCAGCCGTGCATAATCGCTCTTACCATGATTCTTCCTCCTGTCGTCTTCTCAAATGTCTTCTCGCTCCAGGACGTCTGTGACGCTGTTCCCTGGTTTTCCCTGTTTTTAAAGAAGTCCGTAATTTTTCATAGCCTGAATCAGTCTCTCTCTGTGTTCCGGCTCCATCTCTACCAGAGGCTTTCTATAGCCTCCCACGTTCTTTCCTAACAGGTTCATAGCCTCCTTAACCGGAATCGGATTCACCTCGCAGAACAGAGCGTTGATTAACGGAATCGCCTGCAGCTGCAGCTTCATGCTCTCCTCCACTTTTCCCTTAAAATACAGATCGCACATATCGTGGACCTTTCTCGGGGCAATGTTTGAGAGGACGGAAATTACGCCCTTGGCTCCCAGAGACAGCATCGGCACAGTCTGATCGTCGTTGCCGGAGTAAATATCTACCCATCCGTTGGACAGGCTGGCAATTTTGGCGATATCAGAGAAGTTTCCGCTGGCCTCCTTCACTCCCACAATGTTCTCCACATTCTTGCAGAGCCACACAATCGTCTCCGGACTCATATTCACGCCGGTACGGCTGGGAATATTGTAGAGGAGAGCCGGAATCTTTACTGCCTGCGCAATATCGGAAAAATGGACCTTCAGGCCTTTCTCGCTTGTCTTGTTATAGTAAGGAGTCACTAAAAGGATTCCGTCTGCTCCCGCTTCCTCAGCCGCCTGGGACAGGTACATGGAAGTATCTGTATAGTTGGAGCCTGTTCCTGCAATAACAGGGATTCTCTTATCCACGATATTGCAGACAAACTGAATTGCCCGGATGTGCTCGTCGTGGCTCATGGTAGCGGACTCTCCCGCCGGGTAGCAGACTACGATACTGTCCGTACCTCCGGCAATCTGCTCCTCTACCAGCTCCTCAAACTTAGAATAATTGATCTCTCCATTTTCCTTAAACGGTGTGACAATGGCCACGCCTGCTCCTTCAAAAATAGCCATAATAATTTCCTCCTCTGCTCTTCGCCTTATAGATCCGGCTTTTCTATGGACAGAATCACATCTGTGTCCTAAATAAACCAAAGAAAAGGCTGGCACAACGGCCAGCCAAGATTTTGCTTTTGATTTCGCTTTCTTCTGTAGCTCCCCATCCTGCACAGATGACAGTCATATGGTTCTTCACCACATGCCCAGATCCAAACAGGCAGATCTGCATGAATCTTCGGCGTCGCTCCCTTTTATCGGCCTTCCCCTGTTCCTGCAACATCCAGCCGGTTACTTATGATTAACGCAACCTCTACTTTTATGTATTATTCTATTTATGCCTATACTATCATTACTCTGCCAGATTGTCAATCTCTACATTTTCAATTTTAGAAATTGCGTCCACATAGCCAGTCAGCTCATCCGGAAAATTCTTTCCTGTGAGAATCAGGCTCATCTCCTCATCTCTCAGGGAGAGCAGATGTTCGAACTCATCAAGAGCCAGGATATCCTGATCGAGAATTCCCAGAATCTCATCGAGAATCAGAAGATCACATTCCCTGGTGGTAAGCACCTTTCTGGCAAAATTCAGCCCGTTCTGAATGTTGATTTTCTCCTCTTTTTTCTGCTCCTCAGAAAGCTTTTCGAAATAATCCCCCTGCTTTTCAAACCGGAACACCTTCATATCCGGTTCCAGGCACTTGAGTCCCTCGGACACCTCCGCCGACAAGCTCCCCTTGAGGAACTGGATCATTATTACCTTTTTATGCTTGGTCACCGCTACAACGCCCTTTCCCAAAGCCATGGTGGTCTTTCCAAAGCCAGGGCCGCAGATGACCTGGACACTTCCCTTCTCCATATCCTGCACCTCTTTGTGAAATGTTATAAAAACTGAAACAGCCGCGTTATTTTACCACATTTTTCAAAGTTTTGCAAGTTTGGCAGCAGGCTGCGCTTTACTGCGCCTGATCCTCCTGATCCGGTCCGCACTCCAGCTTGCTGACGGAAACCTCGTAAGCCACCCTCTTTTCGCACTGGGTCTCGCTCAGTTTTTTGGTGTACTCTCTGCTCTGAACACGTCCCCATACCCGAACTCTGGATCCTACGGCAAAGCCGGAGGCGTAGCGGGCGTTTCTTCCCCATGCGATGCAGGGAATATAATCTGATTTTCCGTAGGGCCTATTGACTGCCAGAAGCAGATCTGCAATCTCACGCCCCAGAGGCGTCTTCCTGTAAATGGCCTCCTTGCATATGTATCCGTCCAGATAAATCTGATTATCTTTATTGAAGTCAGCAATATCTTCTGACAATTCTATCTCTTTTACAAAAATCCTTAGTAATAGACGAGTTGTGCCATTTTCATGGTAATTGTAAGATCTATACTCTCCAACCACTTTTACTGCTTTAGTTTTATAATCCTGCTTCATATTCAATAACCGTTCGGACACTAATAAAGGAATTTTATCTGTGTTTCCGCTCAAACGCTTAACAGCAATGGTTGCGGTATAGAATTTCTCTTTACCGAATTCATGGTCAAATTCAAATAGTGACACAATTCTTCCAGTTACAGAAACAATATTATTTTCGAAAATCATCTGATACCTCCCGCACTCATCTTGAGTCCAACCAAAGCTCTGATTTCGCTGTCTAAAGCCATCAGATTTTCTTTTGTTGAATCATATTCTTCCTGCGTAATCTCTCCGATAGTCCGCAGATACTCTGTGATGGCCGCCAATCCGCCAACCGCTTCCATGCGATCCACTAAATCAATTCCGTTCTTTGCCATTTGTGCTAACTCGCAAATCTTTCTTCTATCTGTATTTCTCATTTATCTATCTCCTTATTTCTCCAATTCTGTCTCAATAGCTTTCGGAAGCTGGTAGCAATCGAGCATCTCATGTATGGCAAACAAATAATCTGGCTGAATCAAATCAATGCTGTAGGCTCCGGCCTCTCTCAGGACCTGATAATAAATGTCAGAGAATACTGCTTTCTCGCAAGCCTCTGATACATTGCTTCTTTTATCTAAAATCCCGCGTGCTACATTGTTAATATGGTTCATAATGCTGCACTGGTCCTTCACTCCGATACTTTCCATAGTACCCTCCTTTTCTGGTGCATCTGAATTATTATCAAGGTAATAAGCCCAACAATAATCAGTGCCCTGATACGGTTCTTTTTCGCCAAATCGGTAATAACTTCAGATGCCAAGGAATTTTTCGATTCCTTCTGAAGCATCGCATAATGTCGCTGAACCTCATCCCAGGTCTTCGGTTCCTGTTTTTGCATAAAAAATCCTCCTGCATTTGCCAATCACAGGAAGATGTGTTATAATATCTCTCTGTAACTGGTAAAGGCTGCTTTTACTGGTTACTGCTCCGGTTGGTGTGCCAGCACCTCCGGGGCGTTTTTCATTTCTGCTCTATTAATGGAAGAATGCTCTCTTCTTTCAGGCGATTGTAAAGAAACAATCGGCCTTTCTGCGTCCACTTGGTGTTCATATTGATATCTGGGCGTCCATCGGACCGTGTAATATCCACTGTTTCAGAATGTGTATATCCGAGTCTGTGGTATTTACTGTAAAGTAGCCACTGCCCGCTTTGTTTGAACTGAATTCCCAATTCGTGAAGCTTCCGGTTCATTTCCTGCCCACTCATCCCGTAGTCCTTAGCAATCTGAGTGATTGTTACCAAACCAGGATTTCTCAAAATCTTATCCGTATAATCAGCTCTGGGCTTTAATTCACCGATTACCTGATTCTTAATGTTGACCTCTTCCAGAAGTTTTTGATTGCTACCTTTCAGCTTTTCAATCGTCCTGTCAGCCATCTTTAATGCTCTGGCAAAAACCTGCTCCGGAGTATTCCACGCTTTTTCAAGATCAATAAGGTACTGACGGCATTCCTTGCCTTTTTCCGTTCGGCTCATAAGACAGATGTGTTTCACCATATCAACTGACAAATCATAGTCCTCTACTTCTCTCTGAACATCTCTAGTTCCTTCTTTTTGAACCCGTACTTCTAGGTACGGGTTGGAGTAATCTTCTCCGCAAATAAATCCCTGGCTATTTGTCTCAAACCATGCGCTGAATCTCTTCTCGATTCCCAACGCTTTATGTAGATCTCTCGCAGATACCCTCGGCTCTTCTGCATCGTCATATTTAACAGGAAATAACTTGTTCACTTAATCACTTCTTCCTTGTATAATCTCTATCGTCTTTTTTGCAAAACTATCATACTGTGATAGTTTTATCTCAAAAAAATTTCTACTTTTTCCTCATCTGTCATTCCCAGATAATCGCCAAGATCATTAAGCTCTTCGATATTGAAAGATGTTTTCCCATTAATCTTAGAATTAAAAGAGGCAATGCTTTTCCCAATAGAATTTGCACACTGTATATAGTTTTTATCTTTTTCTCTGATAATTCCTTTAAGCTTTGATAAATTCATTTCGGTTCTCCTTTCTGTAACTTTCTTGATACGATAGTAATATATCACTATATGAGAGTTTTGTCAATCATCTCATGATAGTTTTTTTAAAAAAATATTTACTTTTTTATCATATTATGATAGTATTATATTATCATTAAAGGAAAGGAGATGTTATAATGAGTGCACAATTTTGCGAAAGAGTCGGAAATAATATTAAGAAGTATAGAAAAGAAAAAGAAATGACTCTAAAAGATCTAGCAAGAAAGATTGAACTCACTGAAGCAACCGTTCAAAAATATGAATCTGGGAACATAAAGAAAATTGATGTTGAAACGTTAAAAAAAATATCTGATGCTCTTGGCGTTCTCCCAGAAAATCTCACAGAATGGAATGCTCAAGAACTTGCTAAATACAGAACAGAGAAGCAAGGAATTGACGAAGCTAAACTTATCAAAATGTACAGCCAACTTAATAGTGGACATAAGAAGGCTGTACGTATTTTGGCAGAACAGTTACTGATATGTCAACAAAAATATAATTCTGACAAGTAATCATTTATTCTTTTGCATTCTTCAAGTGGAAGAATTTCTAGCATGGATATAATCCTATATAGAAGTTCTTCCTTTTTTAAATCGCTGTATTCCTCTACCATCTCAATAATCATCTTCTTGTAATCCATGACGCCCTCCCTAAAAGCCAAAGAACATACGTTTGCATTTATTATACTTCTATTTGCTGTGGATGTCAATCGCCGCAAGAACATATGTTCTTATAAATGCTATCCAAGAATAGGATTGTATCTTTTGCACAAAAAAACAACACTTTTAAATGACAACATGTATAATTTTACCACTTTATCGAGTATTTGTAAAACAAAAACTTTCCCCATAAATCGACATTATTCGTCTTTTTTATTTTATTAGCCACTTTTTACAATCAAATAACCTCACCATCCTCTTTAATTCTGTTATTAGTTATCATCCATCCATTAAAATCAAAGCAGTAGCATTTATTTTCAATAATTTGCAGTTTTCCGTAGGGATAAGTATAACCCGGCTGTAAATACCACCATTGGCCGTTTTCTAAAATCCAGCCCTGGAGGTAGTCGGCACTGATCCAGCCCCTCTCCGTCAGGAACCATGG
>ERZ791682.655-NODE-655-length-16113-cov-2.89295_pt1 | contig 16113 bp, 14 predicted proteins | sample MGYA00509958_ERZ791682 | MGnify/ENA primary metagenome ERZ791682 (study PRJEB30046, sample SAMN00715194) | human gut metagenome | study: EMG produced TPA metagenomics assembly of the A metagenome-wide association study of gut microbiota in type 2...
TAGGGAACTCGGTATACTACAAATCACGGGGAGGTGAGTGGGCTGTCCGGCTTGCCGGATGACCGTATTTTTATATGTGTAGTCCGCCTTTTCAAGCACAAATAAGTGTGACCTAAGAGCACGTAATCTTATCTTTGTATAAACATTCTCGTTTATAGCTTAGGCGTTCAGTCAATGCCGTCTCTCCCTATAATCTTTAGTGAACCTTCTGGTTCTGAAAGGAGTCCCTATGGCTTTAAAAATCGTGTACAAAATCTGCTGTGGCATTGATGTCCACAAGACTTTTGTAGTTGCCTGTATCGCTTCTACTAACGACAAAGGCATTACCTCTTATGAGAGCCATCGGTTTTCGACCTACACGAGCGGTCTGAAAACTTTGTTACAATGGCTACTCGACCGGAATTGCAAGGATGTCTGTATGGAATCCACTGGTAAATACTGGATTCCTGTTTATAACATCTTGGAATCGGATTGTTCGATTGTCCTTGCTCATCCCAAATATGTTAAGGCTATCCGTGGAAAGAAAACTGACAAGAAAGATGCCAAATGGATTGCTGGCCTGTTTAAGCATGACCTTGTTGCTGGAAGCTTTATGCCACCTGCTGACATTCGCCAGCTTCGCGACCTCATGCGTTACCGCTTCAAACTAACCTGCTTCAAATCAAGCGAAAAGAATCGTTTGCAGAACTGTCTCACGGTTTCCAATATCCAGTTGGGAAACGTTGTCTCGGACACCTTCGGCAAATCTGCTCAGGCGATACTGGATAAACTTTTGGAAAATCCCGCAGATACTTCCTTTGACCTTGAGCCTCTCGTTTACAAAAGTTTGAAAAAGAAACTTCCGGAACTCCGTGACGCCATTGACGGTTATATCACTCCGGAACAGGCTGGCAAACTCAAGGTGATCAAAGCTCACTATGAAAACCTTGAATCCCGGAAAGCAGAGCTTGAAGAACTCATTCTTGCGCTCGCCGCTCCCTATCAGCAGGAACTTACCATTCTTCAAACTGCTCCTGGTATCAGCAGTCCTTTCACTGCTATCGGAATCATCTCCGAAATCGGTACCAATATGGAGGCTTTTCCTTCGGCGAAACACTTGTGCTCATGGGCTGGGCTTACACCAACCAACAATGAAAGCGCAGGGAAGAAAAAATCTGTCCGGGTGTCCAAGGCCGGATGCTACATCAAACCGCTTTTAGTACAGTGCGCAAACGCTGTCGTAAAAAGCACTAAGCATCCTGAAATGCGTAACCGTTATCTCCGTCTCAAAAAGCGTCGCGGTCACAAAAAAGCAATCATTGCAATAGCAAGAATGCTTCTTACCGCATTATACCACATGTTGAAGAACGGGGAAAACTATAATGCAGAACTTTATCAGAAATCCGATTTACTTCCAGTTGATCGTGAGATTACCGTAGAGCAGGCACTCATGATCGCCAGAAACCAAGGTTATAAGATCAAGTCAGCAACTGCATAACCTTAACATACACAATATTCAATTTTTAAAGCAGCCACCGAAAGATGGCTTGTTTGTGATGCGATTAAGGGAATGGATACCCTCTACTTCTCATTTTCAATCTTCATCCTCCTTTTGGGCGTCCGCCCGCTTTTCTCCGTACTCCTCCACCAGATCCTCGATGATAAGAAGGCCGATGGGGCCTAAGAGCATCCCAAGAATTCCAAACAGTTTCATTCCCACATAAATCGCCGTCAATGTCTCCAGGGGAGAGAGGCCCATTTTCCCTCCCATCAGCCTGGCCTCCAGAAATTCTCTTGTCAGGCAGCAGATTAAAAACAGAAGCGCCAGGACTCCCCCCTGATAAAAATGGCCCTGCGCCATGGCCACAACGCTCCACGGAATCAGAACGGCCCCGGCCCCGAACAGCGGCAGAGCGTCCAGAACGCCGATGACTGCGCCCAGCAGAATGCTGTAGGGATTTCTAATCAGCAAAAGTCCCAGAGCGCAGAGACAGGCTGTGACAAGCATAATCACAAGCTGCGTTCTCAGCCATGCGCTCCCTGTCATAATCAGCCTTCTTCCAAACAGGGCAAATTCACGGCTGAACATGGACTGCCTTCTCCGCCTTTTCATCTCATCCATCTCCTGAAGAGACAGAACAGCCGCCATAAAGAATACGGCTGCCATCACAAAAGCCCTGGCGCAGAAAGAAAGCGCTGCCACAGAATTGACAGCCAGACTGGACATGGCCGCCTGTCTGAGAGTCCGTGTCATGGCGGTAATCATTTCTCTGGCAGCCTGCACCAGCGCGCCCTCCCTGAGGCGGCAGAAAACCTCCGCTGTACGGCACAGGGAAGTCAGCCATTGATCCAGCCGCATCATCCACCCGGGCGCCGCGTGAATCATCTCGTTGGCCTCTTCCATAAGACGGCGGCTGCCGCAGAACAGGAGAAGCCCTGCCGCCGCTGCCAAAAGGAGAAGCTCCGCTCCTCCGATGACGCCGATAGGCACGGAATACCGCTTTCCCCTGATGTTAATCTGAAGACGTTTCTCAATCCACGCTGCGCCGGGACGCAGCACAAGGGCCGAAAGATAGGCGGCGGCAAAGGGAAGAATCAGGGGAAAAAAATATTTAAAGCTGATATAAACTCCGCCTGTCACGGAAAGGATGACCAGGGCTTTTCGCTGCTTTTTTGACAATTCCGGCACCATTTCACCTGCTTTCTATTATTTTTTCAGCTGTCCGCTTCCATAAATAATAGTATGGCAGAATCATTTCCTCTCCATGCGCCGGCTGTTTTTCTCAAATCCCAGTTTCTTCCCTGCGCCTTTTTGCATATTCTCCTTCAGACTGCTTATACTAGTTCCTGTACAAAAGAAGTACAAATCATAAATGAACCACCCATGGTAAGTTCCTCAAAGCACTAATGAAAGGCTTACAAAAGAGAAGCTTACAAAAGATGCGGGCCTGTCTTCCTTTCAAGAGGAAGGCGGGCCTGTTTTTTTCCTCTGGTTCCGTGCCGCCGGGGCGTTTCAGCCCTCTACTGTGAAACAGCTGAACTTTCTCCCGGCTGACAGGAAGCCGCCGGAAACAGGCGGAAGGCTCCGCCCTGGGGCTTCATGGAAAAGGTCACCGGCTCCTTCGTCACAGGGTGGGTAAAGGACAGGCTGACCGCCGCCAGGGCCAGAGGGCCTTTTCCCCCTTCCATGGAAACGGCCGGATTGTATTTTGCATCTCCCCACAGAGGCAGGCCGTGGCCTGCAAACTGTACCCGAATCTGGTGGTGGCGTCCTGTTTTCAGGTGAATTTCCACAAGCGTCAGCCCCTTCTCCTTATTTTCTCCTATGACGCGGTAGGACAGTTCCGCTGTCTTTCCTTCTGGATCCGAGTTATCCACTATTCTGGAATAGTTGTTTTCCCGGTTCATCGACAATTTGTCCACAAAGTTACCCACATTATCCACAGGTTTTCCACATATCACTGCATGATAAATTTTTGTCACTCTGTGGGCCTGAACCTCTTTACTTAAAAAGGCTGCCGCCTCCTTCGTTTTCGCGTAAACCATCACGCCTGACACCGGTTTATCCAGTCTGTGGATAACTCCCACATAGGGCTCCTGGGCCTGTGTGGATGAATTTGTGGACATTGTTGTGGATAAACCTCTCCCTTCCTGCCTCTCTTTCCTCCTCCTGCTGCGAAGCAGATAATTTTTAATTTCGCTGACCATATCCGGCTCCAGCTTCCTGCTGGCCTGGGACTCCAGTCCCGCCGGCTTTACAGCGACTAAAACCGCGTCGTCTTCATATAATATCTTAATCATACTGCCGTCTCCTGCCTTTGTCTGGATTTCATCTATCTTTATTTTACTATATCTGCCGCTGTTCAGCTATGAAAACTTTCCCTGTTTCTTCTTGCATTTATGGAGAAAAAAGAGTATAGTATAAGAAAATATATTACGTAGTTTCAAAAACTACATATAGAATTATTGATAACCTTGTCGAATTTTAAGGAGGTTTTTCTATGAAATGTATTGCAGACCTGCACATAAAGGATCCTGGAAGCGCTCTGACTCATTTTATTGCCTTCGTAGGATCGGCGGCAGCAGCCGCTCCTCTGCTGATGAAGGCGGCCGCGGAGCCGGACGCCAGCCGTCTTCAGATCGCTGCCCTGGCCGTCTTCATTGTCAGCATGATTCTTCTGTATGCGGCCAGCACCGTCTACCACACTCTGGATATCTCAGAAAAGGTAAACCGGCTTCTGCGCAAGCTTGACCACATGATGATTTTCATTCTGATTGCCGGAACCTACACTCCCATCTGCCTGATTGTGCTGGGGAACCGGTCCGGTTTTCTTTTGCTGGCCCTGGTGTGGGCCATCGCGGCAGCCGGAATCCTCATTAACGCCTTCTGGATCAGCTGTCCCAAGTGGTTTTCTTCCCTGATCTACATCAGTATGGGCTGGGTGTGCGTAACCGCTTTCCGGGAAATTATCAGCGCGCTTCCTCCGGCGGCCTTCAGCTGGCTTTTAGCCGGAGGCATTATTTACACCGTCGGAGGCGTGATTTACGCCTTAAAGCTGCCCATTTTTAACTCCAGACACAAAAATTTCGGCTCCCATGAAATTTTCCACCTGTTTGTCATGGGCGGAAGTCTGTGCCACTATGTGGTCATGTATGCGTTTGTGGCGTAGAAGCCCTCACCTTCACATCCATGCTTCCCGACCGGAATCCCTCCAGATCCAGGGTAATATAGGTAAATCCCAGCTCTTTCAGCCGCTTTGCTATCCTCTCTCTCTTCTCCAGCACGGCGGCGAACTGCCCGGCGTCTGTCTCCAGCCTGGCCGTGTCCCCGTGGACCCGCAGGCGGACGTTGCCAGGCTTTTCCTCTGAAAACAGCTCTCTCTTTAAAAACTCCTCGCCCTCCTCAATCCGCTTCAGCAGATCGTAGTCCAGCCTGGCTCCATAGGGAAGCCTGGTGGCCATGCAGGGGGCGGAGGGGCGGGAAGCGGCGGAAATGCCGTATTTCCCTGCTAGGGCCTTCACTTCTTTCTTGGTAAGGCCGCAGGATGCCAGGGGACTTTTCACCCCCAGCTCTCTGAGGGCCGCCAGGCCGGGCCGGTACTCCTCCAAATCGTCTGCGTTCGTGCCGTCTAAGAGCAGGGAGCATCCTTTTTCTCCGGCAAATTCCTGAAGCCGGAGAAAAAGACGGCGTTTGCAGAGGTAACAGCGGTTGACCGGATTATTTCTCAGTTCCTCCTGCTCCAGCTCGTCGACTGAGAGGACAACGTGGTCGGCGTCCATCTCCTTAGCCACCTTTCTGGCGTTTTCCAGGTCGCAGACAGGATGCAGCATAGTGTCAAAGGTAACGGCCCATACCTTCGTCCCGTGCCGCCTGGCGGCGGCGCAGGCCAGCTTTAAGAGCAGACTGCTGTCCACGCCTCCGGAAAAAGCCAGACAGACCGGTTCCTTTCCATACTCGTCCATCACAGCCGCCAGCTGTTTTTCCTTCTCCTGCAGCTGCTGTTTCTTGTTCTGATTCGCAGTAAAATCCATGTGTCTCTCCTGCCGTCTAGTTTCTGTGTTCATGCTTTCCAGCGGCCTCTTCCGCCTGGGATCTGGCCAGATGATAAACCTCTGCAAATCCCATCCCTGTCTCTCTGCTGATGCGGGCAATGCTTTCATATTCCGGATAGAAACGCTCCTCTCCCCGGAAAGAGCACACCTTGACCGCCAGTTTTCCAAGGGGCAGGTCCATCTCCTCCACACGGCGGTTCAAAACCGTCCTCTCAACCGGATAGCGGCGGATTCCGATGGTAGTTGTGTGGGAGAAGATCAGCCCTTCCATGTCCTCAATCTGCGCCCTGCGGCAGAGAGTGTGGAGGACGTAGGCCGGACGGCTCTTTTTCATCACTGCCGGCGTGTACCACACATCGGCGGCTCCCTCCTCCAGCAGACATTCCATCAGAAATCCAAGGGCCTCTCCGCTGCAGTCATCGATATTGGTCTCAATCACATACATGGAATCCGGCTCCTGAGTTCCTGAAAATCCCGGTTCTGCCTTCCCAGACTGCTTCTGCTCTTTCTCCGTCTGCTCCTCTTCCTCTGGCACAAGAATCATGGCCCGGAGAATATTGGCGTTTTTAAAGTCCTTTGTGCCGGCTCCCATTCCGATTTTTTCGATGATATAGCGCTCCGGCAGCTCCTGTTCTGTCCTCAGACATCCGGCGATGGCTGCCCCTGTCGGCGTCACCATCTCCCCCTCATTATCCGTCAGACGCAGAGTCAGGCCGCAGGCCGCAGCAATCCCGGCTGTAGCCGGAACAGGCACTGGCATCACGCCGTGCTGGCATTTCACATACCCGCGTCCCTCAGACAGAGGAGAAACCGCCACGCGGCTGATTCCCAGATCGCGGATGCACACGGCTGTGCCGACAATGTCCACGATGGAATCCACCGCTCCTACTTCATGGAAATGCACCTGTTCCACCGGAAGCCCGTGGGCTCTGGACTCTGCCTCCGCCACCAGGCGGAACATCTCCTTCGCCAGACGGCGCGCCTCTTCATCCTCCAGACGGTCAATGATCTGGTAAATATCATGGACATTTCTATGCACATGAGAGTGGTGGTGATCGTGTCCGTGGCCATGATCATGGGTATGGCTGTGATCTTCGTGATGGTGGTGGCCGTGATCTCCATGATGGTGGTGATCGTGATCATGCCCCTCGTGATGGTCATGATCGTGGCCATGATCATGCTCCTCCTCTTCCAGATGCACATCGAAATCATAGGCGTCAATGCCGCATTTCTGCGTCCGGCCAAAGTGCAGGTGATATCCGCCGATTCCCAGCTTCTCAAGCTCCTCCATAAGACGCTCCCGGCTGGCGCCCAGGTCTAAAAGCGCGCCCACTGTCATATCTCCGCTGATTCCTGAATAACACTCTAAATATAAAATCTTTTCCTTCTCCATGGTCTGTTCCTCTCTGATTTCTCTTGTCCTTCTATGGTTTTCTCTGTCTGGCTTCTCCGCCCACTTTCCCTACCACGCCTTTCTCTCCGCCAGGCGGTTAATCTGGGCGGCCAGATATCCGGCTCCGTAGCCGTTGTCAATGTTGACCGCCGCAATCCCGTTGGCGCAGGAGTTGATCATGGTCAGCAGGGCGGACAGGCCGTGGAAGCTGGCTCCGTAGCCCACCGAGGTGGGAACGGCAATCACAGGATTCTCCACCAGCCCGGCAATCACCGTTCCCAAAGCTCCTTCCATTCCCGCCACGGCAATGATGCAGTTAGCCTTTGCAAGCCGCTCTCTCTGGGCCAGCAGGCGGTGGATTCCAGCCACCCCCACATCGTAAATCCGTTCTGCGCGGCAGCCGAAAAATTCCGCTGTCCTGGCAGCCTCCTCCGCCACCGGAATATCTGCTGTTCCTCCTGTGCAGACAGCTACGCACCCTGTCTGCTGTCTCCTGCTCTCCGGCCTGCTGGCGGAAAGAATCCGCGATATGGGATCGTACTCAATCTGGGGAACCGCCTTCTTCACCAGCTCGTACTGTTCCTTCGATGCCCGCGTCCAGAATACCTCTCCGTTTTCCTGGTACAGCTTCTTAAATATCTCCGCCAGGAACTCGTCCGGCTTTCCCTGGCAGAACACCGTCTCCGGAAAACCGGAACGCAGCTTCCTGTGCAAATCCAGCTTCGCGTAGCCCAGATCCTCATAGGGCAGATTTTTAAGCTGTTTTTCCGCCTCCTCCACCGACAGGGCGCCGTCCCTCACCTGATGAAGCATTTCTTTGATATCCATATTTTTTTCCTCCATCCGTCTGTCTGCTTTCCGCTCTGTCTACCATCCTATCACCCGATGGCACACTTCCTCAAGCAGTTTTTCTGAATGACTGACAGCAATGAGACCGATATTCCTGCGCTCCAGCTCTTCCAGCAAAAACAGCCAGATTTCCTTCTGGGAAGCCAGATCAAGCATGGCCGTTATCTCGTCGGCCAGGAGAAACCTGGTTTCCTCTCCCAGAGCTCTGGCAATGCAGAACCGCTGGAGTTCTCCCCCTGACAGCTCGTCCGGATAACGCGTCAGCCATTCCTCCCTGATTCCCAGCCGCTCTGTCATCTCTCCCGGCGAAACGCCGCCTTCCCGGAGAACCTCCTTCATCCTCCACCTGGGATTTACCGACTGTTCCGGGTGCTGGAACACCATCTGCACCGGACATCTTCCGCGAAAGGAGCTAAGGGGCGCGCCGTCCAGCGTTACGCTTCCCGCTTCCGGCTTCTCATAGCCGGCCAGAATTTTGCAGAGGGTCGTTTTCCCCGATCCGCTTCTGGCCATAAGGCCGATCCGTTCCCCGCTGTCCACCTCAATGGAGCAGTCCGTTAAAATCTGTCTGCCCCCCTTTTCGTAGCAAAACGAAATTCCCTCTGCTTTAAGCTTCATTCGTCTTCCTCCCAATTTCCTCCCTCCACGGTTTCCCCTGCCCCGGCACAGCGTCAAACAGACGTCTGGCATAAGGGTGGGATGGAGGCGCGGCAAGCGTTCCAAGGGGTCTTCCCGCCTCGTCCTTCGCCATCTGAAGTTCCTCCGCCACAGTTCCCTCGTAAAAAATCAAAATCCGGTCGGCGGTCTGCAGAGCCAGCTCCAGATCGTGGGTGATCACAAACACGCCCACCCCCTGATCTGCCATTTCCCGGAAATGTCCCATGACCTGAAAGGCAGCCTCAGCGTCAAGCCCCGGCGTAGGCTCGTCGGCTATGACCAGTCTGGGGCCTTCCATCATGGCCCCCGCCGTCAGCACGCGCCTGGCCATTCCGCCTGACAGCTCAAAGGGATATTTATCCGCCGTCTCCCCGGGAAGGCCGTACCGGTCTAACAGTTCCTCCATCCGCTTAAAGGAAGCCAGATCCTTTCTTCCTTTTCTGATCTGGTTTCCCGCCCGCATCAGAGGATCCAGGCCGTTTACTCCCTGGGGAATCAGGGCGATCTCTCTGCCCCGGAGCGCTCTCAGATACTCCTTCGTCAGCTCCTGTCCCTGAAATTCTATGGTTCCCTCCGCTGCGGCCTGTTCCGGCAGAATCCCCATCACCGCCTGGGCAAGCAGGCTTTTTCCCGAACCGCTGGCCCCTGCCAGAGCCGTAATCTCCCCTGCGCAGATCTCCAGGCTCAAATCACGAATCGGCTGAATCTGTCTCTTTTTAAAGCCTCTTTCCTCCTGAAAGGAAACGGAAAGGTTCTTCACCGCCAGCAGCGGCTTACGCTTTTCATTCATCTCTCTTTTGTCTCCTTTCGCCAGTCCCATATTTTGCTCTTATCTCATTTGTAAAACAATTTACCGCCAGATCCGGCGTTTCCTGCCCCACTGCCTTCCCATGCTCTCAAACAGCAGAACCGTTCCTGTCAGGGCCAGGCCCGGAAGGAGGGCCAGCCACCATTTTCCAGTGATCAGATATCTCATGCTCTCCGATAAAATCATTCCCACCGACGGCTCCTCCGGGGGCAGTCCAAATCCCAGGAAGGTAATGCTGGCCTCGTGGAGGACGGCGTGGGGAAAGGTCAGGATCAGTCCTGTCATAAACTGGGAGAGCAGCTGGGGCGCTATGTGCTTTCTTATAATCTGAAGCCTTGACATTCCCAGCCTGGCTGAAATCTTCACATACTGGCTTTCCCGTATCTGCAGGGCCTCCGCCCGTATCACCCTGGCCAAAGACGGCCAGTGGGTCAGGGCAATGCCCGCCGCAGCTCCTGTAAAGCCTTTTCCGCAGGCATAGGAAATGAGAATCAGCAAAAGCATATGGGGAATTCCCATAATCAGATCAATCAGCCCGGAAACCGCCCGGTCCGCCCATTTTCCCATGGCTGACGCCGTTCCCAGAGCAAGGGCCGCCAGCGCGCTTAAAAAGGCCGTTACAAGCCCCAGCCGGATGCTTAAAGACAGGCCGGCCAGCGTTCTGGCGAACATATCCCTGCCCAGCCAGTCTGTTCCGAACAGAAATCCGGCCTGGGGAGGCAGGGTTTTCCTGGCGAACTAGGCCGCTCCCGCCTGCTCTGAAAGCGCCGCCCCTGCCGCTGTAATAAAAAGCAGCACAGAGGCTGAAATCACAATATTCCACAGAGGGCTGGCTGTCCTGCCCGGACGTTTCGCAGGCTGTCTTTTATATGTCCCGCTTTTTCGGCTTCTGTTCCGGCTCCTCTTATCTTTTATGCGTTTGAAAGCTTCTATCAGCTTTCCATTTTCTCTCTTTCTGTTTGTCTCTGCCCTCTTCCGCCCTTCGTGCTCTCTGTCCGCGCTCCCTCTGTCTTTGCTCCGCCTTCGATTTTCAGCCCGGAAACCGCCCATTCTCGGATCCACCGCCCGGTATAAAAGATCCGCCGTCAGATTTCCTGCAAACACGAAAACAGCGCTGTTCAGGGTAATTCCCAGAAGCAGAGGCACGTCGCTTCCAAGGCCAGCCGTCACGGCGGCCTGGCCCAGCCCCGGATAGGAAAACACCTGCTCCACCAGCACAGAACCTCCGAAAATCTCGCTGATGGAGGCAAACTGCAGGGTAATGGCCGGCAGAAGCACATTTCTGAGACCGTGTCTTACCACGATCTGCATCTCGCTCTCTCCTCTGGCCCTGGCATAGAGCACATAGGGGCTTTCCATAATGTCCGCCATTTTTGCCCTGGTGTGCAGGGCAATGCTGGAAATTCCCGTCAGGCTCAGGGTCAGAACCGGGAGAAAGGCGTGGGAAATCCGGTCGGCAATGGTCACCTGTCCTGCCTCCATTCCAATGGGAACGCCCAGGCCGATGGGAAACAGCCCCAGATGGACGGAAAAAATCAAAAGCAGCACCAGGCCGATCCAAAAGGAAGGCGTGCTGGCCGTCACCATACAGTATCCTGTAATCAGCCGATCCGGCCATTTCCCCTTAAAGGCGCCGGCCAGAATTCCGAGTATAAGACCAAAGACTCCCGACAGAACCCAGGCGGAAGCCATCAGCCACAGAGAGCTTAAAAAACGCTCTCCCACTACCTGGGCAACCGGTCTTCGGTAGAGAAGGGAGGTTCCCAGATCTCCTGACAGAACGCCGGACAGCCAGGAGATAAACCGTTCCAAGGCCGGTGTTCCCACACCCCAGTATTCCTTCAGTTCCTCCACCTGCTCCTGGCTCATGGCCCCCAGAGCCGCCTGCCCCACATTGCTCTGAAGCGGATCCACCGGAGAGAGGGAAACCAGGAAAAAAGAGGCGGCGCTGACGAGAAGCAGGAGGACAAGCATCCGGACGCATTTTCTGAGCATCCATCCGGCTGTCTGTTTCATGGCGTATTTCTCCTTCTTTCTCTATTCCCAGAACCACTGATCCGCGTTGTTTACAACAGACCAGCCGTGGCCGTGGGGCTGAATTTTCTGCTCTCCCGTGTTGAGCCCGTCTTTCACCCAATAAAGGTGATCCACGTTTACCAGCCAGATCCAGGGCGCGTCCCCGATTCCGGAAGCTCCCGTCCCGCCATCCCACTGGGCCTTTTTCCACAGCTCATAGGACTCCTCCAGGTCTGAGCTTTCCAGGGCCTGCTCCATGTAGGCGTCCACCGTCTCGTTAGAGTATGGGGAATACTGGGCCGTTCCCAGAGCCTCGTCTGTGTGGTAAATGTTGTAGAGCTCCATCGGCGTGTGGGCTCCCCAGCCCCACATCAGCGGCTGGCTGAGCGCGTCTGTGTAGGCCGTATCCCAGCCCACGCCCCTGACAGAAGCCTGGATTCTCAGACTGGCCAGCTGGTTGGAGGTATCCATGGCAAGGGCCTGGCGGACGGAATCGTCTGCCGGATATAAAATTTCAAGCTCCGCCCTGGTTCCATCCTTTTCTCTGATTCCGTCTGCCCCCTCTGTCCATCCCGCCTCGTCCAGAAGCCTGGCCGCCTGCTCCGGGTCAAAATCCGTCTCCGCCTCCGAATTGTACCAGGGCAGCTTGTCGCACACGCTGTAAGCCGGGCTTCCGAAGCCGTTTAACACATGGTCAATCATAGCCTGGCGGTCAATGCCCAGGTTAATGGCCTGTCTCACCCGCACGTCGCTTGTAAAATCATTGCCCCGCTTCACACCGTTTTCGTCTGTGTAGGCCGGCACGGCAGGCAGGTTGAAGCCTCGGTTGTCCACGCTCTCGCATGCCATCAGGCGGTACCCTGAAACCTCCTGCTCCCCGTAGGAGGCCGCCGTGTAAGCCACGTCTGCCTGTCCCGCCAAAACAGCTGCAAAGGCCGCGTCCTCCTCCATAAAGAGTACCGTCAGCTTTTTTAGCTTCGGAGCCTCCCCGTAGTAATCAGGATTCGCCTCAAAAATCACCTGCTGCCCCTTGTCCCACTGCTTCATGACATAGCGGCCGGATCCAATGGGATGCATTCCGTAGTCCGGACCGTAGGCGTGCTCCGGAACAATGCCTGTGGAAGCCATGGTGTAGGGCCAGATGGAATAGGGATGCTTCATATGAAAGACAACCGTATCCTCATCCTCTGCCTCCGCCCGGTCCAGCATGGTAAAATCATTGACTGAGCTGGTTTCCTTCAGGGTATTGTAGGTGAAGGCCACGTCCTCTGCAGTCAGGGGTTCTCCGTCTGTAAACACCGCGTCTGTCCTGATATCCACGGTCCAGGTCAGACCGTCCTCCGAAACGTCCATCTCTGTGGCCAGATCATAGCCGATGGTCAGATCCTCCTTTGTAACTGTGAGGGTACTCTGAATCAGCGGCTCGTGAACGTGCTCCCCGGCTCCCCATCCGTAAGCCGGATCAAATCCCGATTCCGGCTCTGATTCTGTAGTCATCACCACTACGGCAGAAGTCTTTTCAATTTCCTGATTTCCCTCCAGCTCTGCTGCGTGGTTTCCTGCGTGTTCTATCTCCTGTCCCCCTTGCTTATGGCTGCATCCTCCAATCAAAAAGGCCGTCATTATCAGGTACAGTCCCCATGTTTTTAATTTCATTTTCCCTCTTTTCCGCCGGCTATCGGCTCTCTTGAAAAAATGCCAGAAAGGCTTTTCTCTGTACACAAAGAAAAATGCCTTCCTGGCATTGCTGTATATAGCTTCTTTTTATTAGTCAGCTTTCCGTCCTCTGTCTTCTTCCCGCAGATTGGTCTGCTGTTCCCTGCTTGTGCAGAGTCTGTAAAATGAAACAAAATCCTGGAAATCTTCCTGTTCATTATAAAAGAAACAGATTTTTTCGTCAATCTATTTCCTTTCCCTTGTTTTTTAATGTATTTTTTACTTTTGTTTTATTTTCGTTAATCTTTTTTTATTTCTATTGTTCTGACAATCTATTTAATGTATAAATATGATATCATATTTTCTTTAGAAACAAAAAAGGAAAAATACCGTTTTTGAAGTTGATGTGTGTATCAAATAACAAAGGAGTGATTACTATGAATTTTGATCCAGCTACTTCTACACTGACTTTGGATCTACTTGCAACCACTGGATTTGGCTGTGTAATGGTTTATCTGGGAAAAGGCATTGTGCGCCGTGTTAAGGCATTTCAGGACTGGAGTCTTCCCGCTCCTGTTATCGGCGGTTTGATTGTCGCTTTAATCCTGAGTTTTTTAAAGAGCAGAGGAATTTTCACTGTTCAGTGGACCTCCACACTCAGCAGCCATCTGATGAACCTGTTCTTTACCTGTGTTGGTTTCGGCTTCAGCCGTACCCTGCTGGACCGCGGTAAAAAGTTCTGTGCAGGCATTGCTCTGTCTGTCCTTTTACTCGTACTCTTACAGGGAATTCTGGGAATTGCCGTAGCATCTGCTCTGGGAATGCACCCTTTAATGGGAATTCAAATTGGAACAGGCGCCCTGGCAGGCGGCGTTGGAACCACATCCGCTTTTGGACCTGTTTATGAATCCATGGGAGCAGTAGGCGCTACAGAAATCGGTGTTGCTGCAGCCACGCTCGGTATGATCATCGGAAGTTTAACAGGAGGCCCTCTGGCTGTTCTCTTAATCAAACGCCACAATCTAAAATCGGATCCAAATGAATCCGCATTCGAAGAGGACTCTGAATCTGTTTTTCCTCTGAACGCCAAAACTCTTCTTTCCTCTGTCTGCATGATTACTATCATTGCGGCCTGCGGTATTCCAATTTACTTACTGTTAAGCCAGATTCCTTACATTGAAATGCCTTATTTTATTGGATGCCTTTTTGCAGGGGCAATTGCCCGGAATGTTCTGGAAGCCCTTCATGTAGAGATTCGCCCACAGGAGGTAGAAACAATCGAACACGTTTCCCTTGATATTTTCCTTGCCATTACAATTATGACTATGGATTTAACCAAAATCGCAGGTTCTGCTGGTCCCATGCTGGCAACCCTTGTTATTGTATCCATAGCCACCCTGCTTTTTACTTACTTTATTGGTTTCCGTATGTACAAAAGCGATTACAATGCAGCATGTATGTGCGCCGGATTAATTGGCATGGGAATGGGTTCTGGATCCAACGCTGTTGCCAACGAGAGAGCTGTTATGGAAAAATATGGATACTCCCATATTGCCTGGATTCTTTATCCAGCCTTTTCAGTTCTGTGTGTAGATATTTTCAACCCGCTTTTCATGTCGTTTGCCCCTGGACTGATGGGTTTCGGAGGCTGATTTCAGCCAAAAAACGGCCCCCCGCCCCCGCCCCCCCCCCCACAAAAAGTGCGGCATCCGGCCGTTTTGCTTGCTTTACATTACATCTGAAAAATGCGGTCTTAGTTTTCTGAATACCTTAAGTCCCAGAAACATTAAAATAAACGTCACTCCCCAGAAATAGAGAGTCAGTGTCGGACGCTCAAAGAACCAGTGTCCCTCCAGCATACTGTCTCTGAATCCAGTGGAAATATAGTAGAACGGATTCAGTTTAAACAGAGGCAGCAGCCATGGATGAGCATTGGTAAACATGGATTCATGGTACATAATAGGCGTCAGCCACATGCCAAACTGCAGACAGATGCCCACAATCTGAGCCATATCCTTAAAAAATACCTGAATCGAGCTGGTCAGGTACGTCACTGCCAGCGCCAGCATCGACGCGGCGAAGGAGTAATAGAGCACCTGAATCCAGGTGATAATGGGGAAATGTCCCCCCACCAGGTAAAGTCCCACCATGATGACCAGGAAGCAGGCATGTACCATAAAGCAGGAAATCATTTTAATAATCGGCAGCATTTCCACCTGGAAAACTACCTTCTTTACCAGATAGTGATACTCCTGCAGACAGTTTGTCCCTGTATTTAAAGCCTCGCTGAAATAGAACCAGGGCACAATTCCAGGCACCATCCAGATGACATAGGATGCTCCCGGAACAGGCGGAGGACTCTTAAAGCCATACTCTCCAAACAGAAAGGCATAGATCAGAATCGTCACAAGGGGCTGGATAAACATCCAGATCACTCCGAAATAGGAGCCTACAAACCGCTTCTTAAAATCAGCCTTGGACAAATCCCAGATCAGCTTTCTCTTCTCTATAATCCCTTTAAAAAGAGAAGTATAATAGTTCATTCTTTTCCCTCCGTGTCCGCTTTTAACATTAAAAACGGAAGGTATCCTTAAAACCGCCCCATTTCTGATCTTTCTCAGAAATAATCAGCTCCATTCCCTCTTCAATCGGCCACTCTACGCCAATCTCCGGATCGTCCCAGGCCAGTCCGCCCTCATCGCCAGGATGGTAAAAATCGGTGCATTTGTAGGCAAACTCCGCCTCGTCGGACAGTACCAGGAATCCATGGGCAAATCCTTCCGGAATATAGAACTGCTTCTTATTCTCAGCAGACAGAACCACGCCGAACCACTTGCCGTAGGTCTCGGAATCAGCCCGCAGGTCCACAGCCACGTCGAACACCGTACCGCGGATGGCGCGGACCAGCTTTCCCTGCGGATACTGCTTCTGGTAGTGGAGTCCCCTCAGCACGCCCTTCACAGACATGGACTGATTGTCCTGGACAAATACCATGTCAAGGCCAGCCTCCTTAAAGTCATTCTGATTGTAGGTCTCTACAAAATAGCCTCTCTCATCCTTAAATACAGTGGGTTCAATCACATAAAGCCCCTTGATATCGCACGGAGTCACTTTAATCTTTCCCATCTTTTTATTCCTGCCTTTCTTCTGTTTTCTTTATTACAAGTTTCACTTCTTCATCGTCTGTTTTCAGGCTTTCCCT
>ERZ791682.662-NODE-662-length-15904-cov-2.71115_pt1 | contig 15904 bp, 13 predicted proteins | sample MGYA00509958_ERZ791682 | MGnify/ENA primary metagenome ERZ791682 (study PRJEB30046, sample SAMN00715194) | human gut metagenome | study: EMG produced TPA metagenomics assembly of the A metagenome-wide association study of gut microbiota in type 2...
ACGATTATTATTAATAACCGGATCTGTTGGCGGTTCGGCGCTTGCTCGGGCAGACTCCATCAGCTGCACAGGATCAGAGTTCAAAGCGAAACGGGACAGTCCATTCCCCAAAAATGCCCCGGATTGAAAAAAGTTTTTGCTCATTGTATTCCCTTACTTAATAAGCAGCGGTACGCCCTGGATACGACGGGCTACGCCAGTCGGGCAGCAGGCCCAGACTACTTCCCATTTATCGAATTCCGCCTGCGTAACTTTCAGCACATACGGTTCTGTACCGTCAGCATCGGGATCACGAGGAGCCACCAGAGCGCCGGAGGCGACAAAGCGATCTAAAAGTTTGGTCATCCCTTTAGTCAGGCCAGCCGCAGTAATACCGTCCGGGCTATGCTTCATCTGTCGGGCTAACTGGACAAAGAAACGACTGATTGCATTCATCAGGGATGGGACGTGCTGGAAGTGCAGATAGTTATCCTGCGTGCAGCAAGTTAAAGCATCGTCGATGATCATCTGGCCAGAGGTGCCAACAGATACTTTATTGAGACGGCCCTTGACCATTGCTTCTTCGTCCGGGGTATCTTCCGGATACAGCGGTTGAATTGACGCACGAGCAATGACGGCACGTTCTTCACCAGCCGGTGAGTAATGCCAACCGCCGACATCAGAGTTTTTCTTGACGCCACGAGCTTTCGCCGCATACGCCACGCCAGACAGACCAAAGACCACACGGGATTGGGTCCATTTGTCTTTGCAGGAGAACGGGTAGTGATAGACAGAACAGCTTACATAATCGGTACCAAGTAAACCGGTATCCTCAACAGCTGGTAGTGCTTCTGCGTACGTTAATGTCGGTTTGACATCAAAGAAGCCATCAATCAGGCGATCTGCACAGATTTTACCTAATGCGGTGATAGCCGCATTGTCATAGCAGCCCAGGCCAAGAACAGCGGTGTACATGTACGGCGCATTGTTCAGCACTTTCACCGCACGCAGGTACGCAGCTGTTGATATTTTCGACTGATCACCGTTGGTACCACCAGTGAACGCCAACGATTTTTTATTTGTTACTTTCGCCGTCGAAATCAGCTCTTCATTAACAACCGCGCGCAGATATTTAGAACGGGCTTCCAGAGCCGTAGGCAGATAACACAAGCGGCCCATGTCATCTTTCGCTTCTTCCGCCAAAGACACAGTGTGTGTCTCCAGGGTCGTTACCACGCCGAGCGAAGTCGTCTGGGTCAGTTTTAAGAGGAAGCGTTCATTACCCGCGCTGTCCGCTGTTGCCGTTTCGATGGTTAACTCACGGGTAGGTGAAATACACGGATCACCATCATCAACGTAGATAGCAAAGGCTTCGCCGCTATCAAGTTCAATTTCAGAACCGTATGGCAACGCACTGTAAGCCGGTTCGCCTGATTCATCGAACATAATAATCGGGAACTTCGCATCATCCGGAACAGCACGGACAACATAACCAGACGTTTGCTGAATAGCTTCGTACACATGGCGAATTGGTTCGAACTGTGAGCCGGAAGACGGCTTCAGCGGTTCGCCGAGAACATCTTCGTAATTGGACTCAGTAACCGCAAGAACAGTAAACGGCTTGCCACGCGCAAATACGCCAATACCAGCCCACAAGCTGCTATTTAATGCAACACCGGTAGATAACGTCGCATCGGCATTGATCGGGCTAACCGCGACGCCGGATGCATTACCTAATGACTGTTGAATTGAATATTGAGACATAACTTTCCCTGTTATGCGCCCCGAGCAGGGGCGCTATGTTAAACGGAGAACTTCCCCTGATTACTCAGAGTCACCGGCATCAATCATGTTACCGGTCAGGAAGTTAATTCCGCCATTTTTGGCCATAGTCAGAGTTACACGGGTGAAGTAGTCAGCGCCGTTACGTGGGTGCATATCGTTGATAGCCGAACCCCACAGAGTGGTTCGGTTGACCAGTGCCGGGGTGGTCGGATGCTGGAATGGGACAGCCGGGACTGCATCACCAGTTACGAAGCCCGCTTTGCCCGGATTTTCATCACGGACGTAGCACAGCACATCCATTGGGCTGAACTGGATACCGTCGGCGGTCAGGTTCGTACAAATACCTTCTGGTACTTCGAACACTTTGACGTTGCCGAACAGAGTGCCAATGTAGTGAACGTATGGGGTCTGGATGTAATCTTCTGCTGGCTGGAAGAAATCCTTCGGCAATTGTTTGAAGAAAGATGCCGCATCAGCACCGGCATACATCCCCATCGCACCAGAAGATCTAACACGCTCAATAATACCGCGATATACCGTCTGGAATTTGCCTCGAACGATAGTTGCCCACACATCAAAGGACTGGTTAGCTGGCAGTGCAATATCAAAGGAGTCGGTCGCAAGAGTTCGCCAAATCATGATACGAAGACGAAGCATATCTTGCTCATGGGACAGGTATTCCTTCAGGGTGCGGAACTGTAGGGAGCCGAGATCCAGACCAAATTCACGCTGTGCTTCATACGCCGCCTGTACCGTGTGCTCAGCCGCGATGACGAACTGGTTTGGGAACAGGGTGTAACTCTTCATTTCGTGGTTGATAAGTGGGATCAGCTCAGGAGCTGCTTCTATATTGATCTCCGCCTCAATGGCGATCTCAGTGCCTTTATCCGGCGCTTTGGAGAACGACAGGGCAATCTGACCAACGTTGTAATTCAAAGAGCAAGTAACAGTGATTTGTTCGCCTGCTTTGTTATTGAATGTGTGAAGCAGAGTACCGGAGCCGTTATCAACAACAGACTTAATACGGTTAACGTAGATGTTTGTGCGACCTTTGCGAATCGGGACATTCTGACCTTCGACATCTTCCATCTTGAAGGTTGCAGTTTTGCTGGTGCCGTCGGAGCTTGCAACCAGCACATAGCGGCGGCGCAACTGGCTGTACACGCCAACGGATTGCATGTCCAGAACATCACCAATAGCATAGGAGCCAAAAGAAGAACCCGCTACGTTAAAGATTTCATAGATTTCGGACTTGTCACGCGTAACCGGAATGAATGTACACGCATCAGCGGTAGCTGCCCCCAACTGAACAGGCAGGATCATCGCCAAGAATAAAGGCAGACGCATAACCCCGTCAGAAACACTCATCATCTCTGCCGCGACTGATTCCAGCATCGCTTTATTGGTGGCGTCCATGCTATTGCGGGTGGACTCAATCAGGCAGTTTTCCAGCGTCTGATGGCAGGAGGCCAGAATTTCCGGACGTGGCATAGATTTATGTGTTGCGGCGTAGTCAGCCAGTGCACTTGCCCACGCTGTAGCGATTTGAGCGGTGGCATTATCAGAGATACCCGCAAAAATTGGGTCTTTACGTGCAGCTTCAAGGATAGATGCGGCACGCGCGGCATCATCTTTAATGAATTGGTTATCAGTACCGAACTGCGCAGTGCTTGCCCAGCCAAGCACAGCTTTAGAGCGTTTTGCGATATCTGCAATACGATTCTGGTATTCGCGTAAGTTACTCAATTTACTCTTCCTTAAACACAAGGCACTTGTGTGAATCCCTTTTCGGAAGAGATTTTATTGAAAGTCACTTGTTGACTTTCTCGTGACAAGCAATTTTTTTATTTTTTTTCGGGAGTAGGGGAGGAAGGTAAAATCCAAGGTGAAATCGTGGCGATTTCACCTTGAAATTTTAGAGTGATTTACTTTAAAAACAGTAGGTTAATAGTGAAATTTGAATGGCGAAAGTTTAAGGCTTCGGCTTTTTATCGAGGCTCTTTCTAAGGATATGCCCAATCATCCTGTCGAGTTCTTCCTGTAGCTCTTTTGAAAGTCGATTAAACTCATAAGAAAATGCACGGCCTTTCACGCGCTTCCTTGCAAAGCGATCCTTGTCCTCAAATTTCCATAATTCAGTAACTACGGACTTATCTTTAGAACCTTTATCCGTGAGTAGTGAGGCTTCCTTTGTTATCAAGCGCAGGATTTTATTTTTAACTTCATCTTCGGCCATTTCTTCAATGGATAAGATGTCGTTTATTTCCGGGGATATGTTTTGAATAAGCTGATCAAACTCTAAATTCTTGTTCCCCATTTCGTCGCCAACAGCACAAAGCGTTTTGTAGTCCGAAAAGGTTAATTCCGACTGCACAGGGAAAAGGGCGACTAATTCTTCCGGAGCACTCGCTGCCTGGAGAGCACGCGTGACTTTCGCCTGAGACAGCCCTTCCTTGGCTGCAATATCCTTCTGACTCATCCCATCATTTTTCATTCGCATCAAACGCAGACCTATTTCTCGAATGCTGTGCTGCAATGCTGTCTGAACGTCTTTCGCTAAATTTTGCGCTTCCTGAACGCTGATCTCCTGGTCCGTGACTAAAACCCGCAACCCTACGTTCTCTAAGATGGCAGAAGCTCGACGCCGGGAACCATCCAAAATTTCAATTTTCCCTGTAGCCCGTCTAACACCTATTGCAGGGTAAAATTGCTGATGCTTAATAGTGCTTCGGATACTTTTTAATGATTTTGGCGTAAGAGATGCCTGGTCACGCCCGTTGTTATGCTGATCAACAAAGGTATCGCTTTCTACCTGGTTCGGAGGTATTACCTCTTCAATAAATGTGGCCTGGCGACCAGTTGATAACTTGAATACCTGCTCGACTCGATCGCCAGAGGCTGAAGAACTATCAAATCCGCTTAATATTGAAGGATTAAGGGTTCGCCCAATTGTTGGTCTGTTTTTCTTTGACATGGGGGTTTCTTACTCCTCAGTTAGATCTGATAAATTCAATACGGTCAAAAACTGCTTTAGCAAAATCTTCCGCGGCAATTCGCGCGTTCTTCAATGCATCAGCACTACCAACATACGTTGCCGGGTTAGCTGAAATAACAGTGTCAAAAGACTCGCCGCAACGTTCAAAACCGTCAAGGCGAGGGAGGACGACATCGAGCATATCCCCACCGAACACTTCTTTAGCCAAGCTATGGCAATACTTATGATCTGCCTTGTTACTCAACTTGGACATAAAACCAATGTTAGTCGCAAGCTGGCACTCGCAGCCTTCATCCGAAATGAGTTTCACCAACTCAGGAAGGCGGGCAACGTATTTAAGCGATGAGTGGAAATCGACAGTTGCTGGCGGCAGAGGTGTAAACAGTATATTGGCCGAGGCCAAAGCATTTTTCAGGAAGGCGTCAAGGTGAGGACCACTATCAACGAGGATAAAGTCATAATCGCTCTTCAGCTTATCAATCACATTTTCTTTCAGGACAGCATGGATGTTCTGACCCGGTAGATGCTCATTGCACAGCTCTCTCCAATCGGATGCAATAAAGGCATCGTCAATCGACGCAGGCATAACGTCAACCCCAGGTACAACAGAAGGAACAATAAACTCCTCTAACAGCTCTTCACGGCTTACATTCTGCAACATAGCCTGTGCAGATGTTGCGTTTACGATACCAATAGAGTGTTTATGGCTTAAAAACATCGTTGCTGAAGATTGCGGATCAAGGTCAATAACCAGAATCCTTAAATCTTCCATCAGAAGATGAGGGTGGGCACGCATTGCATGCGCCAGAGAAACCGTCGATACAGTTTTTGACACACCGCCTTTAAGATTGGAGATGAAAATCACATACGCTTCGCTGTAGCGATCCCGGTATTTTGGCACTCCGCGATGTTCATATATGTCAATGATGTTCTGAATTGACATCGCATATTTCATTGAAGAGCCAGCAGGGCGTTTATCGAAAACATAGCCCTTTTCTTCCATTTCACTTACGGCATAGTCAACGTTCGCTCGAGTCAGTAGAGGCAATTTTGCCAGTGCCGCTTTCGCATAGACCTGGTAAAACTCGTTCGCGTGTAGCTCATCCTTTTGCAACTGTACTTGTTCAGTCAGAACATTGAGCATTCTGTTTGCTCTTTGAGCAACCTTGTGAAGCTGGCTGGAATCACTCATCGAAAGTCATCCTTTATGCTGTATTTTTGAATTTAATTAAAAATGCTGCATAAAATAATAATGTATGCGTAGATGCTTGTACATAGCATTCTCTGCATGTTTGGTTCATTTTGCACGATTGAGAGTTACAAGAAAGGCACAAAAAAGCCCCGTTCAGGGGCATCAGTGTTATTTGCTAAGAGCAGCGAATAATCGTTCGAAATCGATAGTATCTATAGCACGCGTAAGCGCCGGAAGTTCAGCCTCAAAGTACCCGTGTCGATCGTAAAAGAAGGGACCGAAGAGCGAGGCATGTTGGATTCTACTTCGCCCCAGCCCGGACACACAGTTAAGCCCATTACCGGCTAAAAGGCTAAAAAACTTCTCTGGATTATCGTGGTAAAGCTGGGAATCAATGGTGGCGGTTAACTCTTCCATAGGGAAGCACACCCGCCCTGTATCCCAGGGATATTTAGTCCGAAGCATAAACATTGCTTTCAGCAATTCACATTGAGCGCGGATCGCGTCCGGTTCATAGCCAGATATGGAGACATAAGCCACGTCCCTCATTCCTGCGTCATCTTTGAAAGTCACGATAGAAGTAACATCCAGCTCTTTTTCGAAAGAGCAAGCAGCATCTACTGGACGCTGAAGTAAATCATTCGACTTAATGCGCTCGAGAATCCCTCCCCACATATCATTTAGATATTCGATATGAGCCAAAACCTTATCAAGACACTCTCGTGTAAACCATTCAGTATGCCCGCCACCGACGCTTTTCCCCCACGGCGCATTCCAGGGGAAAAAGGTTGCGTGTAAAGCCCGCTCAAGATTAACCATTGCCAAACGTGTACCACGATAGACCCGTGAAAGCGCAAAATCGGGACTCACTTGTAGCCCTTTAAACCGTGCCAATGGACCACATGAAATGCCGATTTTAAAAGTATCTCCGTTCTCTGGCACCAGAACGTAGAGGTAGTGTTGTTTCTCTTCTTGCATATCAATACCACTGCTTGATGAGAACCGCGCAAATGTTGACTATGCGCGAAGGTTAATGTGAATAGTTGACTATGCGCGATGTGACTACAGTCAAAAGTTGACTGTAGTCGATTTAACTCCACCAAAGATCGACTATGTAAGATATTGTCGGGAGAAACGTTGACTATACGCGATGAAATGACCCTAAAAGCCATCTCAATAGCGACTTGCAGAATATTGACGCCAGCAAAAATCCACCAGCGTCAACGAATGTCGCCTATAGTCAACTTCTCGCTATCGCATATAGTCAATATTATGGATTGCGCTTATGGATCTGGAAGCCGATTTTTCTGCCGTTTTTTATCTCTGAAAATTTAAGATATTCAATAGCTTCCAAATCTTTCATGGCTTTTCTGATAACGCTATTTTGCACGCTAACGGATGATTTGAGATTAAGCCTTGCTCTAAGGCGCTCAATGCTGACAGGTGCCGGGTTGGCGGGTAGAGCCTCAAAGAATGTATACAGCACCTTGGCCGTCTCTTTGCGCCCGAGCTTATCCAGCATCTTCAGCTTCAGGATTCGCTTATAGTCAACATAGTAAAGTTCAGATAGCTGTTTTTGCGGCTGGATCTCGATAACATCAAGCTCGGTATTCAGGCTGCTATATGCCAACAAGTTGACGTTAATGTTATTGAGATGACCTTTTGCCGCCGGGAAGCGGAATTTGACAACTGTCTGCTGAATGCGTGTCAGAGAGTCATCAATACTTTTACGGAACGCCTTTGAAAGGCGCTTACGTGGATAGCCGCATCGATCGGCAAACTCGGAGAATGGCAGGGTGATTATGCCGTCATCATCAGGAGCATAGTCAAACAACGCGGAGGTTATGCCCACCCACACCTTAAAATCAGTATCCATATCCAGGCGTGGACCATGAATTTCAATTCCCTCATAGCCTTCCTGCTCAACAATTTTGAGGCTTGATAGTTCTTCGGTTGCGTTCGTTGTGTTTGTTGTAACTGACGATCCGCGACGTAGCGCCACATTGGTAGATTTTAAGGTTGGCACAAACACACCTAAGCGCAACAAAGCTATGGGTTGTATAGTGCTGTTGTTATTGGGCTTCAGGCTGTGGATTTCTCCTGTATTTCCTGCAACTTCTTCAACGCTAAGGAAGCCTTTACTTTCTTCCGGCATCGTGGTTTCTCCATGTGTGGCGCGGCCTGGCGTTAATTTAGATGACTGTTATCAACAGCTGTGAATATTCAGGCTCTAAAATCGCGTACAGTCAACGTTTCTGTCGCGTATAGTCAACAATAAATCGCGTGCAGTCAACATAAAATCGCACACAGTCAACATAAAATCGCGTATAGTCAATGTTGATCCCGTTTCAGGCCATGAACGGCGCGGCTTACAGCGATCCGGGATCTTCTTTGGATCTTCCTAGGTTCTCTTTGGGATCTGTTTATTGGATCTATGCTGTGGATAAGTTGAATAAACCGGCCAACATAGCCGGTTGGAAGGAAGGGTATTATTCTACGCTTTCGATAAGAAGACCATGTTCATAACATTTAAGCTCATCGCCTTCGTACAGGAATTGGTATCCAATACCACCATATTCAGGCACATTAGGGAATAACTCATCACTTACCGAAGAACAAATCACACCAATGCAGCGATCAACGCCTTCTCGTTCTTCAGTGCTGAAAAAATCCTCTGAGTACATTGCTCATCAGCATAGGTCGGAAATACATGCTCGATGCAATCCGGGTGTTTTAAACCAAGCTGATCGGCAAGCTCGAAAGCATGACGGTATTGTTCAGATCCTGGCTTGCCAACAGTGATGTGCTCAATTTTGTAGATTGAAGTCGCTTTGTTGATAGTTTGCTTTACTGTTACTTTATCAGACATAAAAATCCCTTTTAGTTACCGCTGATAGCGCGGTTGTAATCATTAACGTTGCGATTCTTCCTGTTAATCCCCATCAGCATCGTTTCTGTATCGAGGATATACGCTGGCAGATCATCAAAATATTCACTGCTAAACTCTGGCATCCTGCACATAAATGCACTTTTTGGGGCAGGGTGGTTAACCTTTGTCGGCGTCGGCGTTAAATTCGCTGATCGACTCCCGGAGCAACCGCTGAGTGTCAGCAGGAATACGCTGGCGAACATTACCCGCCGCAACCAGTTGTTTCTGAACTTCAGCTTTTCGTTCCATTTGCCTGTCAGCATACTTGGCTTGTTCTGATTCATTTTTCACTTCCTGGCTGTGAAAATGTTGCTCTGCTTTGTTCATCGTCTCAATGGCCTGGTTAAGATCCATTATTGACTTATCACGTTCCTTAACAGCCTGATCAAGACTGCCAATTTTCTCCATGGCTTGCTTTAGCTGATGACGTTCCCATGCAAACCCGGCACCAACAAGTGCGCAAATCAGAACAAGAACACCAGTAGCAGCAAGTTTCTCCTTCAAAGACAAAGCTGTTTTTAACGTAGAAAAGAATGACATGTCTTCCTCCTGAAGAAAAATTATCAATGAAGTCCTTTGTTACTGTGCCGCTTTGTTTAATTCATCAAGAACAGAATCAGGAACCAAAGCGGCGACTGCGCTGGCTGTGCTGGCCTTATTTGCTGATGCTTCCGCAAGCGCGGTACCGATAGCATGGTTATAAGCAGTTATGGCTACGCTGGCGCTTTCCTTCGCTCCTTCCTACTGCTGTTGCAATGCTGCTACCGGTACTGTTGTCTGGTCGAAAAAAGCACCAAATTGTTCAGTAGCTTCCTTCAGTGCTTCAACTTGTTGTTCTGTCAGTGCTGGTGGGGGAGTGACTGCGCCGCCACCTGAATCAGAGCCTGACGAGCTTCCTGAGCCTGTGTTAAGGGTCTGGTTAATGTCCTCCATAGCAGCGACTAAACTCGACGTATTAAGCGCATTTACAGCGTCCTCAAGCGATTTCGTTGTAGTCGCGTCACCAATGGCAATAGAGATCGGCAGTTCTGAAACTTCTCGCTCATTAGCACGACAGTAAACATCCCAACCAATATCGAGTTGAAGGAGCATTGACAGATCAGCATAACCAGCCAACAGGTCCGCGTGCTGAGTTGCCAGCCCTCCAATATTCGTTAAACCGGTTGCGGTTGTTCTGATCGTTGAAACATAGCTGGTAATAGTGTCGGGATAGACAATTGTATCCAGAATTAATCCGGTCAATTCTTCTGCAAGCAGTTTTGCTGTGTTAGCACTGTTTCGTGCCGATGTTATGGCACCAGGTGTTTTCATCCCACCGGCGGCGGCCAATTTTTTATATGCGGATAACTGGTAGTCTTTTTCCAGCATGATATCTCCTAACTTACCTGAACCAGGCCGTCTCCGGCTGCAACGGTAGAGCCGCATGAAACAGGATCACCAACGCATACGATCCCTTTCCCGTTGACGGTAAACCATGCCCTGGTTGATATAGCTTGCCCGCCGTGCGTGCTGTTCCCATCGGTATGCTGTGCATATTGCTTACCATCAACTAACACTTCGACTCCGTTGACTTTAAGTAGTGGTTCGCTCTCTACGGGAGGCCTGGATGGGAATCCTCCGTGCCCCGAACAAATGCTGTCTTTTGTTGCAATACTTGCCACGTCATCACCAATGATTTGCTCTGATTTTCGTTATTTTAACTTAGGTTATTTGTGGTCTGCATGGCGTTTACTTATTGCAAAATTGCTCTAATAAATATTGTTTTTTATGTCGTGTTTTCGGTACCATTCAGCCGTCGCCCTTCAATGGGCATTTGTTTGGAGTCGTCAGATGCAGATGGAGCTAATAAGCCGCAAGGAGTTCGATAGCCGTGTAACCAGCGGTGAACTCGACAACTTGCAGGCTATCAAGGTGAAAGAAGGCTTTTGCCTCATTGGGAATCAGAGCGGAACAAATCGCGTTTTTATGCTTCGCCGTACGGATTTGAAGCCATTTGTCTGGAAGAACGAAATTGGTCCCAGCTCATACGCTCAAACGAGGGGGTGCCACAACCTGGCCTTTTTCTACAAAGACGAGCTTTCTGTGGTTGATATTCAAGGGTTACAACATGTTTAAGCACTGGAAAAACATTACTATTTATAAACTTTCTCGTGAGGCGGATCTGACCGACTTAGAAGATAAAAAGAAAATGATCCTTTTCACGCCATGCGGTAGTCAGGATATGGCCAAGTTCGGTTTTGTATCTCCATTTGGTGATAATTCCGAAGTTATCGCTATGCATGGAAATGGTTTTATCCTTGTTGAAGCAAAGCGCGAAACAAAAATTCTTCCCCCGCCGGTTATCCAGCGAGCTATTCAAGAAAAAATTGAAAAACTTGAGCAAGAACAAGCGCGTAAACTGAAGAAAACAGAGAAGGACTCCCTGAAAGACGAAGTTCTGCATTCTCTTCTGCCACGGGCTTTTTCAAAGTTTTCTGTTATCCAGGCGATCTACGACGGTTCAACTAAACGTATCTATATCAATGCCAGCGCGCGGCAGGCAGAGGATATGCTCGCGCTTATGCGTAAGTCTCTGGGTTCTCTTCCTGTTGTTCCCCTGAGTGTTGAAAATCCCATTGAATTAACGCTGACCGACTGGGTACGTGATGGTAGTGCTCCACAGGGATTTCAAATGGGGGATGCGGCAGAACTTAAGGCAGTGCTTGAGGATGGCGGTATTGCCCGAGTGAAAAAGCAGGATTTGGGAAGCGATGAAATTTCCACACACCTGGAAGCTGGCAAGCTCGTTACTAAGTTGGCACTCGACTGGCAGAACCGCATTAAATTTACACTGGACCATAACTTCAGCCTTACCAGCGTCAAATTTGCGGATGAATTGCTTGAGCAGAACTCTGATATTGATAGTGAAGATGTTGCGCAGCGACTGGACGCAGATTTCTTCCTGTTGACCAGTGAAATTTCGTGCCTGGTTGATGCTCTGGTAAATGCCCTTGGTGGAGAGGCTAAGCAGTGAAAGAGCTGTGCTATGGATCTGTTTGCAGTGGAATTGAAGCCGCGAGTATTGCCTGGGAACCGTTGGGTATGCGTCCGGCGTGGTTTGCTGAAATCGAGCCTTTTCCATCTGCCGTTCTTGCGCACCGCTGGCCCCATGTCGCCAACCTTGGCGACATGGCAAAACTTGCCAAAAAAGTCCTGGCTGGGGAAATCGAATCCCCTGATGTGCTCGTCGGGGGTACGCCTTGTCAGGCATTCAGTATCGCGGGCTTACGTGGTGGGCTTGATGATGAACGCGGCGCGCTAACTTTGAAGTATGTGGAGCTTGCAAATGCAATTGACGACAAACGGTCTGAGTCCTTCCTCAAACCGACAGTTATCGTCTGGGAAAATGTCCCAGGAGTCCTGTCATCGGCAGATAACGCCTTCGGATGTTTCCTTGCCGGATTGGCTGGAGAAGATGCGCCATTTGAACCAGGTGATCGACCTGAATCAGGAAAAAGTAACGCGTTCTGGCGGTGGGATGGCAAAACCGGTTGCCATGCTCCAAAGTGGCCGCAGTGTGGTTGTATTTATGGACCGCAGCGAAAGGTGGCCTGGAGAATCCTTGATGCCCAATACTTCGGAGTGGCACAACGACGCCGACGCGTGTTTGTTGTCGCAAGTGCTCGAACAGACCTCGATCCCGCAACGGTACTTTTTGAGTTCGAAGGCGTGCGTCGGAATATTGCGCCGAGCCGAAAAAAGAAGGAAATCGCTTCCGCCATTATTGCAAAACGCGCTGCAATCAGTGGCGAAAGCCTAAATCCATGCCTACACGCTGACATGCCACCCGGTATGAAATCGACGAAAGCCGTAAACGCTTTCAGGATGGCAGCATTTGGGGAATATATTGACGATGAAACCGCATCGACAGTAAAGGCAAGAGATTTTAAAGATGCCACTGACCTTGCCGTTTTTAGCAGCACAGGAGCAGGTTTTTGGTCAGAAGGGCATGGTACATTGCGGGCACGTGAGCAAGAAAGCCATGAGCATCTTGTTACATTGGCTTTTCCTGAGCGTATGAGCGGTACACAACATGCTGCAACTAAGAATACTTCACCATCTCTAATGGCTAAAAATCCAACAGCTGTTTGCTATGAAGTAAGAAACGCAGAAGTAGCTGTCCGCCGTCTTACCCCTGTCGAATGTGAAAGGCTGCAAGGTTTTCCTGATGGGCATACGTTGATCCCGACGGAAAAGCGTAAAAAAGTTAATTCAGATGAACTGGCATATCTTCGCAATCACTATCCAGATTTAAGCGAAGAAGAGGCCGCGATGCTTGCAGCTGACGGACCGCGTTACAAAGCGATCGGCAATAGTATGGCAATACCAGTAATGCGCTGGATTGGCGATCGGATTACTAAGGCCGTATGTCGGCAGAAAGAAGGAAGTGAAACAAAAGAGCGAAAAGTTAAACCAGCGGCAGAATTCGAACGGTCCATATTCAAATGGGCTGGTGGAAAATTTGGTGTTCTGGAACAAATCTTTCGCTATTTGCCAGAAGGGAAGCGCCTGATCGAACCTTTTGTCGGTGGCGGAGCTGTCTTCACGAATGCCGGATACCAGGAAAATCTGCTAAATGATGTGAATGCTGACCTGATTAACTTTTACAAGACTCTGCAACGCGAGGCGCATTCACTTATCACACTGGCGCATCGTTTCTTCCAGGACTACAACACACAGGAAGGATACCTGGCAGTACGGAATGCGTTTAACAAACAAGTCTATGATGATTTACATCGCGCAGCGGCGTTTTTGTTCCTGAACCGACATTGTTTTAACGGATTGACGCGTTACAACCAGGCCGGTGAGTTCAATGTCGGTTACGGGAAGTATAAAACTCCGTATTTCCCATTACAGGAGATGGAAGCCTTCCTCGGTGCGGAAGGGCGGTCTGAGTTTGTATGCGGTGATTTTGCAGCGGTGATTGAAGCTGCCGGAGAAGGAGATGTCATCTTTTGCGATCCGCCGTATGAACCGCTTCCAAATACAGAGGGATTCACGAACTATTCCGGTCATGACTTTAAGTTTGAAGAGCAAAAACGCCTGGTGTCTCTGTTGACGGATGCTCATCGTCGAGGTGCAAAGGTTCTCATTACTAACAGTGGCGCGCCAAACATCAGAGAGCTTTATCATGACAGTGGCTTCAGAGTGGAACCTCTTTTTGCCAGACGTTCTGTGTCTTGTAAGGGGGACACTCGAGGTGTAGCTCATGACGTTTTGGCTGTATTGCTCTAATAAATTTATTAGTGTAATATCGCCTCAATGAATCGTGATTTATAGAGCGATTTAGCTGTTAGCCGCGACAGGCGCGGCGGTAAGCATGGCTGGGCCTAGTCCTCCCAGACAAACCACCGAGTTGCCAGGTTGACCATGCGCCTAAGTGGCAACGCCGAAGTGCGTTACGAGCTTCCAGTTTGCCCATCTTCGGGTGGGCGTTTTTTTCAGGGTTTTCGTCATGGTTAGCGACTTTGCGGCGGTTTAGAAACTGACCATTAAAGTAAATGCAAACGATGATCTGATGATGGTAGCGGCCTAAGAAGCCAGACGCCACGGGGTATGAGTCGTCCCCCGTCAAAAAATCGACCGCAGAGTGTCCCCGTCTGTGTATTAGGGAACGGGGAGGCACAACAGGTAAGGGCGCTGGTGTGATTAACCAGATGAACGAGAAGGGGCCATCTGTTGGTCAGCGTCCTTTCCTGTTGCGTCTTCTTTTCAGCGTAACAGCGGTGCTTAACAGCACTTTGGGTACAGTTCCACGAATTTACGGGTATATCCCGTCATGCTGAAGGCGCTAAGGACGCTGGAAGCCAGGGTTATGCATCCCCTGTTACCGAATTGCAGCCAGGGCGCGGTGCGCCGAAAAGCATACGGAGGTGGAAGCCCTCGCCGGAGACGTACCCGGCAAGTGATGGTGTAGCTCAGCGGTTAGAGCGGTTGACTGTTAATCAACGGGTCGATGGTTCAAATCCATCCACCATCGCCAATGCCGGTTTAGCTCAGTTGGTAGAGCGCCTGCCTTGTAAGCAGGATGTCAGCGGTTCGAGTCCGTTAATCGGCACCAGCACAACAGGTAAGGGTATTTTGCGACGTCGGAGATCGCCGAGCTTGGCAGAGGGTTCGAATCCCTACGAAGTACCCTTACCGTTGTGATGAATGCGCAGGCTGATGCGCGAAAGACATTGCAGCTATTGCGGAAAAGAGCTGTTCGGCGGGGCAATTAAACGCCCGTATCTGGAGGTTAAAGAACAAAATGAAAGTCCAGATTTTAAACAATAACTGTGAAGTCGTTTGGTCATACGACATAGCCGCCCCTGTAGATCAGAGCGGCGATAGCTGGACCAATGGGAAACATCAGATTATGGCTGGAGTTGTGTTCTCTTTACGCCGTGCTTTGGAACAGGCTGAAGTATTTCCATCAGACCCTGAATGGAAATGGCCTTTTTCTATTTGTCCAAATTCGGAGAGTACATTTCAGAAAATTGGTCAGAAAGTCGCACTCGAAGAGCATCAGCCAACTGTTTCCTGATTTTTTCAGGTAACTCGTCGGCATCGCAGAAACAACAACGCTCGATCATGTTGAAAGCCGATTCGTAGAACTGTTTCTGCTGAGTGTCGCTGAGACAGGAAAAGAGCGACGTTACGATGATTTTATTAATTGCATTATCAAGTTCTTTTTCATCAAAAGTCATTTGATTTTCCTTTTATGTATACGGGCTTAAAAGGATACCACCGAGCCTGAAGTGGTGAAAAGACAGGCACATAACAGCTAAGTATTTTCAACCAAAGAGAATCCTTAGCGTTGTGGTGAATGCGGCTCAGCGCACGCGGGTTAAGGTTGAGGCTGACAGTCGACCTTCTGTGGATACCCACCCGTCTGGTGTGCAACCTTCGCCAGGCACCGGGAGGCACCCGGCACCACAACTTTATGCTGTGTGTAGTCCTGGCGGTACCAGTTTGTACCCTTGCTTCAGGCTGGTACCGTCCT
>ERZ791682.688-NODE-688-length-15329-cov-2.01571_pt1 | contig 15329 bp, 13 predicted proteins | sample MGYA00509958_ERZ791682 | MGnify/ENA primary metagenome ERZ791682 (study PRJEB30046, sample SAMN00715194) | human gut metagenome | study: EMG produced TPA metagenomics assembly of the A metagenome-wide association study of gut microbiota in type 2...
CCCGTCGGTGGAGCGGGCGTTGCCGTGCACTGTCCTGGCAAAGAAGGCCTCTGAATTCGGGCTGACGGGCAGCACTTTCACCTCTGTCAAGGATGCATATCTTGCGGCAAAAAGCGGTGCGGCGGCCGACGATATGATATACGTTGGCGGAAGCACATTTATCGTTGCCGACTTGTTGGCGGCTCTCAAAGAATCTGGGAAAGTGTAGTGGTGCGGTAGGCTTCAGAGTCAACATCGAGAAGCGACTTCATGCGGTCGAGAGCGGCTGCCACCGCCGGCTCTTCTATAAAGTCGGAATGACCGATTTCATGGTATCGGTTCATAAACTCCTCAACCGTCATCCCCGACAAGTTGCGCGACGGTTGATAAGAGATGTTGCCGTCGTCATCAATCACCGCCGACAGGAATCCCCCGTCACACAGTCGGTCTACAACCTCGTTGACCATCTTCACAGGTATCTGACGGCGGTCGGCAAGCTCTTTCTTGCCCACGGCGTCGGCGCCTACCTCAAAACGGCTCACAACGGTGGCTATCACAAACAGTGCCACTTGGTCGACATAGCGTGCCGATGCTTTCTTCACCTGTGCCAGATAGTTGAAACTGAAGAAATTCTGCGATGAATAGGTCATCACCGCACACGCGATACACACTGTCCACGACAGCTGCATCCAAATCAGAAACAGCGGAAGAAAAGCGAATCCGCCATAGACGGCATTGTATTTTGTCACGGATATCTGACCATGCACAAAGGCATACTGGATGAAATAAAACAGCACTCCGCACACAAATCCGGGCAACAGCGCGTTTTTAAGTTTCACTTTCGTGTAGGGTATCAACACGTTCATCCCGACAAACAGAACTCCAAGCAAAAATACCGGGGAGAGGTCGAGAAGAAACTTGAGCACGGGCGACAACACGCCTATCGGTGAATTAATCGACTCCTGGACGAAGTTTGACAAAAATATCGACAAGCCGCCGGAGCAAATCAGAAGAATGGGAATGATAAGAAGTATTGCCGTGTAGTCGGTGATGCGGCGATAAATCGGCCGTCCTTTCCTCACGTTCCACACATGGTTGTAGACCGACTCGATTTTTCTCAGCATGCTGACAAGTGTCCACAGCAAGAACACGACGCCGATGCCCACAAACACGCCTTTCGACAGGGTGGCGAGAAAACGGTCGACGAAATCAAGTGAATTCTCAAGCATGGCGCGCTGCGATGGCAACCCCTTGTAAAGCGACTGTATCAGCACGTCGCGCATTCCGAAGCCCCTGGCTATGGCAAGAAGCAGCGACAGAATGGGTATGACGGCAAGAAGCGTGGTGTATGTCAGCGAACTGGCAAGAGTCTGGATGTTTTTGTCAAAAAAAGACTTAACCGAGAGGTTGACAACCTTCAGCAGCTTCACATACCACACATCGCGCGGATCACGCCAAACGTTTTCCGTGCAGTAAGCATATAGATGCCGAAACCTCCTGACAGCAATACGCACCGTCAAATATATCTTTCGTATTTCCACTTTCTTAAAAAAAACAGTACGGCTATAAGCCGGGTTATGTCGCAGCCTTAGCCGCGTCCTGTCATTTATCTACGCCACGCGTCGCCACGTGGCTCCAGCAGCCTACCCCCCGGCAATGGACGAGTAGCCCTTAAATGCCGGTATACTTGACCTTGCAACCCATAAGATGTGCGGCGCGCAATGTCGCCATCGCGCCCGGTGGGCTCTTACCCCGCCTTTTCACCCTTACCACTTGCGTGGCGGTTGTTTTCTGTCACACTGCTCTGCCGTCGCCGACAGCTTCCCGTTAGGAAATATGGCACTCTATGTTGCCCGGACTTTCCTCTTACCGCCAAAAGAGGCGGCAAGCGACAGGACACCGTACTGTTTTGTGTAGACAAAGATAGCGCATGTTGCGCTAAATTCAAAGCTTCGTCCCCATAAAAAGCGAATACCGCCGACTGGGTATTCCGTCGGCGGTATCCGTTCTTTCTATCTAATCTTGTCGATTATGCTTCTTTCTTTTCTGCCTCTGCCTCGAAAAGTTTGTTGAATTCTTCTACAGAAACTGCCTTCTCGTCAAGTGTCACAGCCTCTTTGACAGCGGCAAACAGCTTGTCGTCAACCGACTTTTCAATCAAACGCTGACGATAGTCTTTGTTCTTCAAGAAATCTTCCGCATACTTCTCAACATATTCGTCAGGCACGTTTGTCATGCCATACTGTGCGAACTGCTGTGCTGCAAGCATCTTTGCCTCACGCTTGAGGTCCTCGTCGCCTACCTTTACCTCAAACATCTTGGCAATTCTTTCTTTCACCAATTGCCATTCTGCGGCAGGAAGCATTCTTTCGTATTCTGCGTCAACGTTCTCGTCGTTGATTTTCTCGTTTGTCTTCTTAAGCCATTTCTTCAAGAATTCTACAGGAAGCTCCAAGTTGCCCACCTTCTCCATCAACACTTTCTGTGCGTCGAGAGTGAAACGGTAGTTGCTGTCAAGCATAAGCTGGTTGGCAATCATCTCTTTCAACTTTGTTGCATATTCCTCTTCGTTCTTGACTTCGTCCTTGCCAAACACCATGTCGAAGAACTCCTGATTTTTCTCTGCCGGCTTCAACACGATGATTTCCTTGATTGTGAATTCAAAGTTTGACTTAACGCCTGCTGCCTGCTCCTTGTCGATGTTGAGCATTGATGCAACCTCAGCATCGCTGCCGTTGCCTGCTGCCGCCGGATTGAACACCACCTTGTCGCCTACTTTCTTGCCTGCGAATTTCTCGCCTTCTGAAGTCTTGCCAAGATATTCCATCGAAACGATTGTGCTTTCTGCAACAATACCGCCTTCCTTCACGCTGCCGTCTTCGTTGAGCTCAGCAACTGAACCCTTGATAAGGGCTGTCTCGTTGACTTCATCCCCAGGAACTTGCGAACCGAAACGACGTGTGAACGCCTCATCCTGACGCTGCGCCATCTCGTCGGTAACGTTGATTTTATAGTAAGGAACTGTGATGCTCTTGTCTACGTTCAACTCAAACGCAGGTGCCAAACCTACCTCAAACTTGAATGTGAAGTCCTTCTTGTCGAAATCCACTTCCTGGTTGTCTTCTGCCAAAGGCTCGCCGAGGATGCTGAGTTTCTCGTCTTCGATATATTTGAACAAAGCGTCGACTGTCTCTCGGTTGATAACGTCGGCGAGAACTTGCTTGCCAAACATTTTCTTCAACAAGCCTGCCGGAACCTTGCCCGGACGGAAACCGTCGATATGATGTTTCTGACCGATAGTCTTAAGATCTTTTGCTACTTTGTCCTGATAGTCTTTTTCTTCCAACGACACTGTGATGATACCACCGACATTGCCGTTTTTCTCCATTGTAACGTTCATATTCTTAATATAAATTATTCAATATTCTACAGGCAAACACCGTTTTTGCCCAACAAGGTGCAAAATTACACTTATTTGCCTCATCTCGCAAATTCTATGCCACATTTTTATTACATCCTTTTTGATTTTTGGTTTATTTCACGTTTCCTATCAATTTGCTGCGTCTTTTGAAAAGTTTATCCGCTTTTAGGCATAAAGTTCATGATAACTTGACCTTCTGCGACCATTTTGTTGTAACTTTGCGTTCTAAAATTTCAATAAGTGGAATACGGAGATACAAACAAATCGGTTTTCAAAAGGATAGACTTCCCTATCCTGATTACATATCTGCTGCTTGTTGTGGCTGGTGCCATAAGCATATATGCGGCAAGCTACGACTTCGACAATGCCAGCATTCTCGACTTTTCAGAATTTTCAGGAAAGCAATTCTGCTGGATTGGACTGTCGGCGCTGCTTGGTGTAGCTATACTCTTGGTCGACAACTGGTTTTTCGACACATACGCCTACCCGATATATTTTGCAATACTGCTGCTACTGCTCGTGACAATCTTCATTGCTCCCAACATCAAGGGGTCGCACTCCTGGATTGTGCTCGGCCCTGTGAGCCTGCAGCCTGCGGAATTTGCCAAGTTTGCAACGGCGCTCGCTCTTGCCAAACTGTTCAGCGGCTACAACTTCTCGCTCAACGCCAAGTTCAGCAACTACATAAAGGCGGCAGCAATAATAATGGCGCCGATAATGCTGATCCTGTTGCAGAACGAGACGGGTTCGGCGCTGGTTTTCACTTCGCTCGTATTCGTGCTTTACCGCGAGGGCATGAGCGGATTGATTCTGTTTGCCGGACTTTGCTCGATTGTGATTTTCGTGGTGGCGCTGAAATATTCTGCGATAATGGTCATGGGCATCCCCGGCGGCGAATTTATCGTTTTGGCTCTGATTCTGCTGATGATTCTGGGAATGGTGGTGTTCTTGCAAATCGGCGGTTATAACACGCAACCTTCTGATTGTGTATGCCGCATGCGGAGCTGTCTGCGGCACTCTATACGCTTGTGGAATCGAGATTAACGGACGCTTGTTTCTGCTTGGAACTATGGCTGCGGCTATCAGCTACCTCGTCTGGGAAATGCTGAAGAAGGAGGCCCGCAAAATTCTGCTCATCATCACGTTCGCTCTCTCGTCGGTAGTTTTCTTGTTTTCCGTAAACTATGTGTTTACCGACATCCTCACGGTGCGCACCAGCAAATGCGCATAAAGGTGGCTCTCGGCATCGAGGACGACCTGCAGGGCGCCGGCTACAACGTGAACCAGTCAAAGATTGCAATCGGTTCGGGAGGAATCCTCGGAAAAGGATTTCTCAACGGCACTCAGACAAAGCTGAAATACGTGCCAGAGCAGCACACCGACTTCATTTTCTGCACCATCGGCGAGGAAGAGGGTTTTATTGGCTCGGCGGCGGTGATTGCCGCGTTCCTGTTCCTCGTGCTGCGCATTCTGCAAATTGCCGAACGGCAGCGGACGGCATTCGGAAGGGTGTACTGCTACTGTGTGGCTTCGTATTTCATTTTCCACATCGGCATCAACATCGGTATGGTCATCGGGCTATGCCCCGTAATCGGCATTCCTCTGCCGTTCTTCAGCTACGGAGGATCGTCGCTGTGGGGATTCACAATCCTAATTTTCACACTTCTTAAAATCGATGCCTCGCGCGAGGACAGATAGCCTCAACGTCGCTTACTTTCCGGAAAAACGACGCTCCACAACATCCCAGTCCACAACGTTCCAGATGTTGTGAAGATAGTCAGCACGCCGATTCTGATAGTCAAGGTAATACGCGTGCTCCCACACGTCGATACACAACAGTGGGCGCAGCCCGTCCATCCTCAACGGGGTGTCGGCATTCGGTGTGTTGATTACCATCAAATGATTGTCGGAGTCTGCAACAAGCCATGTCCATCCGGAGCCAAACAACGCTGCTCCCGACTGCTCCATCTTTGTCTTCAGCACATCGACCGACCCGAAGCACCGCTCCACTGCGGCAAGAAAAGCCTTGTCGGAGGCTGGCTTTGGCGATGGCGGCAGCGCGTCGGAATAGAAAAGAAGATTCCATGCCTGGGCGGCATTGTTGAGCAACGCGCCGTCGGAGACTCGCACAATCCCGTCGAGCGGCAACTCCGACAATGGAGTTTCAGCTGCAAGTTTGTCTACATTCTCAAGATATGTGCGCGTATGCTTCCCATAGTGGAAGTCAATAGTTGTGGCACTGATGGCGCCGGTCAATGCGTCCGCCTGCCACGGCAGTTTTGGTAGTTCGTGTTTCATAATGGTAAAACTTTAATATTCATCCATATAAACACTCACCACCACAAAATTGTTCAATCCGCTACGTCGAGGCGCGGTTGTAGAGCACTATGCCTATTATGAGATACACCACATTAGGAATCCACATTGCCACAAACGGCGACGTATAGCCTGAAACGGCAAATGTCGACGTGACCGTGGAAAACAGGATATACGAGAAACTCAGCACCAAACCGATACCGATGTTGATTCCCATTCCGCTCTTCACCTTGCGCGACGACAGCGACATGCCGATAAGCGTTAGGATAAACGCCGCGCCGGTCATGGCGAAACGCCGTTCATACTCAATCTCAAAACTTTTGATATTCGCCACACCACGCATTTTCTGCCGGTCAATGTAAGCCTTAAGCTCCGGTGAGGTCATCTTTTCGTGGTCGTTCTCAGCAATCAGGAAGTCGCGCGGCTCAATCGGGATGATGGTGTCGAGAGTGGCTCCTTTTTTTATCTCCTCGCGCATCCCTCTGAAATTGCGTATCATGTAGTTTTTCATCGACCAGCGGTAAAGTGTGTCGTAAACCGCCGTCGTTGCAACCATTCGCGACACGAGCTTTTTGTCTTTAAACGTCTCGAGCGAAAAGTTGTATGCTGTTTTCGACGAATTCTCAAAACGCGACATATAGGCGATTTCTCCGGGCGTCACCTGCAACTGGATGTTGACGCCATAGTCTATAGCCTTGTTTTTCACATATTTGTTCTGATAGTTGATTCGCTTCACATTGGCGGGCGGGATGACATAAGAGTCAAGCACAAACGTGAAGCTGGCAATAACCAATGCCGACGCCATATAAGGCAGCAGCAACCGTCGGAAACTGACGCCACTCGACAAGATGGCGATAATCTCGGAGTTCTCAGCCATCTTCGACGTGAAAAAAATCACGGCGATAAACGTGAACAGCGGACTGAACTGATTCGCCATATAGGGAATATAGTTCAGATAATATTCAAAAATGGTCGCCTTCACCGGTGCTTTCATAAAACTGTCGAGCTTCTCGTTGATGTCAAACATCACGATTATCGCAAGGATAAGCACGATGGCAAACACGTATGTGCCAAGAAACTTCTTGATGATATAACCATCAAGAGTCTTCACATACGGCTTGGGCAACTTGATTTGTCTTTTCATAAGCGTTGCATTACACGGACCACTGTTTCGTCCTTCCAGGCTTTGAAATCGCCTGCAAGAATGTGGCTGCGGGCTTCTCCCACAAGCCACAGATAGAATGCAAGATTGTGGATCGACGCAATCTGCATGGCAAGAATCTCCTGACTGACAAATAGATGGCGGAGATAAGCCCGACTATACATACGGTCAACCTCCGACGCGCCGTCAATCTCTATCGGCGAGAAATCGTCTGCCCACTTCTTGTTGCGCATATTCATTATGCCATTCTTGGTGAAAAGCATTCCGTTGCGTCCGTTGCGCGTAGGCATCACGCAGTCCATCATGTCGACGCCGCGCTCGATTGCCTCGAGAATATTTGCCGGCGTACCGACTCCCATAAGATAACGGGGCTTGTCTTTTGGCAGTATCTCATTGACAATCTCGATCATCTCATACATCTTCTCCGTAGGCTCGCCAACTGCCAGACCGCCAATAGCATTGCCGTCGGCACCAAGATCGGCGACAAACTTGGCCGACTCCTGACGAAGGTCTTTATAGACACAGCCTTGCACAATCGGAAAATATGCCTGACTGTAGCCATATTTGCCATCGGTTGCCTTATAGTGGTCCCATCCGCGGCGCAGCCAGCGCAGAGTCAACGCCAACGACTTTTTGGCATACTGATAGTCGGAATCGCCCGGCGGACACTCGTCAAGCGCCATCATTATGTCGGAACCGATGGAACGCTGTATGTCGACCACTCCCTCTGGCGTGAACAGATGTTTCGAGCCGTCGATGTGTGAACGGAAATACGCGCCTTCCTCCTTCAGTTTCCGATTGGCGGAAAGGGAAAACACCTGGAATCCTCCGCTGTCGGTAAGAATCGGACGCTTCCAGCCATTGAACTTATGAAGTCCGCCGGCCTTCTCTATGATGTCCATTCCCGGACGCAGATACAGATGATATGTGTTGCCCAGGATAATCTGGGCCTTGATGTCGTTTTCAAGTTCGTGGAAATGCACAGCCTTGACCGAACCCACTGTGCCAACCGGCATGAAAATCGGGGTCTCTATAGTGCCGTGCGCAGTGGTTATGAGTCCCGCTCGCGCGTTGCTGTTCAAATCCTCTTTTTGCAGTTCAAAATCCATATTTTTCGAGCCATTTTATTTCAAACTACAAAATTAAGCAAATTCTGCGAAAGTAAGCGACTGAAACGGCAAGATGTAGCGCATAATCATTCGTTTTTACGACAAAATTGCACCTTCGCTCTGACAAAATAGCAGAAATAAGCATGTGGCACAAGGATTGCTGACTTGATTGCTGAATTTTATTAATTACGTATAAACCAAATAAATATATACATTATGAATTTTGACAACTTTACAATCAAATCGCAAGAGGTCGTACAGCAGGCTGTACAGACCGCTCAGCAAAACGGCAACCAGGCCATTGAGCCGGAGCATCTGCTGAAGGCTTTGCTCGACAAAGGCGAGTCGGTTGTGAAATTCGTTTTCCAGAAGCTCGGCGTAAACCAGCAACTGGTTGCGATGCAACTCGACAAGGCGCTGTCGGCTCTGCCAAAGGTGAGCGGCGGCGAACCTTACCTGTCGCGCGAGTCAAACGATGTGTTGCTGAAAGCCATCGACTGCGCAAAGCGGCTCGGTGACGAATACGTGACATTGGAGGCTATTCTTATAGCGCTCCTGAAGGTCAACACCAAAGTGTCGACAATACTGAAAGACAACGGCGTGACCGAACAGGATCTTGAGGCTGCGGTAAAAGAACTGCGAAAGGGCGAGAAGGCTACGAGCCAAAGCGCGGAGGATTCCTACAACGCTTTGAGCAAATATGCCATCAACCTTAACGAGCGTGCCCGCAGTGGAAAACTCGACCCTGTGATAGGCCGTGACGACGAGATACGACGCTGCAGATTCTTAGCCGACGCACGAAAAACAACCCTATTCTTGTGGGCGAGCCTGGCACCGGAAAAACGGCTATCGCCGAAGGTCTGGCTCAACGGATTGTGCGTGGAGATGTGCCTGAAAACTTGAAAACCAAACAATTGTACTCACTCGATATGGGTGCGCTTGTGGCTGGTGCCAAATACAAAGGTGAGTTTGAGGAACGTCTGAAAGCAATCGTCAACGAGGTGACCAAAAGCAACGGCGAGATTATCCTCTTCATCGATGAGATACACACGCTTGTCGGTGCAGGAAAGGGCGAAGGCGCCATGGATGCCGCAAATATCCTGAAACCGGCTTTGGCAAGGGGTGACTTGAGGAGTATCGGTGCGACAACGCTCGATGAGTATCAGAAGTACTTCGAGAAGGACAAAGCGTTGGAGCGTCGTTTCCAGATTGTCATGGTCAACGAGCCTGACGAGCTGAGCAGCATCGCCATCCTGCGTGGTCTGAAGGAACGCTATGAGAACCATCACAAAGTGCGTATCATGGACGAGGCGATAATTGCCGCCGTGCAACTTTCGGAACGCTATATAACCGACCGTTTCCTGCCCGACAAGGCAATTGACCTTATTGATGAGGCTGCCTCTAAATTGAGAATCGAAATTGACTCTGTGCCACAGGCTCTTGACGAAATTATCCGCAAAATCTCTCAACTCGAAATCGAGCGGGAGGCAATCAAACGCGAAGAGGGCGAATCCGACAAAGTGAAAGGTTTGGAGAAGGAGCTGTCCGACCTGCGCGAGGAAGAGAAGAGCTACATGGCTAAATGGAAAGCCGAAAAGGAACTGATAAACAAAATTCAGCAGAACAAAATCGACATTGAGCAGCTCAAATTCGAGGCCGACAAGGCTGAGCGCGACGGCGACTATGCAAAGGTGGCTGAAATACGCTACTCCCGCATCAAGAACAAGGAGGATGAAAACAAGCAATTGCAGCAGCAACTCCACGACATGCAGGGCGACAGATCGCTGATAAAGGAGGAAGTCGACGCTGAGGATATTGCCGACATCGTGTCGAGATGGACGGGAATACCTGTGGCGAAGATGGTGACAAGCGAGAAGGAGAAACTGCTCCATCTCGAGGAAGAACTGCACAAACGGGTTGTGGGACAGGACGAGGCGATTTCGGCTATTGCTGATGCCGTGCGCCGCTCACGTGCCGGACTTAACGACCCCAACCGCCCTATCGGTTCTTTCATATTCCTCGGAACCACCGGTGTGGGCAAGACGGAATTGGCAAAGGCTTTGGCTGACTATCTGTTCAACGACGAGAATATGATGACGCGTATCGACATGAGCGAGTATCAGGAGAAGTTCTCGGTGTCAAGGCTCATCGGGCCTCCTCCCGGATACGTCGGATACGAGGAAGGAGGACAGCTGACGGAGGCCGTAAGGCGCAAACCGTACTCTGTGGTGCTCTTCGATGAGATTGAGAAAGCGCATCCCGACGTGTTCAACATCCTGCTTCAGGTGCTCGACGACGGACGGCTGACGGACAACAAGGGGCGCACGGTCAATTTCAAGAACACAATCATCATCATGACCTCAAACATGGGCTCGCAGCTCATCCGCGAGAATTTCTCGAAGATGACCGACGCAAACAAGGCTGAGACCGTCGAAACCACCAAGAACCAGGTGCTTGAGATGTTGAAGTCGACAATCCGTCCGGAGTTCCTGAACCGTATTGATGAGATTATAATGTTCACGCCTCTGTCGAAATCCGAAATCAAGGAGATTGTGGCTCTCCAAGTCAACAATGCTCGCCGTATGCTCGCTAAAAACGACATAGAGCTCGACATTACCGACAAAGCGCTCTCCTTGCTTGCCGACGAAGGCTACGACCCTGAATTCGGCGCACGTCCAGTTAAGCGTGTCATCCAGCGTGAGATTCTCAACCGCTTGTCGAAAGACATTCTTGCCGGAAACGTTACGAAAGACAAGTCTATCGTTATCGACGCCGACGGTGACCAATTCGTGTTCCGAAACAAATAAAAACCCTATCATCATAATGATAAAAAGGCAACCGCATAGAAATGTGCGGGTGCCTTTTTGCGTTTCCACAGCACCATATCCAAGGTACTTATTACATAAATAACAGCAAATAAATTTGTACTACACTTCCAACCACAAGCAATGCCATGATTGTCGACATTGCATAATTCAAGCCTCTTTCCCCAGCCGTTGCGTCTTTTTTCACCTTAACAGGCAGTAAATCAAAAAGGACGCTGAGCAGAAAGCACTGCAGATAGTCTTTGACAAACCACGTCGCCTTACCAACCGCTTTGCAAAGGCTGCCGCCTATGCGGCGTGCCTCATCGAAAATAGGATCATTGTTTGAGAGAGTCTTCTCATAGTAGGTTTTTGCTTCCATGACTTTGTGTTTTTATCTTTACACTGCAAAGTAACTGTCTTTGCGGGCATATTGTTTGCCCACACAACACAACAAAACATAAACGCGGGAGGCGGCACTGAAATTTCAGCACCGCCTCCCGTTTTTAAAATCTTTATCGTCAGTCAACGTAGGTTATTACACAACGTTTCTGTGTCTCGTAAGGAAGGTCGTTGTAACGATGGGCGAAATCAAGCGACGTTAACGTCTTGGCTGAATCAATCTGCGGAGAAAAGACATAAGACTCTTTTCCCGAAGCGGCTTTATAGATTACATAAGGCAGCATCTTGCCGAAATTGCCCTTCTCGGCAAGCACCGCATATTTGAGCATGCCGCGCGACGTCATTGTCATCATAGCTATAAAGTTGACGTCGATGTTGCAGTCGTCGCGCAACGGCAATGCCGGGTCAAACTGATAGACCAATCTTTTATCGGTTGTGACAATGAAAAGGTTGCTTTTTACGTCTACATCATAAAGCCATGTCGACTCTCCATTTGTGCGCTTTGCAAGAAAGCCTTCTACGAGGTATGTCATTTGCATATCGCCTACCGACACAATGCGTTTCAAATCGTCGAGCGTGGCATTGACCACCTCGTCGGGCATACCGGTTTCTTTCATTGTATACACGCATTTACCAGATTGGCTGCGGTCGATGGTCACAACCACGTCGCTCTCTGTCAATGCCACCTTGTCGCGGCTATGATAGTCTGCTCCGACAATCACATCGCCTGAATATCTAAACGCAAGCGACTCCTCATAAACCGCGTTCATTTCTCTGTCAAAATTTGTCATTTCTATCTTGGCAACACGCGCCGACACCGATGGCTTTGGCTCGTCGCCTCCAGTCATGCCTGCCTGGCTGAACTGGAATTTCACCGTTTCTTTGTGGCATGTGACAGTCACCGTTGCCGAGCGGTATTTTTTCGTTGTGTTGGCGGCGATAAACGCTGTCAGCTCCACATTTCCCGCTTCGCCTTCCGTTTTGTCAAGCGTGAGCCACCCCTGGTCCGACGTGCCGTAGCCCACGGTCGCTGTCCACACGTCACGAGCCTTCAACACCGGCAATGTCTCCCTGCGGAGATTGCTGTTTATCGAAAAATTCTGCGATTTGCCCGTCAGCCACTTATCCGAATCGTTGTCGTCGCCGCAGGAGGCAAGCACTATGCCTATAATCGCCATTATCAAGCTGAATCTAACTTTCATATACTTATAAATTTAAAAAAGAGGAAAGCCGACTTTCTGCGGTCAGCCATCCTCTTGTTTGTCAACTATTATTTTTCTTCTTCTGGCACGGGCGGAGGAGTGGCAGAGTCGTCGGGATCGCTCAGACTGTCGGTCTCCGATTTGTCTGCGTCGCCGGCAGCGATGCTGCGCTGACGCTCTTTCTCCTCGTTGGCTTTGATTATCTCATCCGCACGCGACGCCCATTTGCGCTTGCCGAAGATATGCTCCACGTCTTCTGTGAAGATAACCTCCCGCGTAAGCAACAAGTCGCGCAACTGATGATGTCCGCCCTCATATTCTTTCAATATCTGTTTTGCTCGCTCATACTGCTCCGAGAGCACGCGCGTAACCTCCGCGTCAATCATGCGGGCACGGTCCTCGCTGTAAGGCTTTGCAAACATATAGTCCTGACCTGTCGAGTCATAGTAGCTTACATTTGGCAACGACTTGCTCATTCCATAATATGCCACGATGGCATACGCCTGTTTCGACGCGCGTTCAAGGTCGTTGAGCGCTCCTGTCGACACGCAGCCGAGAAACAAGTCTTCTGCTGCACGACCGCCAAGCAACGAGCAAATCTCGTCAAGCAACGCCTGCTCTGGCGTGATCTGACGCTCTTCTGGCAGATACCAGGCGGCTCCGAGAGCCTTGCCGCGCGGCACAATGGTTACTTTGATCAGCGGATTGGCATATTTCAAATGCCAGCTTATTGTGGCATGGCCTGCCTCATGGGTGGCGATCGACTCACGCTCTTCCTCTGTCGTGATTTTAGAGCGTTTCTCCAAGCCTCCGACAATACGGTCAACCGCATCCATAAAGTCTTGCTTCTCAACAAACTCCTTGCTGCGGCGCGCCGCTATAAGAGCGGCCTCATTGCACACGTTGGCAATGTCGGCGCCCGAGAATCCCGGTGTCTGGCGCGAAAGGAGGTCGACATCCACATCCGGAGCAATCTTGACATCGCGCAGATGCACCATGAATATTTCCTTGCGGTCGTTCAAATCCGGAAGATCGACATAAATCTGACGGTCAAAACGTCCGGCACGAAGCAAAGCCTTGTCGAGAATGTCGACGCGGTTTGTAGCGGCAAGCACAATGATACCGCTGTTGGTGCCGAAACCGTCCATCTCGGTGAGCAATTGGTTCAACGTGTTCTCGCGCTCATCGTTAGAGCCCATATTGGGGTTCTTTCCGCGGGCACGTCCCACGGCGTCGATCTCGTCGATGAATATGATACACGGCGCTTTGTCTTTGGCTTTCTTGAACAAGTCGCGCACTCGCGACGCTCCAACGCCAACAAACATCTCAACAAAGTCTGAACCCGACAATGAGAAGAAAGGCACGTTGGCCTCGCCTGCCACGGCTTTTGCAAGCAGCGTCTTTCCGGTTCCTGGAGGGCCTACAAGCAAGGCGCCCTTGGGTATCTTTCCTCCAAGATTAGTGAATTTCTGAGGGTTTTTCAGAAATTCAACAATCTCCTCAACCTCGGTCTTTGCCTCCTGCAGTCCTGCCACGTCTTTGAATGTTACGTTGGTACCCTTTTCCTTGTCGAAAAGCTGCGCCTTTGTCTTGCCTATGTTGAACACTCCGCCGCAGCCGTCGCCTCCGCCTCTCGACATGCGGCGCATCAGGATGAACCAGAACACAATCAACAGGATTACGGGGCCGAACGACCACAAGAACCCTGCGATTCCACTGCCCGACTCATATTCAAGGATTCCGGTGTAAGGGATGCTCTTCATCTGGTCCTCAAACACATTGTGAGGCACTTGCACAACGACTCTTGCCTTGCTGTAATTGACCTTTGCCATGTCTTTAAACACCTGCTTGGCGCTTGCCTCGGTCAACTCAGCCTCAAGTTTATTGTCGCCGGCATACACCCACATATGCTTGACATTGCCCTCCACAAGAAGCTTCTTGAAATCCGGCTGCCAATTCATCGGCTTTTCTGCAGAGGAGTCGTTGAAGTAAAACAACCCCATCAGAACCATACCGATGATGGCATACATCCAGAATATGCTGAATCGGAATCCTTTAAATTGCTTTTTCTTATTGTCCATTTTTTATCTATTGCTTAATCAATATCTGGGATTTCTTTTATCTCGGCGTCGTTCCACAGCTGCTCAAGATTGTAATACTCCCTGTATTCCGGAAGGAACACGTGCACATAAATCGTGCCGTAGTCTATAACAATCCATTGCGAATTGCGGTAGCCGTCATAGTTGAAGGGCTTAACACCCGATTTCTCCTGAACATATTCGCGCACAGAGTCGGCGATGGCAGAAACCTGCATCGTGGATGTGCCTTGACAAATGATAAAATGTTCTGTAGATACATATTCAAGTCCTGTCAAGTCCACATGTGTGATATTTTTTCCTTTGCGTTCTTGAATTCCCTCAACTATAAGATTCAATAGTTCGTCGTTAGTCATTATTTTCTTTTATTGTTAGTTATTCTCTTTTTCTTCAATTTATGAGCTATGCAGCCTATCTTATGCAAAGATAGTGCAAGGTGAGCGGAAAGAAATGAGCTTGCTCTGTTTTCTTTCCCGAACCGCAGCCTATCTTATGCAAAGATAATGCTTTATGCCATAATAGCAATTTCCTAAGCCCACAAATATTTATCACCGCTACTTATAGAACAATTTCAACACGATTTGTTTCACTCAAAGTTGTTAAATTTCAACAAAAACCAGCCTGAAATCTGGCTCAAAGTCAGGAAAAGTGGAATATGTCAAAACCCTGCACCATGAAACGATGGCAACGTTGGCTGGCTATCGTCGCGGAGCGACGACACTCTGCCATAACCCGGTACGCGAGCGCAGCAGAGCGTGCCGGGATTCGACATGCCCCCTGCAATCAGCGTGCCGGAGGTACGCTACTACCGGAGCGCATCCCCCACCCACCCGCCAGT
>ERZ791682.690-NODE-690-length-15316-cov-4.64321_pt1 | contig 15316 bp, 8 predicted proteins | sample MGYA00509958_ERZ791682 | MGnify/ENA primary metagenome ERZ791682 (study PRJEB30046, sample SAMN00715194) | human gut metagenome | study: EMG produced TPA metagenomics assembly of the A metagenome-wide association study of gut microbiota in type 2...
GGTATGCGGAGGATTTCCTCCGCATACCGGCCCGGCGTGTTTGCGCTCGGCGCATGGGAAAAAGGCCATCCTACGAATACGACACGCTAAGTCGGGAATGGTGAGAGATACCGATACGTATTATGAATACAAAACACCTATTTATAAATTTATTGCTTATGAAAACAATTTTACGAGGAATTAGTATGAGGTTGTCGCTCATCGCGATGGTCTTGTGTTTATGCGCCGCATGGCCGGGGCATGGACTGGCTTGGGGTATGGCCGGGTCGGCGAGCCTGGCGGGGATGACACCCGGGGCTCCGCAGAGCCAGGCGGAAGGGGAGGTACGGTTTACCAGTACTCTGGATCCTGTAGCTTATTGCTTTATCTACGAGTGGAATCCGGTGGCTACTTGGAGCTTAAATTTCAATATCGAGAACTTCACGAAAGGCATGGCTATACGTGTACAGCTGGTGAACACCGCTAATCCGGACGGGGTAGAGTTCCGCTTTGAGGATTCTGAGCCGGCGCAAACGTTAGACAATGGCGGCTTTTGGATACCAGACGAGAAGTTGACGGACTATGGATATAGCGTTGGGCTTCGTCTGCAAATGAATAGCTCGAAGGGGTGCGAGGCTGGCTATACCGTGAAAGTGTACAGCTCGCAAGACATAAGCACGGCTGCTTTGGCCTCTACCGGGCAGACGATACGGTTTATGCTGAGTGATAAGGCTCCTGCTATGGGGGAGTTGTCGCGTACATCCGGCGATCTGAACGAGGATATCCCTTTTGCGATCAACGTGACGAAGGCGGGTTTCCTGCAGGGGCAACACGCTAAGATGAAGATTTATCTGAATGGCCCTTCTGAAGGCTTGACCCTTTCCGGGCAGAACCTAAGTAAAGAGACAGGTCTATATAATGAGCCCATATACGTATTAGATATCCCTTCCTTCTCCGCTACGCAATTCACGTTGATGGCTCACGCCACGGAGGAATGGAACGGAACGGTTCAAGTGGATATTTGTGATGCGGACGGCAATAGGGTAGGGTATGGTAGCCAAGCACCGTTAACTTTCCCAACCAATAACTCGCAGGACGATATAGCCGCCTTGAAAGCGATCGCCGAGGCCAATCCGCTGAACTCGGACTTGCAGAACTTCATCTCCAGCAAGGATTACTTGAAAGACCGGACGCAGAGCGATGGCTACAACGTGGGCGTGACGTGGAACGCCGAGTCCCCGAGCCGGGTGAAAAGCTTCTTTATAAAGGATTATAGAACACATACGGTATCTGACATGAAGGATATAGGCTCGTTGAGTGGATTGGAAGACTTACGGTTGACTGGCACTCGGTTGAAATCTCTTGATCTGTCTGCTTTGACAAAGCTAAGGCAACTGAATATGGATGATAACGATTCGCTTACATGGTTCACGGTGAAGCTCCCGAGTCCATTACCTGAGTATTTCAATCTTTATGGTTCTACTAGGGTCATAGCCGGTACGCCAGTAGACGATTATAACGCTTATGCCGCGAAGGGCGAGGAGATCGATCTATCCGCTTACGCTACGGTGGGTGGCGTGAAATCGATCTACACTTGGTTCCTTAACGATCGAACTACTGGTAAACGGACGGAAGCGACCATGCCGATGGTCTCTGGCAAGGAGGGGGCTTTCGTGTTTAGCGGAAAGCCGGGCGAATATTATATATGTGAGATTACGAACTCGAATTACGACAATTGGCGTATGTATACGCCCCAGATCAAGGTAGCCCGTAACTCGGACAGCTACTCCCCCGCGGACATCGCCGGATTGAAGAAGCTGGCTACCGATAACCCGAATATCACCCAATTGCAGGAGTTCGTGGAAAGCAAGGGCTGGGAGCGCGAGAATTGGAACTCATATCAAGACGTGATCCGTACGGACTGGAACACCGACGAGGTCGGTCGCTTAACGCATCTGGCGATTGAGTTAGATTGGAACTCTAAGGATACGATCTCTCAATTAGACTTGAGCGCCTTCACTGAGTTGAAGTATTTCGAGTGCGAGGAATTTATGAATATAGAGAAGCTGGACGTATCGAAAAATACGAAACTGGAGCACTTGCATATATATAGCAGGAACTTAGCTTCACTTGACCTGTCCAAATGCCCGGAACTGCAATATTTTAGATTTGGAACATTATACATAGGCGAGGGAAGTTACCAGAACACGAAGCTAGCGACACTGAATCTTACCGGTTGTTCGAAGCTGACGGAGCTTTACCTTGAGCATTCGCCCTTGGCTTCGCTGGATATCTTATCCTTCAAGCAATTGAGCCGTCTGGAGATCGAGTACTGCCCGAACTTGAAGTTGCAAGGTTTCGATAAGGCTACGAGCTTGACCTATTTGGCCTTGCCGCATACAGAACAGTTCGCAGATCTGGTAAAGAACCTGCCGGCGTTTATCCGTCATCTATATCTGCAAAATACGGAGTATGAGCTTCCTTCCGCACAAGTGGGAAAGAATCTGGAGTCGTTGGGATTGCCGGGATACGTGGAGAGTCTCGATCTGGCTCAGTACCCGAACTTGAGTAACTTGAATGCGGATGGATCTCTTTTGAGATATTCTACGGTGAAGAACTACCGGCAGATAAATTATAACGGTTTGGGGCACATAACGCTTACTTCCCCCTCTCATCCGGGAGATCCATACTGGTTCGAGAACGGCGATACGATCGATCTCTCCTCGGAGGCCGTGATCGATGGCATAGAGACCGTATTCCTATGGGTAAACGCCAAATATAGGACAGAGGAGAAAGAGGCATTGAAGCCGGTGCCAAACCGTCCGGGCGTATTCGTGCTGGACAGCAAGGAGGAAAAGTATGGAGACTACTATTGTAAGCTGATGAACCCGAAGTTCTGTAAGATCTCGGAGATTAATGTACGTGACGGCTGGCAGATCGAGACCTCACGCATCCATGTGGAAACCACCGTCCCCCAAGTATTCGCCGAGAGTGACGTGGCTACCTTGGCACGTATCGTAGACGCTTCCAACAACAAGGCATTGAGCGAGTGGTGGAGCAGCGGTGCATGGCAGACGGACGAGAACTCTTCGAACGCACAAGCCGTTTGGAACGACGAGAACCCGCGGCGTTTGATCCATTTATATATGTATCAGATGGGCGAAAGCTTTACGAAGAAGGTAGATCTCGCTGCCTTGGATAAGCTGGAGATCTTGTCGTTGACAGGCAATAGGGTGGAGGAACTGACCTTGCCGAAGAACAATACGGTATTGCGTTCTTTGATGCTGGGTGGAAACTATTCTTTGAAATCTTTGATCGTATCCGAGTATCCATCGCTGGAGTATCTGGATGTGTCTAGTACGGACTTGACGGCTCTCGACTTGTCTAAGAACAAAAACTTGAAGGAGTTGTTCTTGAATTGGACGATGCTTGACGGGGTAGAGAACAGCGCTTCGGCTTCGGGCCTTGCCGCTCAATTAACCGCATATGGCTTGCCTATACCCACTACCCGGATCGATTTGGCGGACTTCCCGGCCTTGATGTCTTTCAATGCCGATGGTTCGTGCTTGGAGTTCGCTAACGTGGAGAACCCGCGGCAATTGGAGGCTGCCTTCGGTGTTGTTAGGTTGCCGGTAGGTGAGGTTCGTCCGGGAGGTTTCGTGGCTTATGGGGAGACAATCGATCTTTCCTCACAAAAGATGGTAGGTACATCCGCCTCTCGCTTTACTTGGGTATTCGACGGCGATACGATCGACCATACGGACAGCCGCTATACGATTACCGAAGACTTGACCCCGAATTATCAAATTGCCGGTCTTGTAACTAATCCATTATTCCCCGGCTGGACGGTTCAGTACGATGCGTGGGTTTACACCTGCGATGGCGATGCGAACCTCGACATGCTGGTAAACGTACAAGACGTGACCGCTACCGTAAGCTACATCTTGCGGGACAAGGATAACATGATCCCCAACTTCGGTTTTGCCGAGGCGGATGTGAACTATAATAATAATGTAGAGATCGCTGACGTAATCGGTATCGTCAACCTCATCCACGGCAAGCCGGTTACCAAGGCCAGTGCACTGCGTTCTGAGGCCGAGGTTCCCGTACAAATGGAGCTCGACGCTGATAACTTCTTGACGATGAATAGCCAAGTACCGGTAGCCGGTATCTATCTGGAGTTGGTGGGAGCCATCGACGAGATCCCGTTGCTGGGCGATGCCGCCAAGTTCCTCCAGGCTTCCAGCTTGAACGGAGATACCTTGCGTGTGATAGCTTATAGCTTGGATGGCCGCACGATTCCTTCGGGCAAGAGCCGTATCCTGCGTATGCCGGCGGGCGTTACCTTGGTAGGAGCCTCCTTCTCCGACGCGAAGGCCAACAGCTTGAGGTCTGGTGGCGATGCGATCGTGACTTCCAACGCCCCGATCGAGGCGATCAGCCAATTGGCAGCCGTGTCCAACTATCCGAACCCGTTCCGTGGCAGCACGACCTTCCGTTATCAGTTGACGGAGGCGGCCGAATCCGTGACGATCCACGTATTCTCTGCGAATGGCGCTTTGGCCGCGGTATTGAACGGTCTGCCCGGCGAGGTGGGCGATAACCAATATTCGGCCACGCTAACCTTACCGGCGGGCGTTTACTACTATCGTTTGACGGCAAAGACAGGCCATGGTGTGAAGGCAAGTAATACTAACATCTTTATCTGTAAGTAAATTATGAAAGTGAATCATATAAAACAATTATTCGTAGCCCTCTTCCTGCTGTTATCGGCGGGAACGGCTACCGCCGCCCAGTGGAAATTGGCGAAGACGAACCTGAACGCCGCTGGCAGTAAGGATACGCTCACGCTGGAGGTATCCGGCAATTCCTTTAGTTTTTCCTCCTTCCAGGTGGATTTCACCTTGTCCGAGGGTATCTTGCTAGATGGAACCCCGATCCTCGGCGAGTTGGCAAATGATCATGCCCTTACGTGGAGTACGCAAAGTGACGGCAGCTTCCGTTGCGTAGTATACAGCCCGAAGAACACCGTGATGAAAGCCCCGGAAGGCACCGTACTCCGTATCCCGGTAGTGCTGGCGGCCTCTTTTGATGGAGGGACGTTCACGGCGAAGAACGGACTCTTGTCTAACAAGGCCTCCAATGGGCAGTCGGTGACGGACTTGAGTGGGGCGACCCTTACAGCGTATAAGGAAAGAGCCCATCTGGTGGTGAACGTATCGGGCCAAGAGCAAGTGGTCAACCCGGCTATAGCCGCTGGATTGAGCTATACGACCATCCCGGAGGGTAAGACGCTTACGGTCGCTTATTTTAAGGATGATTCTTGTAAAATAGCGGCTACCGACAATGACCGCAAGAAAGAGGGTATCCTGTATGTCAAGCTATCCTATGCGGGTGACACTGACTACGCTGAGTTCGAGGAGGTCTATGTCATGAGTCTGACGAGCAAGATCGCTATTGACGCAAGTAAAATCACGAAGCCGCAAGCGACAGGTATCAAGGAGGGGCAATTGCTTTCAACCTCTTTACTGTCCGGTGGTAGCGTAAAGGATGAAGATGGATATACGATTGCCGGTACCTTCGTTTGGACGAACGGGAATGCGGTGATGCCGGCCGGGAAGCAAAGCTGTTCCGTCACTTTCTATCCGGATAACTCCTCTTATTACAATACAGCGGAGGTGTCCGTGGAGGTTGAGGTAACCCCTACGTATCTAGTCACCGCTACAGGGACAACAGGAGGTACCGTAAACGTATTGGGCAAGACCGAGGATGACGTGTACGTGAAGGGCCAAGAGATCTCCTTGGTAGCCCTGCCTCTGCCCAATTATAAGTTCGATAGTTGGTCGGTAACGGGTGCGAGCGAGACTTTGCCGGCGAATGATTCCATCTCTGTTAAGGCGGATAATAATAAGACCTATACGGCGAACTTCTCCCCGATCATGCATACGGTATCGATCGAGACGGCAGGCAACGGCAGTCTCTCTGTTAAGGCGGAAGATGCGGAGATTGCGTCTGGAGCTTCCCTGCGACAAGGTACGGTCTTGCAAATCGTGGCTACCCCGGACGTGAGCTCCCAGTTGAAATCATTGACTATAAACGGAGACTCGCTAAAGGGTAATAAGGTGACGCTAACAGGGGATTTGACGGTCAAAGCCGAATTTGGGCAAAAAGCGGGGGCACTTGTCACCATCAAAGATGTGGCGAACGGTTCTATCTTATTATATAAGGAAAATGGCAGTTTGATTGCTTCCGGCTCAACAGTTCCAATTGGTGATAAGGTGCGTGTGGTTGATCTTCCAGATGCCGGATATAGCTTGGGTGGCAGTGGTGTCACCTTATCAGGCGTGACCGGTTCTACTACGACGAACTTGTGGACCGTGACAGGCGATGTTACGGCTTCAGCTACTTTCGGTCCGAAGCCATATAATGTAGTAGCTTCTGCCGTAAGCAGCAATCCGAATGAGACTACCACCGGAAAGATTACCTTAGATAAATCCGGTGAGCAGTTTTATGGCACGGAAGTGCGTATAACCGGTATCGAAAAGAACGGAGCGAGACTGCTTTCCATCTTGGCGAACGGTAAGGAAATATCTCAAAATGATGTTTTGACCGTAACTGGCGACTTGACCGTGACAGCCGTATTCGACCATCTGGTGCCGATCAAGAGGGAATACATCTTTTGTCCGTATCAAGAATACTACTATAGTGGCGTATCCCGCCCCTTCATACCATTTGCTTCGCAGACCTATGCGGGCTTCTCATTCAATGTATCGTATATAGCCTCGGATAATAAAGAAGTTGGGAAAGCTATTGATGCTGGCAAGTATACGGTCGTGTTGAGGCGTGCTGAAGATGGTTTATATGAGGAATTTTATGAGAAGTATCCGGACCCAGAGCATCCGAATGAAGGGGAAGTAGGCTTGACAATTAAGAAGTCTAAGATTGCGGTAATGAAAGCACCCGAGGGTAATGGAAACCCGACAACCCGTCCAGCAGAAGGTACTGAGGTGAGTATTAATGTCGATCCTACTTATAATGTTTCCGGCGTGACAAAATACGTGATTAAGCCTAAGAGTGATGTGGCTAAGAAGAATTACGAAGGCACGGTTTACTATTATTCTACAAATGCCCCGGTAGAATTATCCTTTGGCACGTCCATCTGGCGTTCAGCGGAAGAGCCGAAAGGCTACGTGCATGTCACCAATGGCGGTATGTCATATCCTGAGACAGATGGAAAGGTCTCTATTCCGGCAGGTATAGAGGTGATGTTGGAGGCCGTGCCTCTTAAAGGCTATAAATTCTCCCATTGGAAAGATAACGGCGATACCAATCCTCAAAGAGAATATGTGGTAGAGAAAGGTGTTAGTGGTGTTGAACCTGTATTTGTCGGCAAGGATAATCTAGAGTTCAAGTTAGCCCAAACCTCTTCCGTATATAATGGTGCAGCGCAAACCGTATCCGTGACAGGTACGGGCAACGAGGCTTGCCAGATCACGTTCTTCTTTGATGAGGCCTGCACGCAACCGGCTGTCTTGAAGAATGCGGGTGATTATTATGTACGTATTTATCGTCCGGCTGATGCGGAGTATAATGAATATAAGACGGAAAAAGGATTGCGTTATACGATAGAGCAAGCTGAACTAGCAGAATCGAAGGTTACATGGCCTGCGGCTTCCGGTATCTTGTCCGGCCAAAAACTATCCGAGTCTGTTTTACAACCCGGGCATGCGGGTATCGTTGCCGGAACATTCGCTTGGAGCAAACCGGAAACAGCGCCTACGTCCACCGGTCAGCAAGAGGTTACTTTTACGCCGACCGATCCGAATTATAAGCCGGTTAGTAGCAAGATAGAGGTGAAGGTTGTTTCCGCTACATCCTCTCCTACCACGGATCCGGAAACACCGGTCACCCCTGTAGACCCCGTAGATCCGGAGAACCCGGATAAACCGGATCAACCGGATACGCCAACCGGCATCGAGTCCATCGAGGAAGGCATGAGCCTGTATACGGCCAATCAATCTATCTTCGTGAATATGCCTCAGCAGGTAGCCTTGAAGGTAGTCGATGTGTCCGGCATCGTTCTTTACGAAGGTTCGATTCTTGGCAAGGCTGAGATCCCGGTAGGGCATGCCGGAGTCTACTTCGTCCGCTGCGAGGCCTTCGGCGATTCGTTCGTACGGAAAGTCGTGGTTCGCTGATTCTGCCAATGCCCATCGTAAGGTGCTTATGATGGGCATTGTAAACATCTTATACTGCCCATCGTAACAACCTTACGATGGGCAGTGTTATTTCGTAAGGTATACGATCGTTTGGCTTACGGTTTATAATAAATAATAAGTAAAAAACTTCGAATTATATTTGCTGGTCTCGAAAAAGGCTGTATCTTTGCAACGTTGAAACAAAAACAATAAAGACAAGAACAATGACACGCAACTTGCAAAATAGTCTCATTATTTCTCTAAACATTATTCTACTCTGGGAACGGGATAGGAAGTGAGACTGTATGCTTTGCGAGCATTACGATAGATGAAAGAGCCTTTCTCACTTCCTTGTGAGAGAGGCTTTTTTAGTTAGTATAGGATATTAGTAAATTAAGAATATAAGATTATGTCAGACAGATTATTTATTTTCGACACCACCTTACGTGATGGTGAACAGGTTCCGGGATGCCAGTTGAATACAGTGGAAAAGATTCAAGTAGCTAAGGCGTTGGAACAGCTAGGTGTTGATGTGATCGAGGCTGGTTTCCCTGTCTCCAGTCCCGGGGATTTTAAGAGTGTGGTTGAGATCTCAAAGGCCGTGACTTGGCCGACCATCTGTGCCTTGACCCGTGCGGTGGAGAAAGATATCGACGTGGCAGCCGAGGCGTTGAAATTCGCTAAGCGAGGACGTATTCATACGGGTATCGGTACTTCTGATTCTCATATCAAATACAAGTTTAACTCCACGAGAGAGGAGATTATAGAGCGTGCGATCGCCGCCACGAAATACGCTAAAAAGTATGTGGAGGACGTAGAATTCTACTGTGAGGATGCCGGGCGTACGGATAATGAATATCTGGCCCGTGTCGTGGAGGCCGTGATCAAGGCCGGGGCTACCGTAGTGAATATCCCGGATACGACAGGATATTGCTTGCCGGATGAGTACGGGGCGAAGATTAAGTATCTGATGGAACATGTGGATGGCGTACATAACGCTATTCTTTCCACTCATTGCCATAATGACTTGGGTATGGCTACCGCGAATACCGTACAAGGCGTGTTGAACGGAGCCCGTCAGGTGGAGGTAACCGTAAACGGTATCGGTGAGCGTGCGGGTAACACGTCATTGGAAGAAGTCGCCATGGTTTTCAAGAGCCATAAAGAACGTGATATCATCACCAATATCACGACGAATAAGATCTATAGTACGAGCCGTATGGTTTCTAGCTTGATGAATATGCCGGTACAACCGAATAAGGCTATTGTCGGACGTAACGCGTTCGCTCACTCCTCCGGTATCCACCAAGATGGCGTTTTGAAGAATGCGCAAACCTACGAGATCATCGATCCGAAGGATGTGGGTATCGATGATAACGCGATCGTATTGACTGCTCGTAGCGGTCGTGCGGCGTTGAAGCATCGCCTGCATGTTTTAGGTGTGGATCTGGAGCAGGAGAAATTGGACAAGGTGTATGATGAGTTCTTGAAACTGGCCGATCGTAAGAAAGATATTAATGATGATGATGTTTTGATGTTGGTCGGAAAGGATCGTACGGCCACACACCGTATTAAATTGGAATATTTACAGGTAACTAGTGGTGTTGGAGTACAATCAGTCGCAAGTATTTGTTTAAATTTGTCGGGAGTAAGAAAATACGAGGCCGCGGCTGGTAACGGTCCGGTTGACGCAGGCATCAAGGCGGTGAAAAAAGCGATTAGTAATAGTGACATGACGATTCAGGAATTCTTGATTCAAGCCATTAATAAAGGTAGCGATGATACGGGCAAGGTGCATATGCAGGTAGAGTATAACGGGGCTACCTATTATGGGTTCTCCGCGAATACCGATATTATCGCCGCTTCCGTGGAGGCTTTCGTGGACGCCATCAATAAGTTTATAGTAGACTAAAAATAGACAAGACAATGAGCAAGACATTATTTGAGAAAATCTGGGACAAACACGTGGTGGACACGTTGCCCGACGGAACCATACAATTGTATATCGACCGTCTGTATTGTCATGAGGTGACTAGCCCGCAGGCTTTCGCCGGATTACGTGCACGTGGATTGAAGCCCTTCCGTCCCGCGCAAATCACTTGTATGCCGGACCACAATATCCCGACATTGAACCAAGATAAGCCTATCGAGGACCCTATATCCAAGAATCAAGTGGATACCTTGGAAGAGAATGCGAAGTATTTCGGCTTGACGTATTACGGTCTTCAACATCCGAAGAATGGTATCATCCATGTGGTAGGTCCGGAGACAGGCTTGACGCAGCCGGGTATGACGATCGTTTGTGGTGACTCCCATACTTCTACGCACGGTGCCATGGGCGCTATCGCCTTCGGTATCGGTACGAGCGAGGTGGAGATGACCTTGGCTACCCAATGTATCATGCAGCGTAAGCCGAAAACGATGCGTATCACGATCGATGGCGTACGCAAACCGGGCGTTACGGCGAAGGACTTTGCCTTATACATTATTAGTAAGATGAGTACCAGCGGTGCTACGGGCTATTTCGTAGAGTACGCTGGCGAGGCGATTCGTAATACGACCATGGAGGAACGTCTGACGATCTGTAACCTTTCGATCGAGATGGGTGCCCGTGGCGGTATGATCGCTCCGGATGATGTTACTTTCGATTATTTGAAAGACCGTGAGTTTGCCCCGAGAGGCGAGGAATGGGAGCGGAAGGTGAGCGAGTGGCGTCAGCTGTATAGTGATCCGGACGCTAAGTTCGATAAGGAGATCGTTTTCCACGCCGAGGATATCGACCCGATGGTTACGTACGGTACGAACCCGGGCATGGGTATGAGTATCAGCAAAGATATCCCCTCCTTAGAAAGCGTGCCCGAGGCAGGCCGTATCTCTTATAAGAAGTCTTTGGATTATATGGGCTTCAAGGCAGGCGAGTCTATGTTGGGTAAGAAAGTGGATTATGTCTTTTTAGGTAGCTGTACGAATGGCCGTATCGAGGATTTCCGTGCTTTCGCCTCTTTGGTGAAAGGAAAGAAGAAAGCGGATGATGTAACGGTTTGGCTGGTTCCCGGCAGTTGGCAGGTAGAGCGGGAGATTCGTGCCGAGGGGATCGACAAGGTTTTGGCCGAGGCCGGCTTCGTCCTTCGTCAACCGGGATGTTCCGCTTGTCTGGCGATGAATGAGGATAAGGTTCCGGCGGGTAAATATGCGGTCTCCACTTCCAACCGTAATTTCGAGGGCCGCCAAGGACCGGGTGCTCGCACCATCTTGGCGGGGCCGGGTGTGGGCTGCCGCGGCCGCGGGGACGGAACGGGCGGGGCCGCTTGTGGCCGCCGCCGCCGCTGTGACAGGTAAGATCACGGACCCGAGAGAACTGATGTAAAGACTAATCTAATAAAGTAGCATAAGATGAAAACAAAATTCAATATAATCACAAGCACTTGCGTGCCTCTTCCTTTAGAGAACGTGGATACCGACCAGATTATCCCAGCCCGCTTTCTGAAAGCGACTACCAAGGAAGGGTTCGGCGAGAACTTATTCCGGGATTGGCGATATGATAAGGAAGGTAATAAGATCGAATCATTCGTCTTGAACGATCCTACGTATAGCGGAAAGGTATTGGTAGCGGGAAAGAACTTCGGTTCCGGTTCCAGCCGTGAGCATGCGGCTTGGGCGATCGCCGATTACGGTTTCCGTGTCGTGGTCTCTAGTTTCTTCGCCGATATCCATAAAAACAACGAGTTGAACAACTTCGTGCTGCCGGTTGTTGTGACTGAAGAGTTCCTCGCTGAATTGTTCGATTCGATTTACAAGGACCCGAAAACTGAGGTCGAGGTAAATCTACCGGAGCAAACGATCACGAACAAGGCTACGGGCAAAAGCGAGCATTTCGAGATCAACGCCTATAAAAAGGATTGCCTAATCAACGGATTGGACGATATCGACTATTTACTGGCAAATAAATCAAAGATAGAAGCCTTCGAGGCAGCACGCTGATTATGATAGAAATAATGGATACAACCCTCAGAGATGGGGAGCAAACTTCGGGCGTCTCCTTCGCCGCTCACGAGAAGCTCAGCATAGCGCAAGTGCTGCTGAGCGACTTAGGCGTGAACCGGGTGGAGATCGCCTCCGCCCGTGTGTCGGACGGAGAGTTTGAGGCCGTGAAGCGTGTAGCCGCTTGGGCCGCCCGTTCCGGAAACCTAGACAAATTGGAGGTCTTGGGTTTCGTGGATGGTACGGTCTCTCTCGACTGGATTGAATCCGCAGGTTGCCGTGTCGTGAACTTGCTTTGCAAGGGCTCTTATAAGCATGTCACCGAACAGCTTCGAAAGACTCCCGAGCAACACGTTGACGATATTCGTACGGTCGTATTGGAAGCGGCGAAACGGAAGATCGACGTGAATATCTATTTGGAGGACTGGTCGAACGGTATTAAGCATTCCCCAGATTACGTATTCTTGGTAATCGATGCGTTGAAAGGACTTCCGATCTGCCGTTTCATGCTCCCGGATACCTTGGGAGTCTTGAATCCCGGAAATACCTACGAGTATTGCAAGATGATGGTGGACCGTTACCCTGATTTACGGTTTGACTTCCACGCGCATAACGACTATGATCTTGCCGTCGCGAATGTATATTCCGCCATCCGTGCGGGTATCAAGGGAATCCATACGACCGTGAACGGTTTGGGAGAGCGTGCGGGTAACGCTCCTTTGAGTAGCGTACTTGCCGTTATCAAGGACCAGTTGGGAGAGGAGACGAGCTTGAGGGAGGAAAAGATAAACAAGGCTAGCCGTTTGGTTGAGACCTACTCCGGGGTGCATATCCCGCCCAATAAGCCGATCATCGGAGAGCATGTGTTTACGCAGTGCGCCGGTGTTCACGCAGACGGTGATAGCAAGAATAACCTGTATTGCAACGACTTGCTTCCCGAGCGTTTCGGACGGGTTCGCGAGTACGCCTTGGGCAAGACCTCCGGAAAAGCGAATATCCGCAAGAATCTGGAAGCGCTCGGTATCGACATGGATGAGGGCTCGATGCGTAAGGTTACGGAACGGATCATTGAGTTAGGGGATAAGAAAGAAATGGTTACCCCGGAGGATCTTCCTTATATTATCAGCGATGTGCTTCATCATGATAATGCGCTGGAGGATCAGAAAATACGGATCTTGAACTATTCCTTATCCTTGGCCCAAGGGCTGAAACCGGTGGCTACCTTGAAGATCGAGATCAATGGCGAGGCTTACGAGGAATCGGCTTCCGGTGATGGCCAATACGACGCTTTCGTTCGTGCCCTACGCCGGATTTATTCCCGTTTGAACCGCCCGTTCCCGATGTTGACGAACTATTCGGTATCCATCCCGCCGGGAGGACGTACGGATGCGTTTGTGCAGACGGTCATCAGCTGGAATTATGCCGGGGTCGATTTCAAGACTCGTGGCCTGGACGCTGATCAGACCGAGGCGGCGATCAAGGCGACATTGAAGATGCTGAACAAGATAGAGGATTAATAATTAAAAAGGTAAAGGGTATGAAAAAGTTGACTATCGCGCTTGTAGCGCACGACAATCGTAAGGCGGAAATGGTAGAATGGGCGGTACATAACGCTGAGTTCTTGTCTCACCACCATATTGTTTGTACGGGTACGACCGGAAATTTGGTTCGTAAAGCTCTCGAGGAAAAAGGGGTGAACGCGGATATTGCTTGCATGCATTCCGGTCCGATGGGAGGCGATGCTGAGATTGCCGCTATGGTTGTCCGTAAGGAGATCGATTTGGCGGTCTTTTTGATAGACGACTTGAATCCGCAACCGCACGAGGCCGACATCCAGATGTTGCTTCGCCAGTGCCGTGTTCATAACGTACCTATCGCTTGTAACCGTTATAGTGCCGACTTGATGATTACAAGTACCCTGTGGGATGATGACACGTATTTCCCCACGGAGCCTAAGTATGTACATTTTAACAGAGAATAATAACAAACATTTACGATGAAACTGAATATAGCAGTACTTCCCGGAGACGGGATCGGACCAGAGATTTCCGTGCAAGGCGTGGAAGTAATGAGTGCCGTTTGTGAGAAATTTGGACATGAGGTTCACTATGAGTATGCCCTTTGTGGCGCTGACGCGATCGATAAGGTAGGTGATCCTTTCCCGGAGGAGACCTATCGGATTTGTAAGGATGCCGACGCTGTTCTTTTCTCGGCTGTGGGCGATCCTAAGTTTGATAATGACCCGACAGCGAAAGTACGCCCGGAGCAAGGTCTTTTGGCGATGCGTAAGAAGTTGGGCCTGTTCGCTAATATCCGTCCGGTGCAGACCTTCAAATGCCTATTGCATAAATCGCCGTTGCGTGCCGAATTGGTGGATGGCGCAGATTTCTTATGTATCCGTGAGTTGACCGGTGGTATGTATTTCGGTGAGAAATATCAAGACAACGATAAGGCATACGATACGAATATGTATACCCGCCCGGAAATCGAGCGTATCTTGAAAGTGGGCTTCGAGTATGCGATGAAACGGAATAAGCACCTGACGGTTGTTGACAAGGCGAACGTACTTGCCTCTTCCCGTCTATGGCGTCAGATCGCTCAAGAGATGGCTCCTAGCTATCCGGAAGTAACGACAGACTATATGTATGTGGACAACGCCGCTATGCGTATGATCCAAGAGCCGAAATTCTTCGATGTAATGGTAACCGAGAATACATTTGGTGATATCTTGACGGACGAGGGTTCTTGCATCAGCGGCTCTATGGGCTTGCTGCCTTCCGCTTCTACCGGAGAGAGCACACCGGTTTTCGAGCCGATTCATGGCTCTTGGCCGCAGGCGAAAGGGCTGAATATAGCGAATCCTTTGGCGCAAATCCTTTCGGTAGCGATGTTATTCGAGTATTTCGACCTCAAAGAAGAGGGCGCCTTGATCCGTGAAGCCGTAGACGCTTCCCTTGATGCGAATGTCCGTACGCCGGAAATCCAAGTGGAAGGTGGAGCGAAATATGGAACGAAAGAAGTGGGTAGTTGGATTGTCAATTATATCACGGAAAAGTAGTATAAATAGGCCGATTTCGCACCAGTAGTGGCGCAGGCTCACACGTATAGTGGCATCGGCTCACGCGAGTAGTGGCATTGGCCTACGCCACTACTCGCGT
>ERZ791682.694-NODE-694-length-15243-cov-2.20687_pt1 | contig 15243 bp, 17 predicted proteins | sample MGYA00509958_ERZ791682 | MGnify/ENA primary metagenome ERZ791682 (study PRJEB30046, sample SAMN00715194) | human gut metagenome | study: EMG produced TPA metagenomics assembly of the A metagenome-wide association study of gut microbiota in type 2...
TTGCAGTTTTATCTTTGATGAAATGAATATCCATAAAATTGATCTTGATTATTTCAGCTTCAATGAAAAAGGAAAAAAATGTTATGAGAAAGTTGGTTTCAAACAAGAAGGAGTAAGAAGAAAAGAACTTTTCAGATTTGGAAAATATCATGACATAATTGAAATGGGACTTTTTAAGGAAGAACTTATTTTAAAAGAAGATTAAGTTTAAATTAAAATATTATTATCGACTGGCTATTGATTAAACTTATATCTATATAGAGTTTCAGACTTTTTGCAGAAAGGATTAGAAAAATATGAAAAAAATGCTGATATTTACTCTATACTTTTGCTTCTTCTTATCAATTATTGCATCAAAGGCAAGTGACATAGAAAAAAAGGGGGATGAACATAAAAGGATGGAGAATATAACTGAATTTGGACTCACAATTAATAATATATATTATCCTATCCCAAGTACTTTAAAACAATTTCTTGATAAGGGGTGGATTATTAGTACACAAACACCTCATCTCTTGCCTTTGGTTAGTGAAGATTATTATGAAGTACGCTCTAATTTTTCACTATCTAAAGATAGCAAAGGAATTTATCCAGGTGGTTCTATTATTAGGTTATTAGAAAAAAATGAAACTCTCCTAGAAGTAACAATAGCAAACCAAGTAGATTCAGAAAAAGATAAAAACTTCCAAGAAATTACAGATGGAACTATTACTTCCATCACAATTTTTTATGACAGTTCACAAACAAGTATTAAGCTTAATGATATGGAATTAAATAGATTGTCTCAAGAATCTTTGCTTGTATCTTATCCTAGAAGTGATGGATGGACACATGCTCCAACAAATTATAGAAATCATCCAGAGTTTGGAGTATCAACTGATTACTATATTACACAGCATTTAAATAATTACAACAGATCAATTTCTGTATATTTCAACCTAGAAAATACAGCTTTTGGAATAACAATATTAAATGAAATACCATTAAAATTTTATTCTAAATGAGTAATACTTTTGGTATATCCACTGACAGGCCAAGTATATGACTAGCAGCATTCATTTATCCATTCCTAGAAGCTGTTCATAAATTCTAAATATTTTCTTAAAATTCTAAAAATAAGCAAAAATGTGGCTTTGCTTTATTTCTTTAAATAAAAATGGGCTATCTTTAGTAAGGATAGCCTATTTTTATTGTCATATTTTCTTTGCTAGTTGCTTTATTCTTATTTCTTTATGGTGGTACTCTCAGAAAGATTACCATACATAATTTGCTGCTTCAGTAAATCCTCCTGATGTAGAAAAATACTTTGCATCTACTGGATTATCTCCATGCATTAAAACTTTTCCTTTTGTACTCTCAATAGCTTCTTTTGCATCATCGTTTTCAACCTGATTATTATACACCTGACTTTCAGTAGTATCTTTTACATGAAATCCTTCATTTTTATATCTAAATTTCAAATAATCACTTAATGCATAAGTTCTAGCTGCAACTGCTTGAGCTTTAAGAGCTTCTACTCCAAAACTTTGTGGCATTTCACTAGGAACTACCTGTTTTAGATAATCTTCCATATAGATTTCATTTATTATTCTGATACCTCTGCTGGCAGTTCTTGAAGGTTTTAATTCTATAGTTCCACGATAGTTAGGATTTGTTGTATGTACCTTTTTTATTCCTTCTAGAGTGATATAATATCCAGTCCCTTCAACTACTACTGGATTAACAGTTTTTACTCATTGTTTTCCATTTACTTTTATAGAAAGTTTTTTCCCTTCATTTATAACCTCTATTTTTTGTCTTACAGGTACATCTATTTTAAATCCTGACCCTATTATTTTTAATTTTCCTCCACTATGAAGAGCAACTCTTGTATGATCTAATCCACCATTGCTGTTGCTTATCCCAACTCTGATATTTTTATCCACACCCTTCATGCTATACATATTTTTTATATCAGTATTAGGATAATATCTTTTTAATACATCTTTATATGAATAATTATAATTTTTAGCTAAATCATATGCTGTCCATTGGGGCATACCTACTCCATGACCATTTCCTCCCCCATATAAAGTTATATTTCCAGAACTTTTTTCTATAGCAAAATAAGCTGATGGTAAAAGAGTTATATTATTTCTTAAAGCTTTTAAGTTATAACTTTCAGTTCCACCTTTTGTTCCATAAAGAGGAATAGTTCTATTAGTTTTGGTACTATTTTTATCTGCAGTAAGAAGCTTTCTTACATTTAATTCTTTAGATACTAGAAATTTATTTTTATTAGTAGTTACCAACAGATAAGTTATTACTCCTGATCTTCCTCTTGCAGCTACTTCTACATTTTTTACTTCTCCAACTGTTGCTGCAGTTATAGGGAGGGATTTCCATTCTCCATTGCTTAATGTCATCACATCCCTTGGTCTTACTTTATATACCATAGGTAAATTACAAGCTGCTGAATTCATTAACTCCTTTTCAGTAAATGTTATCTTCCATCTCCAATAATTAGAATTTGAACCATATCCTGTTATAGTTGTATCTTTAAAAAACTTAAGCATCTCTTTTTCATTATATTTTTTAAAGAAACTGTATCCATGTTCTTTTAATACATCATTTCCTGGTACTAGATATTCAACAGATTTTCCTTTAAAATTATCAGGAATTGGAAGTCCTTTTTCTTTAAAGAAACTATAGTCTAACTCATAGTCAGCATCTGTATGCTGTGCCTTTTGCGGTTTTGAGCTTGTAAATATACCACCAAAACCTCCTCTAGAAGAAGGTTTCTTAGCAGGTGTAGAACTACACCCAGCTATATAGACAGCCATTAGTACTACAAGAAATATTTTACTTAAATTTTTTTTCATAAATTTTGTTCCCCCTGAATGATGTTATTTTATTTTTATATTATGTTCTGTGATGTACTTTCTAACTTTATCCAGTTCTTCTTGAGTATCTACACCTATTATTTTATATGGAGTTTCTATAACTTTTATTTTATATCCATTTTCTAATACTCTAAGCTGTTCCAAAGATTCTGAAAGTTCTAAAGGAGTAGATTCCATTTTCGAATATTCCATTACAAAATCTCTTTTATATCCATATATTCCTATATGCTTATAATAATTTTTTAAATCCAGATTTCTTGGATAAGGAACCACACTTCTCGAAAAATATATTGCAAAATCATTTTTATCAGTAACTACTTTTACAAAATTTGGATTTTCTATTTCTTCCATAGTATTTAATTTATGTTTTAGTGTACTCATAACAATAGATTTATCTTTTAAAAATGAATCAATTATGGAATTTATCATCTCAGGTTCTATTAAAGGCTCATCACCTTGAATATTTACAATAACATCATAGTCAGAATATGTTTTACAAACTTCTGCTATTCTGCTTGTTCCATTGATATGATCTTTTCTTGTCATAATAACATTTCCACCAAAAGATTTTACTTCTTTTATTATTTTTTCATCATCTGTTGCAATTACCACATTATCTAGTTTTGATAAAAGAGCTCTTCTATATACCCATTCTACCATTGTGTATCCACATATATCCTTCAATGGTTTTCCCTCTAATCTTGTTGAGGCATATCTCGATGGTATAACTCCTAAAAATTTCAATTTACATCCTCCTTCAAATTGTGTAAAATAAAAGTATCAATATTCTTATTATACCTAAAAATAAAAGAATATTCAAAGAAAAAATATCATATTTACATCGGAGGGATTTTATGAAAATGAAAAAGGTTTTATCAGTGGTATTTTTGGCTCTTTTCCTTATCTCATGTTCTAGTACTCCTATTACTGGAAGAAAACAGCTTCTTTTAGTAAATGAAGAAGAAACTATCCAAAACAGTTATACTCAATATGCTCAAGTCATGAAACAAAGTACTGTATTGAATAATAATGATGCTAAGCTTGTAAAAAAAGTTGGAAACAATATTGCCAAAGCTGTAGAGAAATATTTTGAACTACATCCTGAACAAAGAACATCTAAAGTTAAATACCAATGGGAATTTAATCTTATAAAAGATGATACTCCTAATGCTTGGTGTATGCCTGGTGGTAAAGTTGCTTTCTATACTGGTATTCTTCCTTATACAAAAGGTGAACAGGGAATTGCAGTAGTTATGTCACATGAAATTGCCCATGCAATAGCAGAACATAGCAGAGAACAACAAAGTCAAAGTATGGTACAAGGTGGAGTAGGAGCAGTTCTCCAAGTTGCATTTGGAGTTCCACAGGAACTTTATGGAAGTGCCTCTAATCTAGTTATGCTTGGATACAGTAGAAAACAGGAAACTGAAGCTGATGAGCTTGGACTTATCTTTATGAAGCTTGCTGGATATAATCCTAATTATGCACTTACTTTCTGGGAAAGAATGTCTTCTGCAAGTGGTGGAAAACAATCACCTGAATTTTTAAGTACTCACCCTAATGACAAAACTAGAATAGAAAATATCAAAAAGTTCTTGAAAAGTCCTACATTTTTAAATGTAAAAAAATAAAAAAATTTTAAGAAGGGAAATATAAACAAATGGAAATTTATTTTATCAGACATGGAGAAACACTATGGAATACTTTGAAAATATTTCAGGGAAGTTCTGATTCTCCACTTACAGAACTAGGGATATCTCAGGCAGAAAAACTTTCAGCAAAACTTAAAGATGTTAAGTTTACAGATTTTTATTCATCTCCTATGGGGAGAACTATCCAAACAACAAAAATAATTATGGGAGATAGAAAACAGAAAATAAAATTTATAGATGAATTCAAAGAAATCTCTATGGGAGATATTGAGGGTGTACCTCGTTCAGAATTTGAAGAAAAATATCCAAAAGAATTTTATGACTTTTTTAATAATCCTGTAGATTACGATCCAAAAGTTTATCATGGAGAAAACTATTATGAAGTAATAGAAAGAGTAAAAAAAGGATTAGATAAACTTTTATCGTATCTTAATGACAATGATAGGGTTGTTGTTGTTACTCATGGAGTAACTCTAAAAGCCTTGTTTCATATCATAGCAAAAGAAAGAATGGATGAATTAGGAGCTGCTAAAGTTCCACAAAATACAAGTGTTTCAATTGTAAAATATAAAGATGGAAAATTTAATATAGAAGTTTTTTCTGATACATCACATTTGGACTAACACAGGAGATTAAATTATGAAAGGTATAAAACTTGTACTGGCTTCTTTTTCAGATTCTTTTAGAATCATTAATGAAGCTAAATTAAAAAAATATTATTTTCTGCCAGGAATCATTGGTATTTTCTTATTTGTAGTCTTGATATTCTTAGCAAATTTACTTTCATTTGGAATAATGAGTTCTTTAGAATCAATATTCGAATTAGAAAAATATCATGCTTTAGTATCTATTCTTATCAGAATACTAATATGGGTAGTAGCAGTTTTTCTCTACTATCTTGTATATAAATCATTACTGTTACTGCTCTTATCTCCAATACTTGGATATGTTTCTGAAAGAGTAGACAGTCACCTTACAGGAAAAAAATATGATTTTACAATTAAAGATAATATGAGATTTTTAATGAGAGGGGCTGAAGTAGGGTTTAGAAGCTTTATTAAACAGCTTGTTGGAACATGTATTATCATGCTGTTGAGCTTTGTTTTTCCTATAAATTTATCTATTCCTCTACTTATATTTTTGCTTCAGGGATATTTTACAGGATTTTCATTTATGGACTATACTTTAGAAAGATATGAATTTTCTCCTAAAGAAAGTCTTGAATTTTTAAAAAAGAAGAGATTTTACTCTCTTCTATGTGGAAGTATATTTACTCTTCTATTTTTCATCCCCTTCATTGGGATATTTTTAGCTCCCCTTGTTACTTGCGTAGCTACTACTAAAGTAACTCTGGAACTGATAGAAAAGAGATAAATTTCCAGAAGTAATAGATTAATAAAAATAAAGAGAGATTACCTTATTAATAGAAATATAATTTTAGAGGTATCTCTCTTTTTATTTTATCTAAAATATTTCATTCCAAAAGCTATTACCACCAAAACAGCTAATATCACCAGTTTTATCTTTATTCTTTTTACATTTCCATCTTTTCTGTTAAACATAATTCTCTTCTCCTCATCTCAATTCATCAATTACTTTTTCCAATATTTCTATTCCCTCATCTATCTCTTTTTCATTACACTGGGCAAAACTTAATCTTATATAGTTATATGATTTTTCAGAAAAAACCACTCCTGGAAGTATTCCTACTCCTCTTTTAGCCAGTTTCATATATACAGCTTCACCTGTTATTTCCTTTGGAAGCTCTATCCAGAAACACATTCCACCCTTTGGTTTGTTGATTTTTATATTTTCTATTTTCTTTAGTCTACTATACATATATTTTTGCTTTTTATGAAATTCTTTTCTAGATTTTTCTATATGTTTATTCCAAATACCATTTTCTAAAAAATATTGAAAAACTCTTTGATTCAGTCCTGAGTTAGATATGTCACTTGAATATTTCCCAGCTAATACAGAGTGAGCTATCTTTTCTGGAGCTATCATAAACCCAAGCCTGAAACCAGGCATAAAAACTTTAGAATAACTTTTTATATATATCACTCTATTATTTTTATCATAGCTTTTTATGCTTCTTATTTTTTTCTTATCAAAATATATGTCTGAACTGCAGTCATCTTCTATAATATAAAAATCATATTTTTCTGCTAGTTCTAAAAGCTCAATCCTCTTTTTCTCTGAAAGTGATATCCCTGTTGGATTATGAAAAGTAGCTGCTGTATATATAAATTTTATTTTATCTCTTTTCAGAATCTTTTCCAATTCTTTTATATCAAGTCCATCTTTTTTCATAGGTATTCTTTCTACTTTTGCTCCATTATTTCTAAAACTTACAATAGCACCTTTGTATGCTGGATCTTCTGTTACTACAATATCTCCTGGATATATTAATGATTTACTCAATATATCTATCCCTTGTTGAGCTCCTGACATTATTTGAATATCTTTTGTTTCTATATCTATACCATCATGTTTCAATTCTCTTTTTATAGTTTTACGAAGTTCAAGATAACCTTGGGGATTTTCATAAAGAAGAGCTTTTCCACCATCTCTGTCTAAAACGTAGTTAATTGCTTTTTTTAATTCTTCAATAGGAAAAAAATCAGCATTTGGTGATGCAGTAGAAAAATCTATCCTGTATTCAGAATTAAAGTAACCATATTTAAATATTTCATTTTCCATATGGTCTTCCAGATAAAATTTTTTTTCTCTGTTGTATTTTACATAAGCTCCGCTTCCTCCACGAAGGTATATATATCCATTTTTTTCCAGCTGTTCATATGCTTTTACTACTGTTGAAATACTCACTCCTAAATTCTTAGCAAGCTCCCTTATAGAGAATATTTTCCCTTTTATCTCTCCATTTTCTATTAATTCCTTTAATTTGTAATAAAGCTGAAGATATATTTTTTCTCCATTCTCTGTAGATAACTCTATTTTCATTACCCCTCCAATAAAAGTGTTACGGTACAATTAGTAATTTTTAGAATTGAATAATTTTATATTTTATGTGATACTATCATTAGAAAATTAATTTTTTAATAAATTGTATCGATACTCTTATTATAATATTAATCAAAAAAATAATCAATGAATATATGGAGGGAAGAATATGTCAAGATATGATTTAAACAAAAACTTAGCTCAAATGTTAAAAGGTGGAGTAATAATGGATGTAACTACAGCTGCTGAAGCTAAAATAGCAGAAGAAGCTGGTGCTTGTGCTGTTATGGCATTGGAAAGAGTTCCTGCTGATATAAGAAAAAATGGTGGAGTAGCAAGAATGTCTGATCCTAAAATGATAAAAGAGATACAGGCTGCCGTTTCTATTCCTGTAATGGCTAAAGTGAGAATAGGACATTTTGTAGAAGCTCAAATACTTGAAGCTCTTGAAATAGATTATATTGATGAAAGTGAGGTTCTTACTCCTGCTGATGATAGATTCCATGTGGACAAAACATTGTTCAAAGTTCCTTTTGTATGTGGTTCAAGAAATCTAGGAGAAGCTCTAAGAAGAATATCTGAAGGAGCAAGTATGATAAGAACTAAGGGAGAACCTGGAACTGGGGATGTTATAGAAGCTGTAAAACACATGAGAACACTAAATGAAGACATCAGAAAAGTAGTTTCTTCTCCTGAATCTGAACTTTATCATATTGCAAAGGAATTAGGAGCTCCATATGATTTAGTAAAATATGTCCATGATAATGGAAAACTACCTGTTGTAAATTTTGCTGCTGGTGGTGTAGCTACTCCTGCTGATGCCGCTCTTATGATGCAGCTTGGATGTGATGGTGTCTTTGTTGGTTCTGGAATATTCAAATCTGGTGACCCAGCAAAGAGAGCTGCTGCTATTGTGAAAGCTGTAACAAATTACAATGACCCAAAAATTCTTGCTGAAATATCAGAAGATCTAGGAGAAGCAATGGTAGGTATCAATGTTTATTCCCTTGCTGAAGATGAGAAAATGGCTAAAAGAGGTTGGTAATTATGAAAATAGGAATTTTAGCTCTCCAAGGAGCTTTCCAAGAGCATAAAAACATCCTTGATTCCCTAAATGTAGATAACTGTCTGCTAAAAACTAAAGAGCAGCTGGAAGATATAGATGGTATAATTCTTCCTGGTGGAGAAAGTACCACTATGGGGAAACTTTTAAGAGATTTTGATATTCTCGAACCTCTCAGAGAAAAAATAAAAAATGGCTTTCCTGTATTTGGCACTTGTTCTGGGATGATACTTCTTGCTGAAAAACTTTCAAACAGTGAAGTTGTGCATTTAGGAGTTATGGGAATAGAAGTTAAAAGAAATGCTTATGGAAGACAACTTGGAAGTTTTGAAACAGAAGCAGATTTTAAAGGAATAGATAAAAAAGTGAAAATGGTATTTATCAGAGCTCCTTATGTAGAAAATACAAAAGAAGGAGTTAAAATATTGGCAACTGTAAATGGAAATATAGTTGCCGTTAGAGAAAAGAATATGTTAGCTGTATCTTTTCATCCAGAGCTTACTAATGATACTTCTGTTCATGAATATTTTTTAGATATCATAAAAAAAATAAAAAGTAGTTGACTTTTAAAAAAATTTATCATATACTCTTTACAAGAAATAAAACTATGAAAAAGGAGGTTATCAATATGACATTATCTAACTTAAATACTGTATTCCAATATTGGTGGTGGAGCTGCACAGAAAAACTGCATACAGAAATTTTTAATGTTAGATATAAGCTTGCGTCTTTTGATAACTTTTATACTTCTGTGTAAACTCCTTTAAAATATTTGAATATATAAATCTAAATTTATATATGTCATGTTTTTAGGAGCACGCATGATATATATGAGAAATATCACTTGTTTTTTAAAGCAATCTAACCAGATTGCTTTTTTTTATTCTTAAAGAACTTTTAAATGATACCGAGGGGGAAACAAAATGAAAAAGAAACTATTGGCTGTAATTTTTTTACTTACTTTTGCTTTATTATTAGGAGGAACAAAAGCTGTAAAATCTGAAACTTCATCAGATGTTAAACTAAAAGATACTTTAGTTATCGCTCAAAAAGCTGAAATCAAAACTCTTGATCCACAAAAAAGTACTGATTCAGTGTCTAACAAAATAATTCAGCTTATGTTTGATACTTTGATAACTATGGATAAAGATCTTAATCTGCTTCCAGGATTAGCTGAAAGCTGGGAATCTGTTGATCCTTTAAATACAATATTCCATTTAAAGAAAAATGTTAAATTCCACAATGGAGATATTATGACCGCTGAAGATGTAAAGTTTTCTTTGGATAGAGCAAGAAGCCTTCCTCAATGTGCATATAATTTTACTCCTATAAAAGAAGTAACTGTAATTGATGAAAACACTATCAAAATAACTACAGATACTCCTTTTGGAAGCCTTTTGAATCAACTTAGCATTACAAATTCTTCAATAATTAATAAAAAGTTAGTTGAATCTTCAGAAGATGTATTTCTTACTAATCCTGTAGGAACTGGGCAATTTAAATTTAAGTCATGGGATATAGGGAATAGACTTACTATGGAGAGATTTGATGATTACTATGGAACTATTTCAAAACTTAAAGAAGTAGTTATTAAATTCATAACTGAAAATAACAGCAGAATGATTATGTTGGAAACTGGTGAAGCTGATATCTCTTTAGACATGGGTGTTATGGATTTGAAATCTATCAAAAACAACAACTCTTTAGATTATATTGAAGTTGAAGCTCCTACTAGCCAGTTTATTGGATTTGATACTAAAAATGAGTTGTTGAAAGATAAGAGAGTAAGACAAGCAATAGCTTATACTGTAGATAATAGTGCTATTACCCAAGCTATATATGGAGATTCTGCAACACCTGGAACTTCTGTAGTTCCTCCTGCTATGACAGATTTCAATCCTGATGCTAAAAAGTATGATTTGAATACTGCTAAAGCAAAAGAACTTTTAGCTGAAGCTGGATACCCTAATGGTTTCAATATTGATTTATGGGTAAGTGATGATTCTGCAAGAATTGATGCTTGTGTTATTATTCAGGAGCAGTTAAGAGGAATAGGAATTAATACTGAAATTAAAGTTTTCCAATGGGCTACTTATATTAAAATGATTGAAAATGAGAATGAAGTAAAACCTATTTTCTATATGTCATGGAACACAGCTAATGGAGATTGTGATAAAACTATGTATCCTCTTTTCCATTCATCTCAAATAAAAGGTTCTATGAATGTAACTGCTTTTGTAAATAAGGACTTAGATGATACTCTTGATAAGGCAAGAATAACAATGGATCCTAAAGTTAGAAAAGAACTTTATGGAAAGGCTCAGGAGATATTACAGGAAGAGCTTCCTCACTACACTATTCTTTATCCAAAACTAAATCTTGGGATGAGAAAAAATATTCATAATCTTATTATGAAAAATAATGGTTATTTAGATCTTACAAATGTCTATGTAACTGAATAGCAAAACTTTCCCTCTCGAAAAATATAATAATAAAGTGTGGATGATCAAAAAACTGGATTAAAATTTCTGCTTATGAATCATCCACATTTTTTATTATTTGTGATAAGATATGAGTAAATTAATCTATAAGTCAGGAGGAATTAAATGGCTTTAAAAGTTGGAATAATCTGTGCTGGAGATTCTGAGTTAGAACCCTTTCTAAATCACATTCAAAATTGCACTGCTACAAAAAAGGCAATGCTGAAATTTTATGAAGGAAAAATAAATAATATTTCTGTTGTTGCTTTATATAGTGGTGTTTGTAAGGTAAATGCTGCTGTTGCAGCTCAGATTTTAATTGATTCTTTTTCTGTAAATACAATTATCAGTGCTGGTACAGCAGGTGGAATTGAAAAAACAGTAAAGGTTTTTGATACAATTATATCAACACAACTTGCTTATCATGATGTAGCTGATGATATACTTGTAGAGTTTCATCCTTGGCTCCCTTCTATCTATTTTAATGCTGGTGAAAAATTATTAGCTGCTGCAAAAAAAATGGTACAGAATCAAGCTGTTAATCATCCTGTTATTTTTGGTAAAATGGTAACTGGAGAAAGTTTTATTGATAAGAATATGCGGGAAATAATAAACAAAAAATATGCTCCTCTCTCTGTTGATATGGAAAGTGCAAGTATCGCTCATGTATGCTATGTAAATAATATCCCATTTATTTCAATACGAACTATTACAGATACAGCTTCTCACTCTGGAGTAGAAAATTTTGAACAAAACTGTAGCAAAGCTTCTGTAATATCTAAAGATATTGTCTTGGCATTTTTAAAAGAACTAAAAAATAACTCCTAATATCTAAAGAGGAGGAATCCCTTAAAAAAGGAATTGCCTCTTTTTTTCATATAATGATTAAAAGATATTTAAAAAGGAGATAATATTATGTTTGAAAAAAATAGAATAGAAGCATTTAGTGATGGAGTAATAGCTATCATTATAACAATAATGGTATTGGAATTAAAAGCTCCCCACAGGGCAGATATTTCTGAGCTTTCCAGTTTATTTCCAAAATTTTTCAGCTATATTTTAAGTTTTCTCTATGTAGGAATATACTGGAATAATCATCACCACACTTTCTCTGTTGTCAATAAGATAAATGGAAAAATACTCTGGGCAAATACACACCTGCTATTCTGGCTTTCCCTCATACCATTTACAACAAGCTGGATGGGTGAAACAAACTTCTCTGAAATTTCTACTATGATGTATGGAGGAGTTCTTTTAGCCTGTTCCATAGCATACTATATTTTAATTCATCTTCTTATAAAGTCACAGGGCAAAAATTCAAAATTAAAAAAAGCTATTGGAAATGATATAAAAGGGAAAATTTCTCCTATTTTATATCTTACAGGAATAATTTCAGCATTTTTCCTTCCTGTTATTTCCCTGTTTTTCTATGCTCTCACTGCTGTTCTCTGGATAATTCCTGACAACCGTATAGAAAAAATGCATCTGGAAGAAGAAAAATAAATTAATAACATTGTAAGATGAGCCAAGAACTATCAAAGTTTTTCTTTTTTAGCTCATCTTTTTTTATAAAGTAATATATTCTTCCACAATCTCCAAACATAAGTTCAAATTCATCATCTTCTACAGTATCCAACTGAAATAAAAGCTGCCATTCCTTACTTCCTTTATTCATTTTTTCTTTCATAGACTTTTCTAATTCATGAGGTTTTCCACATAAAATTCCATTTGTGACCTCTTCACATTCTAATTTCATATCACCCTGTATTGCATCTGCATACCCTAAAAATTTGCTTATAGTATTGCTGTCATTTTCAATATATTTCACAAGTTTTTCTTCATACTCATCATAAAACTCATCATTGATATCTTCATATCCCATATCATTTAATATTTCATCAAACTCTTCATAAGATGGAACATCCCTTCTATTACTAAAAACTATTCTTTTTTCTGGCATTTTATAATCTTCATCTAATTCTTCTGGAAATTCTCTTCTTTTTAATTTAGAAATATCTCCATTATAATAAAATACTTTTGCACTTCCTCTATCTTCTGGAGAAAATCCCCAAGTCATAGTTTCCATTTCATAAAAAAAGTACAGTATTCCACTTTCAGGAAGCAAATTTTCCTTATCATATTCTTTTATCTCTTTACAATTAATCTGAACTAAAAAACTTAATGGCCTATTTTCTACTTTTCCTTTGTATCCTTTACCTTCATAGTAATACCATTCAAAATCTTCTGGTAAATCTGGCCTTCCTCCAAATTTTGAAACACCTATTGGAAGCTCACTTTCTATTTTCTTTTCGAAATTTACAAGAATTGTATTTTTTTCCATTTCTTTAAATAATTTTTCTAATTCCATATTCTCCTCCTTAATTTCCAAATTTTGCCATATCATTTTCCATCTCATCTATTATATTTGAATGGCCATATCCATCCACCTCCATTACCATATTCCATCTCCTTAATGACATTAAAGCCATTTTTTTCAATTCTTCATCAATTTTTCCCATTATTTTTATTTGACCAAAAGCTGTTGCTATAATCACTTGATCATTTATTATAAGAAGATGTGAATTTTCTATACCATTGACTTTCTTCCCAGAAATAAAGTTTTTCAAATCCTCTTTAAGTAAATTTTCTGGAGGACAATATATCATTTCCCAATTTTTTTCAATTACCTTTTTAGGAAAATTTTTTATATCCTTATCTCCATTCTTTCTTATATGTTCATAAAGATAGAATAAAGTATCTGATCCATTATCATTTCCAAAGGGAGATTCTTCCTCTCCACAATCATAATAATTTTCTCTATTAAAATATTTATCAAATAAAGGATGTGAAGTTTTTGGATGTAAACCTATTTCTTCTGAATCAAAATAAAGATGATTATTAAAGTCAAATTTTTCATCTTCTATATATCCTTTTTTTATTTTCTGAGCTATAAGTTTAAGAGCCTGTTTTTCACATTCTTCTACAGTTTCAAATTCTTTTACTTCATATTTTCCTACAGTTCCATTCTTTCCATAATTTACAGCAAAATCTTTTCCACTATAATTTATCCACCAAAACTTATCTGATTTTTCATCTTTAAATTTAAAAGCTTTTTTCATCACATTCCCCCAATAAATTTTTAATTTTATATTACCTTTAAATTTAAAAAAAGTCAACCAACCACTGGTTTAGATAACGCAGCTGGTAGTTGACTTTTATTTTTATTTCTATTATTTTTTTAAATTAGGCATTGTTTGAGCTAATATCTCATCCATTTTTTCTTTCATTTCTTTATTAGCTTCTAAGAATTTATCTATATCTCCAGTGATTTCTATTGTTTCAATAGTATCTCCTTGTGCTACTTTATTAACTACAGCTTGGTCAGCATCAGAAACTACTTCTCCAAAAATAGTATGTTTGTAGTTAAGCCATTCAGTTGGTACATGAGTTATAAAGAATTGAGATCCATTTGTTCCTGGTCCTGCATTAGCCATAGCTAATTTCCCTGGTGCATTAAATGTAAGCTCTTCAACAAATTCATCTCCAAATTGATATCCAGGTCCACCTGCTCCTGTTCCTGTTGGGTCTCCTCCTTGAATCATAAAGTCTGCTATTACTCTATGGAATATTAATCCATCATAATATCCTCTTTTTGCTAAATATGCAAAGTTTGTTACTGTCATTGGTGCTGCTGCTGGGAATAATTTTAAATTTATATCCCCTTTTGAAGTTTTTATTTTAGCATTTAATACTATATTTTCCACCTTTGTTCCCTCCTTAATTTTTAAATCAGCTGAACGACTTTTTCTTGAATGATAGAAAAAACCTCCTGCGATTATTAATAGCAATATTACTATTTTTACCATTTTCATTTTCTCCTCCATAATTCTATCATACTTTTCTAGAAATCATAATTATTTTTTCATAATTTTATTATAAGTTTCCAACATTTCTTCTTTTGATATAGTTCCATATATTTCATATGGCCACTCTGACTCTAATCTTTTATTCAATACATCAAGTTTTTCTTGAACTTTTATTATTTTTTCTTCTATTTTTCTGAATTCAGCTCTTACAGGTTGAAGTTTATAAATATATTCAATCTGCTCCTCTTCCTGTACTGCATTTTTCATTTTCATAGAGAGTTTTTCTTCCTCTTCCAATACTTTATCAGCTCTATCCAGAAGTTCATATTTAATTTT
>ERZ791682.697-NODE-697-length-15156-cov-1.73777_pt1 | contig 15156 bp, 14 predicted proteins | sample MGYA00509958_ERZ791682 | MGnify/ENA primary metagenome ERZ791682 (study PRJEB30046, sample SAMN00715194) | human gut metagenome | study: EMG produced TPA metagenomics assembly of the A metagenome-wide association study of gut microbiota in type 2...
GACTCTGGTCAATCCCTTCCGGCAAAAAGGCCGCGCTCCTGACTATTCAGAAGCGCGGCTTTGCTATGAGAAAATTAGTCGGATGGCTTACCGAACGGAGGCCACAGCCGCCTTCATGGCGGAAATCACTTCTTTGTACCCCTCGGGGGACTTCATGCCGAACACGGCGGAGCCGGCCACGAAGGTATCAGCACCGGCCTTGGCGACTTCAGCAATGTTGTTCGTCTTGATGCCTCCGTCGACCTCCAGGCGGATGCTGCGGCCCGTACGGGCTTCGTAAGCATCGAGCTTAGCGCGCATGGCGCGAATCTTGTCGTAGGCCGAGGCAATGAAACTCTGGCCGCCGAAGCCGGGGTTGACGCTCATCAGGAGCACCATGTCGACCTTGTCGATGACGTAGTCGAGGTATTCGAGCGGGGTGGCCGGATTGAAAACGAGACCGGCCTTGCAGCCTTCGTTGTGAATCAGCTGCAGAGTGCGGTCAATGTGACGACTTGCTTCGCAGTGGAAGGTGATGATGTCGGCACCGGCCTTGGCAAACGCAGGCACCAGGCTATCGACGGGCTCAATCATCAGGTGCACGTCAATGACGGCCTGCGTGTGCGGGCGGATTGCTTCGCACACAAGCGGACCAACGGTGAGGTTCGGGACGTAGTGATTGTCCATTACGTCAAAGTGAATCCAATCGGCCCCGGCCGCAACCACATCTCGGACTTCTTCGGCAAGACGTCCGAAATCGGCAGAGAGAATGGAGGGAGCAATGACGGTGTTTTGCATGAGCGAACCTTTTTAATGGTAGGTAACAGGCAGGAACGGTTGCGCGAATGATAACGAAAAAAGTCCCGTCGGCGAGAGCCGGCAGGACTTGTGAGTCATGGCAAATCAGCCCGGTTGATCAGAGTTTGACTTTGTCTTCTTCGAGGTTGAAGGCCTTGTGCAGAGCGCGTACGGCAAGTTCCATGTACTTGTCCTGAATCACGAGGCTCACCTTGATTTCAGAAGTGCTGATCATCTCGATATTGATGCCCTCGGCAGCAAGCGACTCGAACATGCGGCAGGCTACGCCTGCGTGGGTGCGCATGCCGATGCCCACAACGCTCACTTTGGCAATGTCGGCGTTCGTGTGAATGCCTTCGGGATGGCAGACCGGAACGACTTCTTCATTGAGGACCTTCAGGCATTTGTCAACGTCGCCGCGCGGAACGGTAAAGGAGAAGTCGGTCGTGCCGTCGAGACCGTCGTTTTGCACGATCATGTCGACGTCAATGTTGTGCTGGGCTACGGGGCCGAGAATCTTATAGGCCACGCCCGGAGTGTCGGGAACGCGAGAGAGCGTGATTTTGGCTTCATCGCGGGTGCAGGCGATGCCGGAAACAAGGGCTTTCTCCATCTTCGGATCATCCTCAAAAGAAATCAGGGTACCGCTGGACGCTTCGACGTCAACGGGAATATTGGGGTCAGTAAGGCTCGAGAGAACACGCACGGGAACGTGGTATTTGCCGGCGAACTCCACGCTGCGGATCTGCAGCACCTTGGAGCCGAGGCTCGCGAGCTCGAGCATTTCTTCAAAGCTGATGACGTCAAGTTTGCGGGCTTTGGGTTCGATGCGCGGGTCGGTGGTGTAAACACCGTCAACGTCGGTAAAAATGAGGCATTCCTGAGCCTGAAGAGCCACGGCAAGGGCCACGCCCGATGTGTCCGAGCCGCCGCGGCCGAGGGTGGTGACGTTGCCTGCGCTGTCTCGTCCCTGGAAGCCGGCGACGATGACAACTTTGCCGGCGTCAAGTTCACGCTTGACCGGTTCGCTGTCAATGGACTCGATACGGGCCTTGGTAAAGGCGCTGTCTGTGTGTACGGCAACCTGGGAGCCGTTGAAGCTCACTGCGTCGACGCCGATGCTTTTGAGAGCCATCGCGAGCAGGCCGATGGAGACCTGTTCGCCGGTACTTGCAATGACGTCGAGCTCCCTGGGATCGGGATTGGGCATGATTTCTTTGGCAAGCGCGATGAGGCGATTGGTTTCTCCGCTCATCGCAGAAACCACCACCACCATCTGATAGCCGGCGCGGTGCCACTTGGCAACACGCCTTGCGACATTCTTGATGCGCTCGACGCTTCCCATTGAGGTGCCGCCGTACTTGTGAACAATAATGGCCATAAACGTCTCTGTTTTGGTTGAATGTGGCGTGCCGGCAAACAAATCCTCCGAATGAGGTGCCGAGCACAAAAGACTTCACGATTGTCGCAAACTTTGACCGCATTTCGGCGCCGTCGCGCAGAATCGGTACAAGTTAAAAGGGAAACATTGATCTTTCCCAAGTCAAACAGGCAAAGCCGCTTAGGAGGTATGTCTCAGTTTGCGCCTTCGCAAGTTGATTTGCTTGAGAAGTAACCTTGCCACCTGCATTTTGAGGTCTGATGTTTGGATGCGACGCTAAATGACGTATCTTCCGCTAGAGTAGATCAGAATTGAATATCTGTTCGGCTCGTGAGACAGATCATGCGCATTCCCAAATTGAAGAAAATCCAAACAAAGGTATTACCCCTGGAGCAAAATTTCGCCAAAACATACGTGGACGACAACGGTGTCTGTCGCTTGGGACAGACCGTGCTGGAACATGCACTGACTTCCGGTCTGGTTGCCCGTGAATTGTTGCAATGGTGGCCCGACGCGTTACAGAAGAAATGGTTCCCCGACGGCTTGGATTTTCTCGTCAGTGAACACGACGTCGGAAAGATGACGCCTGCGTTTCAAGAGAAACTTCGACGAGCTACTTCGGATTATTTTCCGAACAGCATTCCGGAATTGGCTACTGCGGATCCGTCTCTGGAAAAACGTTGGGGAGGGCACAGCGGTGCCAGCTTGTTGACAGTGACGGCGTTGACGCATGACGCGCGTGTTCCGCTGATTCTCGGGTTACATCACGGCAGACGTCCCAAGACGGGGATGTTTCGTGCTGCTGATGATGTTCTGGGAGGCAAAGCTTGGCAAGAGCAACGCGAGCTCCTTACGCAAAAACTCAAAGCTTTTTTCAGTGCAGAGTTTCCGGTTGTCAAAAGTGACCTTCAGGCCAAGGTTTTGGCCGGATTCACGACTGTGGCCGACTGGATCGGTTCTAACGATGCCTTGCTCCAGGGCAAGGTTTGCGATGCCGCCGCCGCCCGCAGGGCGGTCATGTCCGCAGGCTTCTATCGTCCTCGCGTCAAACAGAAATTGAACTTTGCCGATATTTTCGGCTTTACTCCGAATGACGCTCAGAAAGCGCTGGCAGTCAAGTGTTCCGGTCCCGGCGTATACATTCTTGAAACGGTGATGGGGGCCGGAAAAACCGAAGCGGCGCTGTATGCCGCCTACCGCTTGCTTGCTCAAGGCCAAGCCACAGGACTTTATTTTGCTTTGCCTACCCAGACGACCTCTAATGCTGTGTATACCCGCGTCAATTCTTTTCTCGACAAGATTCTTGAAGACGATGATGCGGCTAAACGTGCTTTGCTGGTTCACGGTAAAGCCGATTTGGTGATGCAGGAAATGGGCGAGGAGGCGGCTCCCGGCGGCGGTTGGTTTGCTCCTCGCAAGAGAAGCATTCTCGCTCCCTTCGGAGTCGGAACGATTGACCAGGCTCTCATGTCTGTAATGGGGGTTAAGCATTCGTCCGTACGAACTCTGGGACTGTTGGGCAAGGTTGTGATACTTGACGAGGTGCACAGTTACGACATGTACACGGGCACCATTGTCGATGCGCTTGTCAAAGAACTCCGGGAACTAGGCTGTACAGTCATCGTCCTGTCAGCAACGCTTACGCAGCAACGCAGGGGCATGCTTGCCGATCAACCGTCACCCGCAGAGGCCTACCCGCTTTTGACCGCGGTTGACCAAAAGGGAGAGTTGGTTGAAATTCCGATTGAAGCGCCGTCGGCCAAGAAAGTGGAACTCTCGTATGCCTCTGATGATTCGTTCGTTCTGAAACAGGTCATCGAGCGAGCAAAAGGCGGGCAACAGGTCTTATGGATTGAAAACACTGTCAATGAAGCGCAAAAGCTCCATGAAAGGCTGTCCGAGGCTTTATCAGGGACGACCGTCGAGCTCGGCATTATTCATTCCCGATTCACCGTGGCCGATCGCGAGGTGAACGAACATCGATGGATAGATGTTCTCGGAAAAAAATCGACCACCAGGGCGCAACGCGGAAGAGTTCTGGTCGGGACGCAAGTTTTGGAGCAGTCGTTGGATATTGATGCGGATTTTTTGGTTACGCGTTTGTGTCCGACCGATATGCTTCTGCAGAGAATGGGGCGTCTTTGGCGTCATGCCGTAACCGAGCGTCCCGCAGGTGCCTGCTGTGAGGCCTGTGTGATATGCCCCGATGAAAATTTGATGAAAAAGGACACCAAGAAAGCGTTTGGAGCATCGGCGCATGTCTACGCTTCCTATGTTTTGTGTCGAACACTCGAAAGTCTGGCCGGTCGTGCATCAATAACACTGCCGACGGACATACGGCAGATCATGGAAGACACATACAAAGAACGCCCTGAGTCCGGGGTTCTCTCTGATTTGTTAAACGAACTTGAGGAAGGTTCTGGCTCGACCGTAGGAAGAAGAGCGCTTCGGCAATTAGCGCAGCTCACGTTGACGGATGCGTTCGGAACCATCGATGATAACGATGAGAGCAAGCTGGCAACCCGCTACTGCCAGATGCCCACGGTCGACGTCTTGCTTCTTCGTCGCATTTTGAATCGTGACGGAAAAACGGAAATTGAGTTTTTGAGCGGGAAAAAACTGGATTTGCCCGACGGCACTGGTCTGAGCTACTCGCAAAAGGTATCAACCGCGTTGATATTGATGAAAAACTGTGTCCGTACCCCGATCTACCTGGCACCGACGGCCGATGAGCAGCGTAGTCTCTCCTGGCTTGCTCCGTACCTTTTCGTAGCCGCCCATGACAGTATGCGTATTCGAGTGGGTCTTGTTGATGATGACGGAAGCGTTTATCACATGGACGGGACACCGGCCTTGCCTAACCGAAGAGTTTTCTACGACAAATCCGGATATCGATGCCTGAATCCGGACGAATGAATGATTAAACCTGTATCGCTATATTTTGATCTTCACCAAAGCTATGACAACCGATAAAAAGTTCAATTTGATTGATGAACAGTGGATTCCCATTCGGGAAAGGGGGTTGTTCAGTCTCCGAGACATCTTTTCGGATCCGTCTCTGAGGAGAATCGGTGGCAACCCGATCCAGAAAACGGCTATCTTCAAGTTGCTGTGCGCTATCGCCCAAGCAGCATGGACACCGAAGACCGAAGAAGAATGGAGGCAATCGACTGTCGAGGATTTTTGCCGGAAATGCCTTGCTTATCTTGCCAAGTGGCATGAAAAGTTCTGGTTGTACGGAGACGAGCCGTTTCTTCAAGTTCCCGCGGTTGCGGACTTGACTGTAAAAGTCTATTCCTTTGCGACATTGAATCTGGAAAAGGCGAGTGGGAACACAACGGTTCTTACGCAATTTCAGTTGCAAGCGGAGCCCACCGATGCTGATAAGGCCTTGTTGCTGGTAACGCTCATGTGCTTTGCTATTGGAGGGAAAAAGGCAGACAACTCCAAAGTTCTTACTCCGGGCTACAAAGGAAAAAGCAAATCGGGTAAGGCTGGTGCCTCTTTGGGCACTAGGGGATATTTGCACTCATATGTGCTAGCCGATTCCGTTGCCTCAACAGTGTGGCTAAATCTTTTTTCCGAAGAACGCCTTAGCAAGTTGCCGTGTTTCCCCGAAAGTGTCGGAACGGCTCCTTGGGAAAAGATGCCGGCGGGGGGGGAGTGGGGTGTCGCCCGCCAAACCCAAAAATCGTGGATGGGACGTTTAGTTCCGTTGGGCCGATTCTGTCTCTTGACTGACGATGGAATGTACTGCACGGAAGGTATAGCGCATGATGACCATCAATCCGGTCGTTTTGATCCTACTCAATCCGTGGAACGTAAAAAAAATAAGTTCAATTCTCTCTGGGCTGATCCGGACAAGAAGCCCTGGAGGTCACTGACATCGATCTTGAGTTTTTTGGGATCTCAGGATGCGTCTCGGTACGTTTGCTGCCAGGTGGAATTGGGAATGTCCCGAGCCAGAGATTGTTTTGAAAGTGTCGAACTTTGGTCCGGAGGCGTAAGCGTGACTTACCAATCCGGAGAGCAGTACATGGCAGGATCCGATGATTTTGTGGAGTCGTGTTTTGATTTTTCTCCACAAGATGTTGGCGAACAGTTTTTCGAGACATTTTCGGCTTCAGTAGAACAGCTTGATCGTCTTTCTAAACAGCTCTACAAGTGCGTTCTTGGCTACTACACGGCTATGGGTACCGAAGGAAAGACAATGGCAGGGAGAGCTGCATCCCAGTTTTGGGAAATTGCCGGATTGCACGCTCAAGAACTTATCGACTCATGTGTTCCCGGTGAAGACCCCGAACCCGTGAGATATTTTTTCCGAGCCACGATGCGAAATACCTATAACGAATCGTGTCCTCATTTCACCCCTCGCCAGCTGCAGGCCTGGGCCAAAAATCAACCTAATGCATCACAGAAAGGAAAAGAACGATGAGTGAAATGCCTGATAAAAACGCCTTGGAAACTCGCGGCCAGGCTTTCGTGCGCTACGTGATTGACAGATGCAGCAGAGACAAAGGTGCTGCCGCGGCCATGCGCCGCGCAGATAATCCTGCCATGCAGCATCAGAGTTGGAACATTCTGATTGACTTTCATGTCAACTTGGATAACTCGATCGAGCGAACCGCCTTTGCTTGCATTGGTGCCGCCGTGATTCAAGCCAAAGCAAATCGCAACGGAGATACGCCTTTGACGCGCGCGCTCTCGCTTGCGTATTCGGGGACGGAGGGACAGGGAGCAAGCCGCCTGCGCCGACTTTTAGCCTGCTCTACGACCGAGGAGTGCTGCAGTTGTTTAAGGCCGCTGTTTCGACTTCTAGCGGGTAAAACCAGTGCAGCCATCGACTATGCACAGCTTCTGGATGATTTGCTCGCATTTCCGTATCGAAGCGAAAAAATCAAGGCCAAGTGGGCGACATCGTTTTACCAACGAGAAGCGCGAGAGGAGCAGTCATGATTGCCGGAGTATTGGAACTAAGTTGGAGAGACATTAGAGAGCTCCGGGTTACGGATCCGTATTCCGTGCATCGGGTGATCTACAGCCTGTTTCCCGATGAGCGCACGCCGGAGCAAAAGAATGCGCATCAGCCGGCTGGTTTTCTCTATGCGGACAAAGGGGGCGACAAAGTCTCCAGGCGCATTTTGTTTCTCTCAAACAGGGAACCATTGGAGCCGGCATACGGCACAGTGCGCACTCGGTGTATTCCGGACAAATTCTTGCAACACGATGCATACGCGTTTGAGGTCGTCGTCAACCCCACCAGGAGGTCGGTAAACGGCAACCTTGTTCCTATCAAGCAAAGGGAAGACATACGGACGTGGTTTGAATCACGCACGGCATCGTGGGGTTTCAGGTGTCTTCAGACCGAGGTCTTAGAAGTCAATGTTCAACAATTTCGCAAGGGAGAGCATCGTGTGACGCTTGAGCAGGCGGTGCTCAAGGGCGTGATGAAGGTCACGCAAAGAGATCTTTTCATCAAAAGTTTCGAAACAGGTATCGGACGAGGCAAAGCTTTCGGTTGCGGCCTGCTTCAGATTGTTCCCATTCAAGTTTCCGGCAATTGATCAAGGAGATAAACATGTCTATCAATCCTTTTTTGAATACTCGCATTGAATTCCACATTCTTCAGTCTTTTCCCGTCACCTGTCTGAATCGTGACGATGTTGGTTCGCCCAAGACGGCAGTGGTCGGGGGTGTGACGCGCGCTCGAGTCAGTTCTCAGTGCTGGAAGCGTCAGGTTCGCATGATGCTCCATGAGTTCGGAGTGAAAATCGGTACTCGTTCCAAATTGGTCAATCAACAGATTGCCGCCAAATGTCGGGAACTCGGCGCGACGGATGAACAGGCTCAGGCTTGCGGTGACGTCATCGCCAAGGCCATTGTGAAGGACACACTCTACTTCTTCACTGATACAGAAGTCGAAGAATTTGCCGCTTATGCACAGTCGAAAAACTTTGATGCGGGAGCTGTTTCAGACAAGGATATTCAGAAGCGTTCAAAGAAAGTTCTGAAACTGGCTGTCGACGGTCTTGACATTGCTCTTTTCGGTCGCATGGTGGCTCAGGCACCGGAGCTCAACGTTCAGGCTGCAGCTTCGTTTTCTCATGCGATTTCGACACACGCCGTGAATAACGAAATCGAATTCTTTACAGCGTTGGACGACCTCGATACCGCAGCCGGTCACCTTGACAATCTCGAGTTTTCTTCTGCGACGTACTATCGCTACGTTTCTCTTGATCTCGGACAGCTGTATGAATCTTTGCAGGGCGAACAGATCCAGGAAAGCGTGCAGGCCTTTACCAAGGCTCTCTTCTTGGCTATTCCAGCAGCACGACAGGCCACGATGTCCGGTGCTTGCGGGTGGGACTACGCGAAAGTATTGGTGCGCACGGGGCAGCGTGTCCAGCTCTCGTTTGACAAGCCAGTTCGAGCCAATGACGGTTTCCTCAAGCCTAGTATCGAAGCGCTCAAGAGCGATCTTGAAAAGAAGGAAAAACTCTTTGGTTCCTTGTTCGGCAAGAAGCTGGAATTCGAATTCGGCGGCAATGACAATGAAGGCATTGACGAATTGCTTGAAGCCCTGAGCCAAACGATCGGAGAAATCAATGGCTGATTCATATGTGCTGTTGTGGTTGGAGGCGCCTCTCCAGTCATGGGGCTATGAGTCGCGATTCAACAGAAGAGAAACGCTCGGCTTTCCGACGAGATCCGGCGTACTGGGACTGATTCTTTGTGCAATGGGGGTAGGAGGCCCCCAGTCGGAATGGCTGGAAAAGATGTCGCGGTATGGACAAACCGTGTTGGCCTTTGGTAAGAAAGAGCCTTCTCGGAAGTTTCGCGAAAATCTGCAGTTGGTGGATTTCCAGATGGTCGGGAGCGCATATGACGATTCCGATCCCTGGGAAACGCTTCTGATTCCCAAGACGATTGAGGGGAAAAAGGCCGTCTCCGGGGGGACGAAACTGACGTATCGGTACTACCTGCAAGACGCAAAATTCGCCGTTATTGTCTGCGTGCCGGAGGAATTGCGGAAAACGATTGAGTCCGCTCTGCAAAATCCTCATTGGGACCTGTATTTGGGGCGCAAGTGCTGCGTGCCGACGGATCTGGTATATCGAGGATGCTACTCTTCGGAAGAGGAGGCCTGGCAGGAGGCTTTGAACATTGCCGATGGCAAGGCTCTTGAGTGCCGTTTTACGGTGCTCGAGGGACAGCATCCGGAAAGGGGCGAGGTTATGACGCTGTCGGACGTGCCGGTGCAGTTTGGAACGTTCAAGAAATATGCCGACAGACAAATCACAATCATCGATGTCTGAAACGACTCCTCGTAAGTCTTCACCTCGGCTGTTCATCAAAGTTACGAGGGATAACCTTCCTCAAATTAAGGATCGCTATCCCTATATCTACCTTGAGCACGGTCGACTTGAAGTTGATGACAGCAGCATCAAGTGGATTGATGCTCAGGGTGGTGTTGTCAGGATCCCCGCAGCTTTGCTTCAGTGCTTGTTGCTTGGGCCGGGCACATCCGTTACTCATGAGGCTGTCAAAGTATTGGCCGCGGCGAAATGTGCCGTAATGTGGGTAGGTGAGGACAGTCTGCTTTACTACGCAAACGGCATTACGCCGACGGCTGATACCCGCAATATGCTCAGGCAGATTAAAGCGGCAGCCGATCCGGTGTTGTCACTCGGCGTTGCCCGACGGATGTTTGCCCGTCGGTTTCCTGGTGTGGATCTCCGAGCGAGAACGCTGCCGGAAATGATGGGCATGGAGGGGGTGAGAGTAAGAAACTTGTACAGGCAAAAGGCTGAACAATATGGCCTGCGTTGGGAAGGAAGACGGTTCATTCCCGGACAATTTTCAGCGAGTGATACTGTCAATAGAATTTTGACGGCATGCAACGCTGCATTGTACGGAATCTTAAATTCAATCGTTCATTCTGCCGGTTTTTCACCGTACATCGGCTTCATTCATTCCGGCAGTCCTTTGCCTTTCATCTACGACATGGCAGATCTATACAAGGCTGATTTGTGCATTGACCTGGCATTTCGTCTGACTTCTGATTTGAATGGTCAGTACGACCGCAGCTCCGTTTCGGAGGCATTCCGACACCGCGTCATTGAGCTCAAGATTCTTGAGCGCGGGGTTGATGACATCAACGAAATGATCGGAGATGTTCCATGATGGTCGTCATAGCATCTGAACTGCCGCCGGCTGTTCGGGGAAGGATGAAGCTTTGGTTTATCGAACCAAGACCAAATGTTTTTGTTTCAGGAGTCAAAGATGCGTTGTCTGAACGAATTATTCGCTATCTCGTAAGGCACTGTCCGAAAAACAGCGGCTTGATGATTTTTACCGAGATCGGCAAGGCCCCCGGTTATGCCATTTCGGTGCTGGGTAAAACACAACGTGAGCTTATTGAGATCAGTGGCCTTCAATTGGTTAGGGAACCCCCTTTAACCACCACAACCACAAAAAGTAGCGTTGGCTGAATTAGCATAACGCTAAATCTTGCTGTCTTCTCCACGTCCGTGGAGGTGTTTCGTAGCGTTCGCGGCAAGCATCCGTCACCGCGCGGTCTTCTCCACGTCCGTGGAGGTGTTTCCTTTTGCCCGCCTTGCATCTGAAGGATCGCAACAGTCTTCTCCACGTCCGTGGAGGTGTTTCTCCGATACCCCGATGCTTTGTTTTAGCCATTCGGTCTTCTCCACGTCCGTGGAGGTGTTTCTGGACGGCTGCTTCTGGAGGATAGGTTTCCTCAGTCTTCTCCACGTCCGTGGAGGTGTTTCCCGCGTGTGGCCGCAGCGCTGCTTGCGTGTGAAGTCTTCTCCACGTCCGTGGAGGTGTTTCCACGCGCGATCCGAGGTTGCCGACGACGCACGTGTCTTCTCCACGTCCGTGGAGGTGTTTCTACCCTTTAATGGCATAAAGCTCACCGCCATAGGTCTTCTCCACGTCCGTGGAGGTGTTTCCACCAACAGTTGCTTAATCAATTCAGTATTGTCGTCTTCTCCACGTCCGTGGAGGTGTTTCTAATAGTCAATTGTCGTTCCTTCATATTCCGATGTCTTCTCCACGTCCGTGGAGGTGTTTCCGTTTTTCCCGCGGCCTCAAGACCGCGATTTTTGTCTTCTCCACGTCCGTGGAGGTGTTTCCGAAGCAGGCTTATCCGTGATTCCATCCCACGTGTCTTCTCCACGTCCGTGGAGGTGTTTCCGACGGCCAGGCGGTCTACGACGATATGGACATGTCTTCTCCACGTCCGTGGAGGTGTTTTCGATTGAAAAGTTAGCAGGTAGGTAACAGATTCGTCTTCTCCACTAAAATCACCGAGGTGATTTCAGATAATTCAGTCCGGAGAGGAGACATGTCCATCAGTCTGAAGTTGGGCGAACTCGACACACCGAGCCTTTTGATCGACAAGGCCAAACTTTTCGAAAACATTGATTATTGTCAGAGGCGCGCTCACGAGCTCGGCGTCAACTGGCGCCCGCACGTCAAGACCCACAAGTGTGCACCGATAGCCGCCATGCAGGTTCAGGGCATGTTCGGCGGCATCACGGTCTCGACTGTCAAAGAAGCCGAGTACATCTTCGATGAAGAGGGTATCACGGACATCATTTATGCCGTGGGCATCGCTCCGCAGAAGTTGACGCGCATCGCGCTTCTCAACAGCCGTGGCGCAGACGTCAAGATCATTCTTGACAATCTCGCTAGTGCGATGGCGGTCAGTGAATTCTGCCGCGCTCACAACACCAGAATCGGTGTTCTGCTTGAAATCGATTGCGACGGACATCGTTCCGGTCTCAAGCCCGATGATCCTGCGTTGGTGACGGTAGCCAAGGCGCTGACCGACGGCGCCATTTTCAAGGGGGTCCTGACGCATGCCGGAGACAGCTATCTTTCCCGCAATCGTGAGGAACTGGAAGCCTGCGCAGCCAACGAAGTTCATCAGATCATGAAGGTTGCCGATGTGCTTAAGGACGCGGGCTACCCGTGCGAGATAGTCTCCGTGGGGGCGACTCCGACCTTTACGGCCGTCAAGGATACTGAGTGCGTCACGGAATACCGTAGCGGCGTGGGCGTCTTTCACGACCTGGTGATGGCAGGACTCAATGTCTGCAAGATCGAAGAGATTGCCCTGTCCGTTTTGGTGACTGTGATCGGCCATCAGCCCCAAAAAGGCTGGATCATCACGGACGGCGGCTGGATGGCGATGAGTCGAGACCGCGGTACGGCCGCCCAGGCGGGCGGCTGGGGGTATCGTCTCGTGTGTGACGAGGCCGGCAAGCCGATTGAAAATCTCTGGATGAAATCGGCCAACCAGGAGCACGGCATCGTCTGCAGCCGAGACGGCTCAGCAATTGATCCAGAAGCGTTCCCGGTGGGCACGCGCCTGAGAATTCTTCCCAACCATGCCTGTCCGACGGCCGCCGCGTTCGACAAGTATTTCGTTGTCGACGAGAACAACAACGTGCAGACGATCTGGCCCAAGATCAACAACTGGTGATAACAACCCCAGTGCATTGACATCAGATTGGCGGAAGCGGAGAACCAGGTTCGCTTCCGCTTTCTACATTCTTTTGCTTATTGCAACCTGTTTACGATTTCGCTACAACTAAAAGGCAACCGAAACCGGTTCCTTTCTACCTCTCATTTTTTGCCCATCGGCAGTTCCGCCACCCTGATTTTGTCTGCAGCACAATTTGCGCACATTCGTTCGGTACGCCGCGTGCATAAGCCGTCCGGCTGGTATGCACGGGGGGCTTGGTGCTGGCGCTCCTAAAACTTCTCCTCATTAAGCCGATGCTCTCCGGCGGATTGTCGGGGTCATCGTCTGCGCACGATTTAACAGCTTGTTTATGAGCTGTTGAATTTCTTCTCCGATTCGCTTTCAGTGATTTCCGTCTGCCGGCTGGCGATGCCTCAGTTGAGGATATGCGCCAAAAGGCGCCCAAAGTGTGCTTATTTCAAGGTCTGGCCCGGGCGGAATCCGTTCTTGAGGAAATTTTCAATCATGATGACCGAAATCGAGTTCGAAGCGATTGCACGCGAAGGCTATAACCGTATCGCCTTGGTAAGTGAATGCCTGTGCGATTTGGAAACGCCGTTGTCAATCTATTTGAAGCTTGCTGGCCGGGACACTGACACTTTTTTGCTGGAAAGTGCGGAAGGCGGCAAAAGCTTTTCACGATACAGCTTTGTGGGGTTAAAGGCTCGTACAAAAATCGTTAGTTATCTGAAGGATACTGGATTTTGCACTCAGGTTCTGACTGACGGACAAGAAACCGAACGCGACACTGAAACCCACCCGCTTGAGTTTGTTCGCAGATTCTTCAATCGTTTTCGTGTTGCCTTGCCGAAGGGATTGCCTCGCTTGACGGGCGGACTGGTCGGGTACTTCGGTTATGACACGGTACGATTGATCGAGCAAAGCAAACTGGGACGCAAAAAGTCCGGAGGGATTGGTGGACCGGATATTTGCTTGCTGTTGTGTGAAGAGCTCATCGTGATAGACAGTTTTAAGGGTCGTATGTACATTGTTATCAATGCCGATCCGAGAGTTCCGGGGGCGTACTCAGCGGCCGTTCATCGCATCCGAAGGCTCAAGCAGTCGTTGACCCGTCCGGTGGAAGCTCCGTATGCCGCCGGTGGCATTGTTCACGAAACAGAGCGTCCGTTTGCCAAAGAAGACTATTTGAAGGCTGTACGAAAAGCCAAGGACTACATCCTGGCCGGCGACTGCATGCAGGTGCAGATCGGGCAGCGCATCGAACGCGGTTTTACTGAAAACCCGATTTCTCTGTACCGTGCGCTGCGAAGTCTCAATCCATCGCCCTACATGTACTTCTACAACTTTGGAGACCACTTTGTTGTCGGAGCTTCGCCGGAAATTCTGGTGCGGCAGGAGTTGCGTGACGGAAGACGGATCGCGACGATTCGACCCATTGCTGGAACTCGACCCAGAGGAGTTGATGTGCAGGACGACCGCCGACTTGCCGAAGACCTTCTGCATGATCCTAAAGAACGAGCCGAGCACCTGATGCTGATTGATCTGGCACGCAATGACATTGGCCGTATCGCCAAACCGGGCACCGTTCGCGTGACAGACAAGTATGCCATTGAGCGCTATTCGCAAGTTCAGCACTTGGTCAGTCATGTCGAAGGGGAACTCCTCGACGGACTCGACAATTTCGACGTTTTGAAAGCAACTTTTCCGGCGGGAACACTCACCGGGGCGCCCAAAGTCCGAGCAATGGAAATCATTGACGAGCTTGAGCCCGTGGCGCGCGGTATTTATGGGGGTGCGGTCGGCTACCTTTCCTTTGCCGGGGACATGGATCTCGCAATTGCCATACGAACGGCCGTCATCAAGGACATCCGCTCAAGCCGCCGCCGGCATTGTCGCCGACAGTATCCCCGAGATGGAATATGCGGAAACGGAACATAAGGCACGCGCAGTTTTGAGAGCGGCGGAACTGGCGGAGTCCGGTTTCGAAAGCGGAATCTGAACGAGGAGAAACAAAATGCTCCTGATGATCGACAACTACGACAGTTTTACGTACAACCTTGTGCAGTACTTTCAGGAACTCGGAGAGCAAGTGCAGGTTGTGAGAAACGACGAGGCAACCGTCGAGGAACTTTTGCATTTCACCGGGACCGTGTGCTCCGGCGCAGGCAGGCATCTCGAAGGAGGCCATTGTGCGTTTTTCTCAGTATGTACCGGTTCTGGGCGTGTGTCTTGGCCATCAGGCCGTAGGAGAAGTGTTCGGCGGGCGCGTGGTGCGGGCCGGACATGTCATGCACGGCAAGACGGATTGCATCACACATGACGGAAAAGGACTTTTCAGCGGACTGCCGTCGCCGATGACGGTTGCGCGCTATCACTCGCTCGTGGTGGAACGCGAAACGTTGCCTGACATTTTGGAGGTGACGGCTGTCAGTTCAGACGGAGAAATCCAGGGACTCAGGCACAAGGAATTGCCGATTGAGACGAC
>ERZ791682.698-NODE-698-length-15140-cov-2.61936_pt1 | contig 15140 bp, 13 predicted proteins | sample MGYA00509958_ERZ791682 | MGnify/ENA primary metagenome ERZ791682 (study PRJEB30046, sample SAMN00715194) | human gut metagenome | study: EMG produced TPA metagenomics assembly of the A metagenome-wide association study of gut microbiota in type 2...
CAAGCTGATATATGAAAAGAAAGTCAAAACTTTTATAGGAGATACAGTACTTTTAAATACTCTAGAGAAAAAGCCATATTATATAGACTTTTATCTTATAAAATCAGAGTATAATTCTATTCATAAGGCTTTTCAAGAGGCTAAAAAAATGCTGGAGTTTAAAGAGAATGAAAAAATAAAAAATAGATATCTAACAGCTATTCTTAATAATACAGATTGTGGAATGATATATACAGATAATGAAGGAAAAATAGGACATTATAATTCTATGGGAAATAAGCTGTTTAATAATAAAATATATATAGATGATAATATTTTTGATTTTATACAAGAGATAGACCAAGAATTTATTTTTGGATTAAAAGATGAAGTAAAAAATATTCTTATTGATACCAAAAAAGAAAAGGTGTCCATGGATATAACCCCTGTACAGCAGTCAGAAAATAAAAACAGCTTTCTCTTTACTTTCAGAAGATTTAAAAATATAGAAGAATCAGCTAATAGTTTAAGAAAATCTTTAGTTAATTTAGAATTTTCAGCTAAACATACATGGAAAGATTTGGTAACTAGTGATAAGAATTTTGAAGAAATTAAAAAAATTGCAAGACATTATGCTGGAACAGAAAATACCATACTTATAACAGGAGAAAGTGGAACTGGAAAAGAGCTGTTTGCTCAAAGTATACATAATGGGAGCAAAAGAAAAAATGAACCCTTTATAGCTTTCAATTGTGCTAATATTTCAGAGAATCTTATAGAGAGTGAACTTTTTGGATATGAGGAAGGAGCTTTTACAGGAGCAAAGAGAAGAGGGAAAAAAGGCTTATTTGAACTTGCTCATAAAGGAACTATTTTTTTAGATGAAATATCTGAAATTCCATATCATCTTCAAAATAAATTTTTAAGAGTTCTTCAGGAAAAGTGTTTTAGAAGAGTTGGAGGGGAAGAAACTATATATGTAGATGTGAGAAGTGTAGCAGCTACAAAATAAAAATCTTTCTTTATTATGTGAAGAGGGAAAATTCAGAACGGATCTTTTCTATAGATTGAATGTACTGGAAATAGAAACTATACCATTAAGAAAAAGAAAAGAGGATATTTTTATTATAGGAAAACATATACTAGAAAAAGAACTTCTTGGATTAAATCTTTTTGAAGCAGAAAGATTTATAAATATATTGGAAAAATTATCTGAATATTCATTTCCAGGAAATGTAAGAGAGTTGGAAAATATAATAAAAAGAGTAGTGGTGTTGAAAATAAATTTAAAACTTTCTGATGATAAAATATTAAATCTTCTTCCTTTTGGAAAAAGTGAGAGGAGAAAAAATGAATTTTCAAATATGACACTTAGAGAGATTGAGAAAAAAATAGTAAAAGAGATACTTGAAGAAGAAGGTAATAATAAGACTAAAACAGCTATTAGATTAGGAATAGATAGAGGAACATTAAATAGAATATTAAATTAAAAGTATGCTATATTTTAAATTATATCTAAAAAATGTAAAAAAAGTTGCAAAAATGATGTAAATGTTCTAAAAAAATTGTTTTATGTTGACTGAAAAAATATATAATGGTATCATAAAGTACAAATGTTTTTTAGAGAAATAAAGACTATAATGTAGTATAAATCAAAGGAAGTGAATTATGTGAAAGAGACATATTTGCAAAATTATCTTGTTGAAAATTATACACTTATTGCAATAATATTGGGTACATATTTTATTGTTTCCATGAAATCAGCAGTGGATATATTTATAAAAAAACGAATGATTATAAATATGACCATACTTTTGATTCTATCTATAGTAGAGTTTTATATGAATTGTCATAAAGATCAAACTATAATGAAATTGCCTCTCATAATAACAGGATTAATCTATTATTCTTTAAAACCTATAGTTATGGCTATAGTCATAACTATAATTGAACCTAAAAATAAATTAATCTATATTCCTGCAATAGTAAATTTCTTTTTTTATTGTAGTATATTTTTAAAAAATAAAGTATTTTATTTTGGAGCTGATGGAAGTATTGAACTTGGACTTTTAGAATATACCTTTATTATTACAAATTGGATATATTGGGGTATATTCCTTTTTGTATTGAATCTTAAATTTTATAAAAATACAAAGATAAATCATCTTCAGGCTTTCTTTTGTATAGCATGGCTGATGACTGCAAATATTATGGAATCAATAGGGATGAGACCAGGAATATTGAATGAAAGTTATGCTACAGCTTTTTTGTTTTATTATCTTGTAATACATGTACAAATATCTCAGCAGGTGAATGAGGAGAAAGAAATAAAGCTGAGGGAACAGAGGATATCATTGATGCTTTCACAGATACAGCCTCACTTCTTATATAATACTTTAAATACTATAACTGCCCTTTGTCGAGCAAATCCAAAACTTGCAGAGGAAACTACTATAAAGTTTTCTGGATATCTTAGAGAAAATATGTATAGTATGGGTGAAAATGATACCCAGCTTTTTTCTAAGGAGCTAGAGCATACAAATATATATCTTGATATAGAAAAGCTAAGATTTGGAGATAGGGTAAATGTAGAATATGATATAAAATCATCTGATTTTGATATGCCAACTCTTACATTGCAACCAATTGTAGAAAATGCAGTCAAGCATGGGATATGCAAAAAACTTGAAGGTGGAACTATAAAAATTTCTACAGAAAAGAAGGGGAGAGATTATATAATAACAATTTCAGATAATGGAATAGGTTTTGAAGTAGAAAGTGCATTAAATGATGGGAAGGAACATGTTGGTATACGCAATGTAAAAGAACGGTTAAAAAGTATTGTTAATGCAGAGCTTGAAATTACAAGCTTTATAGGAATTGGAACAATTGTAAAAATTATTATTCATGGAGAAAGAAAAAAGTTAAGATTAGAGAAAGGAGAAAGGCGTGAAATACTTAGTATTGGACGATGAAATACTTGCAGCAGAATATCTTGCTGCATTAATATGTGAAGTTGACAAAAAAGCAGAAGCTATAACAGTAAATAATCCTGTTAAGGCACTTGAGCTTATCAAGGAACAGTTTCATGTGTGCTTTATTGATATACAAATGCCAGGATTAAATGGCATAGAATTTGCAAATAAACTTAAAAAATTGTATCCAAAAACCAATTTTATATTTGTAACTGGTTACTCAGATTATATGAGAGAGGCATTTAAATTGGATGCCAGTGATTATATAATGAAGCCAGTAAATGTGGAGCAGATACGCCATGCACTTGAAAATCTTAGATATTCTGTACCTGAAAATTTATTAGGAGATGAAAAGAAAAGGATACAGATAACCTGTTTTGGAAACTTTGATATACTTATTGATGGGAATCCTGTGAAATTTAAGTTTGAAAAGACAAAGGAGCTTTTGGCATATCTTGTTCATAGGAAAGGGGCAAGATGTACTTCAAAAGAAGTAATTGCAAATTTATGGGAGGAAGAAGGACATGACTCTTACTATAGGATGTTGAAAAAAGACTTACGGGATGTGCTGAATAAACTGGGATGTGAAAAAATAATATATAGTGAAAGAGGAAAGATTGGACTGTTGGACTTAGAGAGTATTCAATGTGATTATTTTAAATGGGGAGAAAATATTGTAGAAGGGAGGAAACTTTATCATGGAGAATATATGGCTCAATATTCTTGGGGAAAAGAAGTTAATGCTTTTTTAGATATGGATAAATATCAAAAATAAGAATTATAAATGAATATAAAAAAAATTGAAAATTTTTTATACTCATTGACACTTTCTTGACAGTAAGAGTGTTATAGTAAAATTATAATTATATAAATTATAATTTTGGGGAGGTATTTCAATGAGTGAAAAGAGCAGAAAAGTCAGACTACCAAACAAAGTGGAAGCTATTATTCCTATTATTTTTCTTCTGACAGTAATGATTACAAACTATGTGCTGGGATGGGGACTTGACCCTCATATTCCTGTAACACTTTCATGTGGAGTTGCCATGATTATTGGGAAGTTGTGTGGATATAACTACAAAGAAATGCTTGCAGCAGGTCTTGAAGCTGTTAATCAGTCACTTGAAGCAATAATTATCATTCTTCTTGTTGGATGCTTGATTGGTTCATTTACTGCATGTGGTACTATTCCCGCAGTAGTGTATTATGGATTAAAGTTATTTACACCAGCTATATTCCTTCCATTTGTAACGATTCTTTGTGCAGTTGTAGGGATTGCACTTGGATCAGCTTGGACTGTAACAGCAACGCTTGGAATTGCATTTATGGCGATAGGTACAACAATGGGGCTAAATCCAGCACTTATTGCAGGAGCTATTCTTTCAGGAGCATGTTGTGGGGATAAATTTTCACCACTTTCAGACTCAACAAATCTAGCTGCAGGTTCTGCACAGACTGGTCTTTTTGATCATGTGGCTGCTATGGTAACTACAACTTTACCAAGTCTAATTATGGCAATAATTATATATGCGTTTTTTTCACTTTCAAAGGTTGAAACTTATGATCCTACACTTGCAAATGAGCTATCAGGTGCAATTCTTGAGCATTATAGATACATGAGTCCAATTCTTCTTGTTCCTATTTTGTTGATTATAGTAGTAGCAGTAATAAAGATGCCAGCTATTCCTTCAGTAGTACTGCTTTCATTGCTTGGGTGTGTATTTGCTTTAATCTTCCAAGGAGCTGGAATTGCTGACTGTATAAAAATGTTACACTATGGATATGAAGCTCAATCAGGAAATGCACTATTTACAAAGCTTGTAAATAGAGGTGGTATGGATAGTATGCTTTGGACTAACAATCTTGTAATAGTTGCTGTTGCTTTTGGTGGAATACTTCAAAAGATAGGTTCAGTAGAATCACTTCTTGGTGGGCTAATAAAGAAAGTTAAGACTCCATTCCAGTTAGTCATTGTTACAATCACAACTTCAATGTTTTGTATCACAACTATGTGTGACCAATACTTAGGATTAATAATTCCTGCATCAATGTATAAAGATAACTTTGATAAAATGGGACTTGGTAGAAATATGCTTTCAAGAACACTTGAAGATGGTGGAACTTTATGGTCACCACTTATTCCTTGGTCATCTTGTGGGGCATATCATGCAGCAGTACTTGGAGTTCCAACACTTTCATACTTACCATATTGCTTTATGAATATAATAAACCCTATTTATGCTATTGTTACTTTAAGTTGGGGAGGAAATATTTTATATGCTGATGGTTCAAGAACTAATGTATTTGGCAATCTGAAAAAAGGTCGTGGACCTGCTGAGGCACCTGAAGAAGCATATGAAAAGGCTATGAGAGCTCTGGCAAGGAAAAGAAGTGCTGATAATTTTAATGGTTTACAGAAAGATAGTTAATACTATTTAATGTAAGAGGAGAAATACTATGAAATATTATGGAATTATAACAGAACAAAAACTATGGGTAAAAGTTGGTATTATAATTTTGGGTGTTTATACTATTTATAGCTCTATTATAAATCATAATTTATTTTATTTTCCATTTGGAATTGTTATGATTCTTGCTACTTTTTCTGATAGAAAACATATAATTTCACAAGAGGGTGTGGATATTCTTTATACTATCTGTGGAGTTCAGTTCCATAATATGTGGAGCTGGAGTGAAATAAATACAATTCATACAGATTCGATTAGCTCTAAACCAAATGTAGAAGTGCATATTGGAAAGGATATAATATCTAGAAGATTTATTTTATCAAAGGTTGATACTGACAAAACAATAGCTATTACAAGAAAAATGAATTCAAAGATTTATATTTCAGAAGTAAATAAGAAATAGTAAATATCAATGATAAATAGGGCTGTTTCATTTTTTGAATGGTCTATACAGAAATGCTGAATGGATTTTTATCTTCTCAGCATTTTTTTTAATAAAAAAGGTATAAAGTACTTAAAATTTTTTGTAAATATACTTAAATAATTCATAATAACACTTTTTTAATTTAACTTAACCTAAAGGTTTTCATCTCATAGAATACCAAGTTTTTGAATATGATTTTGTGAAAGAATTTAGCAAAATTTTGGAGAAGATAGATTTTGATAAGTTAATGCAAGTATTTTCTCATAAAACAAAAACTCAGCCTGTTAGAATGTTTGCTATTTTAAACTTTGAACAAAACTTTTTTAAATTGCATATTAGAGCTTTTTAAGGTATAATTTTTTATAATTAGATATAAGGAGGAGAATATGCTGTCAAGAAAATCAATAGATTTGCTGCACTTTTTACTCAAAGAAAAAAGAAATGTATCATTGAAAGAACTTTCAGATAATTTTCATTTGAGTGAAAGAAGCATAAGATATGAGATAGAAAAGATACAGAAAGAACTTTCAGCAAAAGATGGATTTGAATTCATCATTTCTAAAGGTGAATGCTTTGTTGATGATTATACAGCATTGGAAAAATATCTTAATGAAAGTAGGCAGGACTATATTTTTTCTCCAAAAGAGAGAGAAATATATATATTGTTGAAAATATGCTTTGAAAGAGAGATTAATCAAAATATAATATCAGAAGAACTTGATACAAGCAGAAGTACAATAAAAGTTCATTTGAGAGATATAAAAAAAGTGCTGGATGAATATAATTTAGAGTTGGAGCTTTTACATAAAAAAGGTCTTGGGGTGACAGGGGAAGAGGAAAAAATTCGTCAATGTACTTTAAAGATTATGAATATGGTAAAAAAGGCCAACAGCAGTTTCTTAAAAAATATACTTGATAATTATTTTGAAGAGATAGATATAGAGGGAGTAAAACTTTTTATAAATTACTGCCAAAAACTCATGAATAAAATAGTGTCAGATGAAGCTTTTGATATCATATCTAAGTATTTGATACTTGCTATATATTTTAATAAAAAAGGACATAAAATAACAAGTATAAAGAATTGTAATTTTTTAAAAAATACATCTGAATTTGAATGTGTAGAAAAATCAAGAGCACTTTTAGAAGGATTCTATGAGATAGAACTTTCAGAAGAAGAATACCTAAAGATAACAGATTATTTTTTAGGTAGCCATACATATAATATCTCATACTCATATTATGAAAACTGGGTAGAGATAGAAATGATAGTAAAGAATTTTATAAACAGGATAAATGAAAAATTAGATGTGAATATATCAGCAGATGAAACTCTTATGACAGGGCTGGTAAATCATATAAAGCCAACTATCTATAGACTGAAAAATGGAATAGAACTTGAAAATACTATTTATGAAGAAGTTGTAGAAAGTTATCCTAATCTTTTCTCATTGATAAAAGGAAGTGTAGGAGAACTTGAAGATTTTATAGATAATAAATTTACAAATGATGAAATAGCTTTTATTACAATCCATTTTAAAGCTGCCATAGACAGAAATATAAAAAAGAAACGTGAAAAAGTGAAAGTGCTTGTTGTATGTGGTTCAGGATATGGAAGTTCTAAACTTTTGGCTCAACAACTAAAAGATATGTACAGAGTGGAAATTATAGATACTATTCCTAGATATCTTTTAGAGAAAGTGAATAAAAGAACTGATATAGATTTGATACTGACAACCATTCCATTAGATGACTTTGAAACTGATAAAACTATTATAAAAGTAAATCCTATTTTAAATAAAGAGGATATGGCAAAATTAGATAATTATCCTATATCAAGAGATAGCAAAAAAATAATATTTTCAGAATTAGTAGAAGTAATTGAGAAAAATAGTAAGATAAAAGCAGATGACAAACTGTTAGGAGCTTTAAAAGCTTTTCTGGATAGTAAGCTGATAGATGATCTTTTTCATAAAAAAATTACAATCTCTGACCTGCTGTCAGAAAAAAGAATAAAATTAAAAGGAAAAGCTTCAAATTGGAGAGAAGCTATAAGAGAAGCAGGAGAATTGCTGCTAAAAGATGGATGTATAGAAGAGGAATATATTGATAATATGATAAAGCTGGTAGATGACTTTGGAAACTATATAATGCTTATTCCAAATATTATTTTTCCTCATACAAAGTCAAAAGATTTAGTGAAAAAAACAGCTTTCTCTATAGTTACTTATGATAAAAGAATAGATTTTTTAGATGAAGGTAAAATTGGAGTAGTAATATGTTTCTGTGTAAAAGATGAAAGAGAACATCTGGATGGTCTAATAGAAATTGTAGAAAAAATTGAAGAAAATAATCTGGAAGAAAAAATAAGAAGAAGCAAAACTGCAAAAGATGTAATAAAATATTTAACTAACTAAAATGACTGGTCTACTGACCAGTCATTTTTTTTGAATAAAATAGAATCTTTAAAATAATTGAGGTGCAGGGTACAATTGTATTAACAAGGTCAAAAGGAGATATCAAGATGTTGAAAGATGCAGTTAAGGGAAGGGTAAATATAGTAGAAAATGTAAATGACTGGAAAGAAGCAATAACTTTAGCAGCAAAACCATTAGTAGAAGATGGAAGTGTTGAAAATTCATATATAGATGCAATGATAGCCAATGTAAATAAGTTTGGAACATATATAGTAATTGCACCAAAAGTAGCGATGCCACATTCTAGACCAGAAGATGGAGTAAATAAAAATTGTGTATCTATGCTGAAGATAAATGAAGGAGTTGTTTTTGAAGGAGAAGAGGAAAAAGTATACGTATTCTTTGTGTTAGGAGCAGTAAATAATGATTCTCATATAGAAACTCTTATGGAACTTATGGAATTGATAGAAGATGAGGACAAAATAGAGGAAATTATTGAAACAAAAACTGTTCAAGAAATAATGGATTTAATTTAAACTTTAAAGATAAATATATAAAGGAGTGGTAATAATGATAAAAATATTAACTGTATGTGGAAATGGAATTGGAAGTAGTTTGATGTGTGCTATGAAGATTGAAGAAATATGTAAAGAAGAAGGAATAGAAGCAGATGTATCATCATCAGACTTTAACTCTGTGGCAGGAAAAGGAGCAGATTTAATTGTAACAGTAAAACAACTTGCAGATCAATTAACTGGATATAATGTAGCAGAAATTAGAAGTTATACAAATAAGAAAAAAATTAAAGAAGATGTATTAGATAAAATTAAGGAATTAGTAAAATAAAACTTATATAAAAAAATATTTAGGAGGGAAAAGAATGAATTTTTTAAATGTTATAGGAAATGATATACTTACTAATCCAGCATTCTTATTGGGACTTATGTCACTTGTAGGGTTAATTGCTTTAAAAAAACCATTTAATAAACTTATAACTGGAACTTTGAAACCAATATTAGGATATATAATGCTTGGAGCTGGAGCAGATTTCATTGTTAAAAATCTTGATCCACTAGGAAAAATGATAGAAAAAGGATTTGGAATTACAGGAGTAGTACCCAACAATGAAGCAATAGTTTCTATTGCTCAAAATATTCTTGGTAAAGAAACAATGTTTATATTAGTTGCAGGACTTATTATCAACATTATAATAGCAAGAGTAACTAAATTCAAATATATATTCTTAACAGGACACCACAGCTTTTTTATGGCTTGTATGTTCTCAGCAGTTCTTTCTACTTCAGGAATGAAAGGAACTACACTTATTCTTATAGGTGGAATTTTATTAGGAGCATGGTCAGCTATATCTCCAAGTATAGGGCAAAGATATACAGATCTTGTAACTGATGATGATGGAATAGCTATGGGACACTTTGGTTCTTTAGGATATTATCTATCAGCATTTATTGGAGAAAAAATAGGTGATAAAGAAAATAGTACAGAAAATATAGTTATCCCTGAAAAAGTAAATTTCTTGAGAGACAGTACTATATCTACAGCTATAACTATGATTGTATTCTATCTTATTGCAGCTATTGCAGCTGGACCAGAATATACAGAAACTTTATCTGGTGGAAAGAATTATATAGTTTTTGCTCTTACTTCTGCTTTAAGTTTTGCAGTTGGAGTTACAATTGTATATAATGGTGTAAGAATGATACTTTCTGAACTTATTCCAGCATTCCAAGGAATTTCACAAAAACTTATTCCTAATGCAATACCAGCAGTTGACTGTGCAGTGTTCTTTACTTATGCACCAAATGCAGTGTTGATTGGATTTATCTCTTCATTCATAGGTGGAGTAATTGGAATGGTTATACTTGGAGCAGTTGGGGCAGTTCTTATTATTCCTGGACTTGTACCTCACTTCTTCTGTGGTGCAACAGCAGGTATCTATGGAAATGCTACTGGAGGAAAGAAAGGTGCAATAGTTGGAGCATTTGTTAATGGACTTTTACTATCATTCTTACCAGCAATGCTTCTTCCTGTATTAGGAAATATTGGATTCCAAAATACAACATTTGGAGATTTTGACTTTGGAGTATTGGGAATTTTAATAGGAAAATCAACATCATCTATTGGAACAGCTGGAATATATATAATTGTAGCAATTCTTCTTGCTGTACTTATTATTCCTAGTTTCATAAAAACAAAAACAAACGTTATCAATGCAAAAGATGAGTATTAAGATCATTATATAATGAAAGGATGATGTTTCATGAAAAAAATACTTTGTGTAGGACATTCAGCATATGATATAACATATCTGCTTCCTCACTTTCCAGTAGAAAATAGGAAATATAAAGCTAAAGACAGAATAATGGTAAGTGGAGGACCTGCAGGAAATGCTGCTTATCTTTTAGGAAAATATGGGGAGAAGGTTTCCTATATAACAGCTTTAGGAAATGATTTTTATGGGAAAAAAATACTGGAAGATCTCAATGAAGTAGGAGTAGATACTAAAAATATAGTTATATCAAATAAATTAGTTACACCATGCAGTATAATAATAGCTAATGAAGAAAGTGGTTCAAGAACAATAATAAACTACAGAGAAGAAAAACCTATAGATGATTTTAAAATGATATATGAAAAAGTACCAGAAATAATACTTTATGATGGTCATGAATTAGATATAGCTTTGAAAGTCCATAAAGAATTTCCAAATGCTGTATCAGTATTAGATGCAGGAACATATAAAGAAGGAACTTTAGTCATAGGAGAATTTGTAGATTATCTAGTGTGCTCAGAAGACTTTGCAAAAGACTACTGTAAAATGGATAAGATAGAAGAGAAAGATTTTAAATATGTTCTTGAAAAATTGGAAGAATTGAATAAGAATACTGTTATAGTAACTTTAGGGGAAAGAGGTTCTATAATGAAAAAAAATGGAGAGTTATTGAAATTCAAAGCTTTTAAAACTAAAGCAGTAGATACTACTGGAGCAGGAGATATTTTTCATGGAGCATTTGTTTATGGACTGAGCAATAATTTTTCAATTGAAAAAAATATAGAGTTTGCTTCTGCATGTGCTTCATTATCAGTAGAAAAGCTTGGTGGACGTAACTCAATACCTGAGTTAGATGAAGTTGAAAAAAGAATAAAGAGAGGATAATAAAGATGAAAAAGATAGTTTTAAAGAACTTGGACTTGAAAATACAAGAGATATGTTTAAAAGAGCTAATGAGAGTGGATATTCTATACCAGCATTTAACTTTGCAAATCTGGAACAGCTTCAAGCTATACTAGATGCATGTGTAGAAGCTGAAAGTGATGTTATAATTCAAATATCAGCAAGTGCAAGAACATATATAGGAAAAGAACAGCTTCCTCTTTTAGTAAAAGGAGCAATAGATGAAATAAGAGCAAAGGGATCAAAGATAGCAGTAGCACTGAATCTTGATCATGGGAAAGGTCAGGATTTAATCAAAGACTGCCTTGATTATGGATTTTCATCTGTAATGATAGATGCTTCAAAATATGATTTTGAAAAAAATATAGAGTTAACTAAAGAAATAGTAGAACTTGCAAAAGATTATGATGCTTCTGTAGAAGGAGAAATTGGTGTTATTCATGGAACAGAAGATGAACATTCTGCTGATGAAAGTGCATTTACAAAACCTATTGAAGCTGTAGAATTTATAAAAAGGACAGGGGTAGATTCTCTTGCTATTGCAATAGGAACTGCTCATGGAGCACATAAGTTTAAAGTAGGAGAAGATCCTAAATTAAGACTTGATATACTTGAAGCTATTAAAAAAGAGATAGGAAGTTTCCCAATTGTTCTTCATGGATCATCTTCAGTGCCTCAAGATTATATTAAAAAGTTCAAAGAATTTGGTGGAGAAGTAAAAGATGCAATTGGAATACCAGATGAAGAATTAAGAAAAGCATCTAAGTCAATAGTTACAAAAATCAATGTAGATACAGATGGACGACTTGTTTTCACAAGTGCATTGAGAGAATATTTTGCTGAGAATCCAAAAGAAATGGACTTAAAAAAATACCTTGATTATGCTAGAAATGAAATGAAAAATTTTTATATAAAGAAAATTAATTCTGTATTTAAAACTAAATAAAATATTTCAGCAGTCTGAAATTTAAGATTGCTGGAATAAAAAAACAGTCATTAAAGGAAAAAATAATGACTGTTTTTTAAATTTTTAGTTTAAAAAATGATTCTACACTATTACTTTAAAATGCTGTTATACAAATTTATAATATTCATCTCCACCTAGTATTCTATCCAAACTTCCACAAGCAGATATAGGTGTGTAAAACCCTGTTACTCCTCCAGTTGAAAAACTGCTTATATTCAGAGTAAATGAAATTCCATCTCCTTTTATACATATATTGTGAGTGTTAGTAGTAACAGCTGGATCTGATATTATTCTTGAGTATGTTTTATCAAAGCCAATTCCTGATAATGCTACAGTAGCATGAACATTAACATTTCTTGGATAAAGCTGGCATGCTTCTCTTGTAGTTCCTTCATATACAATTGTTCTTTCAGCATCATCACGTCCTAGACTTTTAGGATTTTTTATAGTTTCGATGGTTACACTATTAATAATAGAACGAGCATCAAAAAGACCATCCATTCCTAATATTGCTCCATGAGGAAAATATATATGTCTTTTATATTTATTACATAAGTCTTTTACTTTAGTTACAAAGTTGTCATCACTAAAAGCTGTTACTGATAATACTAACAGGTTTGAATAAATCAATATCAATTCTATATTTTCTTTGAGAACATCAGCAGTAGCTGATTCTATTATTAAATCTGTTCCTTCATAAAATGAATCTAGCCCTTTGGCAATAATTTTTTCTTTTAATTCACCTTCACATTTTAAGAAAGGATCCTGTATAAAAGTTATTTGATGAGTTCCTTTTTTCTTAATGTGTTCCACCATACTTTTTCCAATTTTACCACATCCTAAAAAACCTACTTTTGCCACACTGATACCTCCTTTTTAAATTTTATAATTTTTTATTATATAAAAATAAATGTTAATATTTATTTTTAATTATATCAGTTATGAATGCATTGTCAATAGAAAAAGACCCAGAATAAAATCTAGGTCATTTTTATTTTCAATACATTCCAGTTTCTGACATGTATTCATCCAACTTTTCAAGTCTTTTTTTCCCATTTTCTCCTGCAAGCTTACTTATAAGACTGACTAATATTTCCACAGTCAGTGTTACTCCAACTATAGAATTAGCAAAACTTAGAGAATCTACACTATGTACTAAGACGTAAGCAGCACCTTCTGTTACTGGAGATATCAGCTGGTTAGTAATCACAATTACAGGACATTTATGTTCCTTTGCTATTTTGTGCACTTGCAAAGCATTTTGTGAATAACGAGGTAGAGTAAAAAGTATCAGTATATCATTTTCATCCATGTCTATAGCCTGATCTTCAAATCCCTCATGAGCATTAAGATGTATAACTTCAGGGATAACATGTGATAAGATGGTTGTAAAATAATTAGCAATTCCATAAGTATTACGAAAACCAGCTATATACTTTTTCTTTGCACATATTATTTTTTTAGCTGTTTCTATATACTTTTCAACTTCATTTCTATTTTGATCCTTTGAAATATTATTCTGTATATTTTGAAATACCAATTCAGGTATTTGTTTTAAATCTATCGAATTTGTAATTGTTATTTTTTCAAAAGGCAGATGGTTATTTATTTTTTGATATCTTTTTTCTAAGGTTTCCAAAGCCAGTTTCTTTTTAAATTCTCCATATCCTGAAAATCCAAGAGATTTTGCCATTCTTATAACTGAAGTATCTCCCAGTTTTAATTCTTTTGCTATTTCATTAGATGTCATATAGCAAGCTCTTTCCAAATTTTGAAGTATGTACTCCAGAACTTTTTTTTCATTTTTGGTAAGTTTGGTGCTATAGGCTTTCTCTTCAATTGTCATTTTGCATTCTCCTTTCGTCTTAAGATATAGACTACATTTTATTATATCACAGAGAAGAATTAGAAAAAATAATTTTTTCTTTTATTGGGTATCTTGACAAAAAATTATTAGAGGTTATAATTATAAAAAGAATATTTATATTTTTTTAAAATTTATATTGAATGATAAGATTTAAAAAGGAGGAACAATATGCTCAGACTAGAACAGATAAAAGAAGCTCAAGTAAGGATATCAGAATATACGATTAAAACTCCAATAATAAGAATGGAAGTTTTAGATGAACTTCTTGGATGTAAAGTGTATCTTAAAGCTGAATGTATGCAGAAAACAAATTCTTTCAAGATAAGAGGGGCACTTAATAAGATGCTGACTATGTCTGAAGATGAATTGAAAGCTGGAGTTGTAGCAGCTTCATCTGGCAATCATGGAAAAGGAGTTGCATTTGTTGCAAAATTATTAGGAGTAAAAGCTACTATAGTTGTTCCTGACAATGCTCCTAAAATTAAAGTTGATGGAATTAAATCTTTTGGAGCAGAGGTAGTACAGTGTCCATATGACGAACGTCATAATGTAGCCAATGCCTTAAGCAAAGAATATGGATATTCTATAGTTCACCCATATGATGATTATGCTATTATGGCTGGGCAGGGAACTATTGGGATGGAAATTATGGAACAGCTTCCTGATGTAGATTATGTGGTCGTTCCAATAGGTGGAGGCGGACTTATCAGTGGTATTTCAACTGCTGTGAAAGAAATTTCTTCATCTGTTACTACTATTGGAATAGAACCAGAATGTATGTGCAGATACACCAAAAGTTTTGCTGCTGGAGAACGGGTTCTTCTTCAAGCACAACATTCTATTGCTGAAC
>ERZ791682.702-NODE-702-length-15021-cov-2.65488_pt1 | contig 15021 bp, 14 predicted proteins | sample MGYA00509958_ERZ791682 | MGnify/ENA primary metagenome ERZ791682 (study PRJEB30046, sample SAMN00715194) | human gut metagenome | study: EMG produced TPA metagenomics assembly of the A metagenome-wide association study of gut microbiota in type 2...
TAATAATAAATAATAATAAATAATAATAAATAAGGAGGCTTATCATGAAAAAATTTGTTTTTGCTGCAATATTATCTGTATTAGTTTTAGGAGGATGTACTTCAATAGAAGTAAAAACACCAGGAGTAGAAAGAAAAATAACCTGGGAACATGCTGGTAATTTACCTGCACAAAAAGGATTTGAAAAAAATATAGGAACTGCAGGAATGTTATCAGGAGTTCTTGAAGGAAAATATGTAGTAGTAGGTGGTGGGGCAAATTTTCCATATGATACTGTATTGAATGGAGGTGCAAAAAAGCTTTATTCTGATGTATATCTTTTAGAAGAAAAAGATGGAAAATTAACAGTAAAAGAACACATAAATTTAGACAATGAAATTGGTTATGGAGCATCTGTAACTGTAAAAGGTGGAGTTTATTACATTGGGGGAGGAGCAACTGCAGAGGCAGATAATGATATATTATTTCTAAGTATGCAAAATGGAAAACTGAATATAGAAAAAGTAGGAGATTTACCTTTTACTCTGCAAAATGGAACAGCAGTAGAAAAAGATGGAAAACTATATATTATAACTGGAAAACAAGATGGAAAAGCTACAAATAAAATGTATGAATATGATCTTGCAACAGGCAAGTCAAAAGAATTAGCACCTGTACCAGGAGCAGAAACTAGAACACAGGCTGTATCTCAAATACTTGATGGAAAATTATATGTATTTAGTGGTGGAGATTCAATTGCATATACTGATGGATATAAATATGACTTCACAGCTGATAGATGGACTTCAGCAGCTTCTGTAGAATTAGGAGGAAAGGGAATATCTCTTCTTGGAGCTTCTTCAGTAAAATTGAATGAAAAGGAAATGATGGTAATAGGTGGATTTAATAAAGATGTATATGATAATGCAGTAGCTAATCTAAGTTCTTTAAAGGGAGAAGAATTAGCAAGATTCAAAGCTGGGTATTTTGGGGCAAATCCTACTGAATTGAACTGGAATAGAGAAATACTTATATATAATTCTGATAATAATTCTTGGAAATCTATAGGAGAAATACCATTTGATGCACCATGTGGAGAAGGATTAGTTTTGGTTGGAAACAAAGTATTTTCAATAAATGGAGAAATTAAACCAGGTATCAGAACAAGTAGAATGTACACTGGAACTATAATTAAAAAATAGCTAAAAATTTTAAGAAGAGGATATGATTGAGTTATAAAAAAGATTAGAAGTTTTAATAAAAAATTTTAAAATTTAATCTGATTCTTACTCAAATTTTATCTTCTTTTTTTATGGAAAAATGTAGAAATTTCTTTTAAACAACCTCTGTTACTTGGTATGCAATAATCATTTTAGAATATATAAAGAACCTTTTGTTTTGAAATAGTATTAAAAAAACTTAAAAAAATCATTGACAAACTTAAGAATAAAAGTTATATTTATATTAATGAACACGCGAACATTTTTAGGAGAAGGTGATTTTAAATATGATTACACAGAAGGAAATAGCAGAAAAATTAGGGATCAGTAGAACAACAGTTGCTAGAGCTATAAATGGTAGTTCATTGATTAAAGAGGAAACTAAGAATAAAATACTTGAGCTTGTAAAAGAAATGAATTATGAAAAAAATTATATAGGAAGTTCTCTTGCAGGAAAAAGGGTAAAAAAAGTTTACTGTTTAGTGATCAATTCTAAAAATGTTTTTTATACTCAAGAAATAATAAGAGGTTTAGGAGAAGCTGAAAAAGAGTTTAAGGCGTATAATTATAAATTAGAAATAATAACAAATGATATTAATGATCCGGAAAATCAAATTGAGGAATTAAAGAAAGTTCTTGGCACAGGAGATATGGATGGCTTGATTATAACACCTTTAGCAAAAGAAAAAGTATATGATATATTAAAGCCACATTTAGAAAAAACTAATATAATTTCTTTGGGAATAAGGCTTCATGAAAATATACCTCATGTAGGACCTGATCATTTAAAACAAGGAAAAATATCTGGTGGTATAATGAGTGCTCTTCTTAGAAAAGGGGAAAAACTTTTAATTGTAGACAATGGTGATGATAAAATATCTTCAAAATTATATTTAAAAGGATTTTTAGAAAGAGTAAGAGAAACAGATATTGATATAGTAGGGCCATTAAAAGGGAATGGAATAGAAAAAAGTATAGAAATTTTACAAGAAATATGTCTAAAAGAAGAGATAAAAGGAATCTATATAAACAGATATGCACAGGATATTTTTGAAAAGCTGCCTTCAAAAATATTAAATGATAAAAAAATTGTAACAAATGGAATTGGAAAAAATATCAAAAGAATGATAAAAAATAAAATAATAACAGCAACTGTAATGGAAGAAATAGCAACTGAAGGATATAATGCAGGGAAAAAAATGTTTGATATTTTATATAAAAATGATGCAAAAACTGGGAATTGGGAAATATCAAAATCACATATTATCTTCTATGAGAACTTAAATGATTAAAAACATAAATTAAAAATAAATTAAAAACAGGAGGTTTAAATTTATGAAAAACACATTAAAAGTTTTAGGGTTAGGGACAATGTTATTTGGTGTAATGACAACAGCAGCACTTGCAGCAGAATATAATTTAAAAATGGGAATGGTTCCAGGAACTTCATCTAATGAATATAAAGCAGCAGAATTTTTTGCAAATAAAGTAAAAGAGGAATCAAAAGGAAGAATAGAAATAGCTCTTTTCCCAAATGGTCAGCTTGGAGATGACAGAAGTATGCTTGAACAGGTATCAGGAGGAGCTTTGGATTTCTCATTTACAGAAATTGGAAGATTTGCAATATTTTTTCCAGAGGCTGAAGTCTATGTATTGCCTTATATGATAAAAGATTTTGACCACGTGAACAAAGCTACTTTTAATACTGAATTTGGAAAAAATTTAATAAATAAAATAAATGAAGAACTAGGAATTACTATTTTGTCACAGGCTTATAATGGAACTAGACAAACAACTTCAAATAGAGCTATTAATTCAATTGAAGATATGAAAGGATTGAAATTAAGAGTTCCAAATGCAGCATCTAATCTAAACTTTGCAAAATATACAGGAGCAGCTCCTACACCTATGGCTTTTTCAGAAGTATATCTTGCACTTCAAACTAATTCAGTAGATGGGCAGGAAAATCCATTATCAGCTGTAAGGGCCCAAAAGTTTTATGAAGTACAACCTTATCTTGCTATGACTAATCATATATTAAACGATCAGTTATATGTAGTTGGAAATGAAACTTTAGAAAGTCTGCCTGAAGATCTTCAAAAAGTGGTTAAAGAAGCAGCTAAAGAAGCAGCACAATATCATACAAAATTATTTGTGGATGAAGAAGCTAGTTTGAAAGACTTTTTTGTACAAAATGGTGTAAAAATAACTGAACCAAACTTAGATGAATTCAAAGCAAAAATGCAGCCTGTATATGATGAATTTATTAAGAAAAATGGAAAACTTGGTCAGCAGGCAGTAGATGAAATAACAGCAGCTGGAAAATAAATTGTGTAAAAAGAGATAGGGTGGTAAAAATAGATGAAAGTTTTTGATAAATTAGAAGAATGGATAGGAGGAACACTTTTTGTCTGTATGTTTATAATACTTGTAATGCAGATAGTGGCAAGACAAGTATTAGGAACACCTCTTATGTGGAGTGAAGAATTATCAAGTCTGTTGTTTGTATATGTAGGAATGCTGGGAATTAGTATGGGTATCAGAAACCAGCAGCATGTACTTATAGATTTTCTTTGCAGCAGATTTTCTCCAAGAATGCAGAGAGTTGCATTTACTATTGTACAGATAATAATTTTTATATCTATTATTTTTATGGGGTATTTAGGAAATAATCTTTATAAGAAAAAATGGATATTTGAACTGGTATCATTAAAAATATCAGCAGGATGGATGTATATAGCTCTTCCTATTGTAGCAATACTTATGATGATACGTTTTTTTCAGGCATACAAGGAAAATTATGATAATAAAAAAGTAATATTACATCCAGGAATTTTTTTAGCAGCTTTGATAATTATTGTAGGATTAATAATATATGACCCTAAAATATTTAGAATATTCAGATTAGCTAATTACTATAAGTTTGGACCTATAGCAGGATATGTAACTATTGGAGTTTGGCTGGTAATGATTTTTATGGGAGTACCTGTTGGATGGTCTCTTATGGCAGCAACAATATTCTACTTTTCAATTACTAAATGGAATGTTATATATTTTGCCTCTGCTAAATTGGTAGATAGTCTTAACAGCTTTAGTCTTTTAAGTGTTCCTTTCTTTGTATTAACAGGAATACTGATGAATGGATCCGGTATTACAGAAAGAATATTTAATTTTGCAAAAGCTCTGCTGGGACATTTTACTGGAGGAATGGGACATGTAAATGTAGCTGCATCTCTTATTTTCTCAGGAATGTCAGGGTCAGCTATAGCAGATGCTGGTGGACTTGGACAGTTGGAAATAAAAGCCATGAGAGATGAAGGATATGATGATGATATTTGTGGTGGAATCACAGCAGCTTCATGTATAATAGGACCTTTAGTACCTCCAAGTATAAGTATGATAGTATACGGAGTAATTGCTAATCAATCTATTGCTAAATTATTTCTTGCAGGATTTGTTCCAGGTGTTCTTACTACAATAGCTTTAATGATAATGAATTATTTTGTATGTAAAAAAAGAGGATATAAAAAAGCTAAAAAAGCTACTTTTAAGGAACAGGTTGAAGCCTTTAAAAAATCTTTTTGGGCTTTAATAACTCCATTCATCATTATTGGAGGAATATTTTCAGGGTTATTTACTCCTACAGAAGCAGCAGTAGTTGCAGCAGCTTATTCAGTTTTCTTGGGAGCTTTTATTTATAAAGAGCTTACTGTGAGATCTTTCTTCAAACATTGTGTTGAATCTATGGCAATCACTGGAGTTACAGTTTTAATGATAATAACAGTTACATTCTTTGGAGATATGATTGCCAGAGAACAGATAGCTATGAAAATAGCAGCAGGATTTATGAAATATGCAAGTTCTCCATTGACTGTATTAGTAATGATAAACTTATTATTACTATTCCTTGGAATGTTTATTGATGCTCTTGCTCTTCAATTCCTTGTACTCCCTATGCTTATTCCAGTAGCAGACAAAGTAGGAATAGATTTAGTTTTCTTTGGAGTAATGACAACATTAAACATGATGATTGGAATACTTACTCCTCCTATGGGAATGGCTTTGTTTGTAGTAGCACAAGTAGGAAAAATGTCTGTAAGTACAGTAACAAAAGGTGTACTTCCATTTTTGGTACCAATATTTGTAACACTGGTATTTATAACTATATTTCCTGGAATAATAACATTCCTTCCTAATTTAATAATGGGAGGATAGTAGAAGAGAGGTAAATAAAAAATGCCATTAAGTGTGGATATGTCATTAGAACAATTAAAAAAATATCAAGGAAGCAGTAAAAGGCCAGATGATTTTAATGAATATTGGGAAAATATACTCAAAAAAAGAAAGTTTTTTTCTGGTAATATAGAAATAAAAAGGAATGAATTTCAAACTCCTTTTTGTGAATGTTATGATATATTTTTTCATGGAATAGAAGAAGCTGTCATACATGTAAAATATTTAAAACCTAGAAATATAAGGGGAAAAATACCTGCTATAATAGAATTTCATGGTTATGGAGGCTGCAGTAAAGATTGGACTTATAAACTTCCATATGCAGCATGCGGAATAGCAGTGTTTTCTATGGAATGCAGAGGACAGATGGGTGATTCTACTGATAGTTTTGGGGTTCAAAATCATTTTAGAAATTGTAATCTTATAAGAGGAGTGATGACTCCAGAAGATTTATATTATAAAAAAGTATTTTTAGATGCGTTAGATTTAATGGATATTGTAATGGAGTTTGACTATATAAATATTAATAAAATTGGAACAATGGGCTATTCTCAAGGTGGGGGAATAGCCTTAGCTCTTGCAGCTTTAAATACAAATGTGAATAAAGTATTTGCTGTATATCCATTTTTAAGTGATTATAAAAGATGTTGGGATATGGATACAGGAGCTGCCTAATAAGAAATAAAAGATTATTTTAGACAAAGAGATCCACAACATGAAAGAGAGAATGAATTTTTTAATAACTTAGGATATATAGATATCCAAAATATGGCTCATTGGATAAAAGCTGATGTTGTAATGACAACTGGGCTTATGGATAAGGTGTGTCCTCCATCCACTCAATTTGCTGTATATAATAAGTTGTTATGCAGAAAAAAACACTTAATATTTCCAGAGTATGGACATGAAGATATGTTGAATGGCTTACAGGATGAAAATTTAAAATGGGCTATGGAACTACTTTAGAGTGATTAGAAACAAGGAGAAAAAATTGAAGATAGTAGGTATAGACATTGGTGGAACAATGATAAAATATGGTCTGATATCTTTAGATGGAGAGATATCAGCTGGAGGAGAAATTCCTACAGAAGCTGAAAAAGGTATAGAGAATTTATTCCAAAAAATATCTGGTATAATAGAAGTGTATCCAAAGGAAAAACTTTTAGGTATAGCTGTTTCTGGAACAGGACAGATAGATGGAAATATTGGAAAAGTAATAGGTGGAAATGATATTATTCCTGGATGGATAGGAACAGATTTAGTAAAGATGTTAGAAAAGAAGTTTTCTCTCCCAGCAGTTCTGGAAAATGACGTAAATTGTGCAGCACTTGGTGAAAAGTGGCTTGGAGCAGGAAAAGAAAAAAAAGATTTTATATGTGTAACTATTGGAACAGGTATAGGTGGAGGGATTGTCATGAATGATGATATCCTGAGAGGAGATACTTGTGTAGCAGGAGAATTTGGACATATACAGATAGTAAAAAATGGACTCGAATGTATGTGTGGAAAAAAAGGCTGTTATGAGAGATATGCTTCTGCTACAGCTTTAGTAAGAATGGTTAAGGAAAAAACAGGACTTAAATTAAATGGAAAAGAGATATTTGAAAGAGAAAGAGCAGGAGAAACTGTATATAAAGAGATAGTAGAAGAATGGATAGATTACCTCACAGATGGTTTGAGTACAATTATATATATTTTTAATCCATCCCTTATAGTTATTGGTGGAGGAGTTACAAAACAGGGAGATTATCTCTGTGAAAGAATAAATAAAAGTCTTGTAACAAAAATTGGTTTAAATTATAAAAAGAATCTTTCTATAAAATTTGCAGAACTTGGAAATAATGCAGGAATGTTGGGAGCTGTATATCTTTTGCTTAAAAAACTGGAAAACTTTAATAATAAAAATGAAAAAAAGATTGACAAAACACCTAAAAAGGTATAAATTAAAATAAAATGTTCGCGAGAACAAAAAAGTTGAAAGGAAGATAAGAGATGATATATGGTGAAATAAAAGACCTGAATCAGTATAAAGGAATATCTGAAAATCTTGATAGAGCAATAGAATATATTCTAAAGGGAGAGTATAAAAAAGGGATTCCAGGAAAAAATGTTATAGATGGAGATAATCTTTATTTTAATTATCCAAGCTGTACAATAACAAAAGAGATAAAAGATGGCTTCTTTGAAGGTCATAAAAAATATATAGATATACATATAGTCATATCTGGAGAAGAGAATCTAGGTTATACTCCTCATTCAGAAGTAACTGTAAAACAGGAGTATGATTCAGAAGGGGATTGTGAGTTATATGATGGAGAGCTAAAAAATGTGTTTCATGTATCAGCAGATAGATTTATAATGTTTTTCCCAGATGAACCTCATATGGCATTGCTAAAAGTAGGAGAAGTAAAAGAGATAACAAAGGTAATATTCAAAGTGTTGGCTTAATTTCAAGTGATTAATAAAAAATAAAAATATATTAGGAGGAACAAATGAAAGGAATATTTTCAGCTTTAATGGTACCATATAATGAGGATGGATCTATAAATGAAAATGGATTAAGAGAGATAGTAAGACATAATATTGATAATATGAAAGTTGATGGATTATATGTAGGTGGAAGTACTGGAGAAAACTTTATGATTTCTACAGAAGAAAAGAAAAGAGTATTTGAAATAGCCATAGATGAAGCTAAGGATCAAGTACAGCTTATAGCTCAAGTGGGAAGTATCAATGTATTTGAATCAGTGGAGTTAGGTAAATATGCAACTAAATTAGGATATAAATGTCTTTCTGCTGTAACACCATTTTACTATAAATTTAGTTTTGAAGAAATCAAAGAATACTATTTTACAATTGTAAGAGAAACTGGAAACAATATGATTATTTACTCAATTCCATTCTTAACAGGAGTAAATATGTCTGTTGCTCAATTTGGTGAATTATTTGCTAATGATAAAATAATTGGAGTTAAATTTACAGCTGGAGATTTCTTTTTATTAGAAAGAATGAGAAAAGCTTATCCAAATAAATTAATCCTTGCTGGATTTGATGAAATGCTTTTACCAGCAGCAGTTCTTGGAATTGATGGAGCGATTGGAAGTACTTATAATGTAAATGGATTGAGAGCAAAAGAAATATTCAGATTAGCAAAAGAAGGAAAAATTGCTGAAGCTTTAGAAATTCAACATGTAACAAATGATCTTATTGAAGGAATTCTTTCAAATGGATTATATGGAACTATCAAAGAAATAATGAAACTTCAAGGTGTGGATGCTGGATATTGCAGAAGACCTATGGCAAAAGTAACTCCTGAACAAGTAGCTGGAGCTAAAGTTCTTTTTGATAGATATCTTGCTAAATAATTACTGTACTTAAAGAGAGGTGACATTGTAATGAATAGATTGGAAAAAGTGAAAGGAAAACTTATAGTTTCTTGTCAGGCTTTAGAAGATGAACCTCTTCACAGTTCTTTCATAATGGGAAGAATGGCTTATGCAGCTTTAGTGGGAGGTGCTTCTGGAATTAGAGCAAATACTATATCTGATATACAAGAAATTAAAAAGAATGTTGATCTTCCAATTATTGGAATAATAAAACAGCAGTATGGAGATAATCAGGTATATATAACTCCTACAATGAAAGAGATAGATGCTTTGGCAGCTGAAGGAGTAGATATCATAGCTCTAGATGGAACAAAAAGAGAAAGACCAGATGGAAATACTCTTGAAAATCTAATGAAAGAAGCTAAAATAAAATATCCAAATCAATTATTCATGGCAGATATATCTTCAGTAGAAGAAGCTGTTGAGGCAGCAAGAGTAGGATTTGATATAGTAGGAACTACTTTAGTAGGGTACACAGAATATACAAAAGGAAAGGATCCTTTGACAGAACTGGAAAAGGTTATAAAGGCTGTTACTGTACCTGTAATAGGAGAAGGAAATATTGACACTCCAGTAAAAGCTAAAAAGGCTTTGGAGCTAGGAGCCTATGCAGTGGTAGTTGGTGGAGCTATAACTAGACCTCAGCAAATTACAAAGAAATTTGTAACTGAAATGGAAAATTAAAAAATAAAGAAAGAACTATTTTGTAGCAATCTTAAAATCTTAGATAATTAAGATAAAAGGATAATGCATTTTAGTTCTTTTTTTATAATTTATAAAAATATTAAGTACTGAAAAATAAAATTATAAATAATTATGATATAGAGCATTAAGTTATATTTGAATATTTTAAATGTTTCTTAATTTCTTGACTTTAAATTATATATAAGTTAAAATATTACTGGTATTAAAGAATATTTTTATTTCTTAAAATTAAAAATAATATTATAAATTATTTTTTAGTATATTAAAAAGTGAGTAAATTTAAAAATATAATAATATTTTTGGAGAAAACTATGGCAAAAAAAAAGAAAAGCAAAATAAGAGAAATGATAACATTATTAGCAATAGGGGCAGTAATATTCATAGCAGCTCTTTCTTTTTCATTTGTCAATAAAGTAAAGAATTCTATACTTTCTGATACACTAGGAAATATTTCTGAAATAACTATCCAAAGTGCTGAAAAGTTTGCATTATTTTTGGAAGCTGATAGAGTAAAAGTTGAAGCAGCTGATTGTGTAATGGAGATAGAATTAAGGGATGGATTTTCAGAAGAAGATATATATATGGTATTGACACATCTTTATGACAAGTATAAAACCTCATTTACATTTATTCTCAATGATGGAAAGATTTATAAATTAGATAAAAGAACTAAGAAAATTTGGAGAAGAGAACTAGAAGAGATAGATTTTAATAAATATGGAAAAAGAGGTGTAAAAGGACCAGTATATAACAATATAACAGGAAGAAGAGAAATAAGTACTTATAAAAAGATAAATATTCCTAAAATAGGAGAAGCACTTATCATGAAGAGTAGAGATGTAGAAACGCTCTATGATGAATATGAGCTTTCTTTTTATAATGGAATGGGATATTCATATGTTATAGATATTCATGGAGATATTTTATTTAGACCTAGAAATATAAATAGTAGTAAGGATTTAAGTAATTTTTTTGATATTTTATATAAAGAAAATATTTCACAAGAAGCGGATAAAGTAAGAAAAGATTTATTAGAAGATAAAGCTGGTATAAGAATAATGGAATACAGGGGAATAGAAAGAATTATAAGTTATGTTCCAGTAAAGAATGTAGAAGATTGGTATGTAATTTCAGTAATTCCTCTTTCAGCAGTAGAAAAAGCATCAAATAGTATAGTTGTAAGAGCATTATTTTTATGTCTTTTTATTATATTAGTAGTTGGAATAGGAACATGGTTATATTTGGTTTCAAGGACAAAATATGAAAAAGAAATAGAAAAAATAGCATATAATGATTCTCTTACAGGACTTATGAATTTTATAAAATTTAAATTAGAAGGAAATAAAATTTTAAAAGATATGCCTTTAGGAAATTATGCAGTTTTCTATATGGATATAAGAAATTTTAAAATGATAAATGATGTATTTAGCTATAAAATAGGGGATAAAATAATACAAGGAATTGCAAATGAGCTAAAAAACTTTTTTTCAAAAGAATCTTTGGTAGCAAGAGTAAATGCAGATAATTTTGTAGTATTGATTGAATATTTAAATAAAGACATACTTGAAGATGAATTAAATAGTATAATAAAGAAAATGAGCAGCAGCAGTTATGTAAAAGATATGGAATATCATTTAGATATTTATGGTGGTGTATGTTGCAGAGAAGATTCAGAAAAAAATGATGTAAATACTATATTAGACAGAGCTAATATGGCTCGTAAATATGCAAAAGACAGTAAAACTAACAAACTTGTTTTTTATAACAAAACTATGAGTGAAATTTTGATAAGAGAGCAAAATATGGAGCTTAAAAAAGAAGAAGCTTTAAAAAATGGAGAATTTATTGCATTTATACAGCCAAAATATTCTTTGAAAAGTGGAAAAGCAGAAGGTGGAGAAGCGTTAGTAAGGTGGAAAGCAAATGGAGGATACATCTCTCCAGGAGAATTTATTCCATTATTTGAAAAAAATGATTTTATTGTAAGTATAGATAAATATATGCATGAAGAAGTATGTAAACTTCAAAGAAAATGGCTGGATGAGGGCTTAAAGGTATTTCCTATCTCTGTAAATGTTTCAAAAAGACAACTTTACAATCCTTATTTTGCAGAAGAATATATTGAAACTAAAAATAGATATGAACTGCCAGATGGTCTTATAGAGTTAGAATTTACTGAAAGTATTTTTTTTGAAAAATATGAAGTGATATCTGGGATTGTAAAGAAACTGACAGAGCATGGATATATATGTTCAATAGATGATTTTGGCTCAGGATATTCTTCGTTAAATCTATTAAAAGATGTTTCTCTTGGAGTTTTAAAGATTGACAGATTATTTTTTGAAAACTTAGAGAATAATAAAAGAGGAGATATAATTATTAGAAATGTTATAAATATGGCAAGAGAATTAAATATGAAAATTGTTGCAGAAGGGGTAGAAACTTTAGAGCAATTAGAATTGTTAAGAAGTGTAAATTGTGATATGGTACAAGGATATATTTATGACAGACCTATGCCAGTGGAAGAATTTGAATCTAAATATTATAATATAAAGGGCTGATCATAAGATCAGCCCTTTGGTTTTAAATCTGAATAGATTCTTTTTTTCTTTGATTATATTTATATACATAAGTTGTTAAAACAGGAACTAAAAATGCTGTAAGTATAGTTGAAGCAGCAACTTGAGCAGTAGCTATTTTAGCAGTTTCTAAAAGTCTTGGATCCATAGCAGCAATTGCTAAAGGTGTAGCAACAGCATTTCCAGATGTACTAGAGATTGCTGCACCAGCTATTCCACTACCACCAGTTATCTTATCTGAGAGAATATTGAATAGTCCTCCAATTATTACTGTCATAAGTCCAAGTATAACTCCAGGTATACCAGCTTTTATAAGCATAGCAAGATTGATTCCACACCCTAGGCCAAAAGCAAAGAATGGGATCATAACTCCTCCAGCTTTTGATAAAAATTCTTTCATATCTTCATCAAGATTTCCAAGTAAAGCACCTAAGAGGATAGGAATAACAGCTCCAATCAGTATAGAAAAAGGAATAGCAGCAACACCAGCACTTCCCAGAGCAATCATAGTAAGAAATGGACCATCATTTAAAGAAACTATTGCAATAGCTCCAGTATCAGTAGCATCTCCAAATTCACCTGTAAGAGCAGCATAAAGTCCTCCATTGCTATTTGTCATAGCAGATATTATTGCCAACGCTGAAAGCCCAAACAGTCCTTCTGTACCCATAAACTTACTTACAAGAATACCAATAACAGCACCTATTAAAAATTTTGAGATTGTAATAACAGAACCTTTTTTTATAACTTGGGGTGCTGCTTTTAAATTTATTTCAGCTCCCATACATACAAGGAAAACAGCTAATATAGGCATTGCACCTCTAGCTAGATTAGTGGTAAAGCTACCTATATCTAAAATCTGTGGACAAAATGTATTCATTACAGCCCCGATAATAAGAGGTACTACCATCATTCCACCTGGAATTTTTTCAATACTTTTTTTTATTTTCATATAATTCACTCCTTATATTAGAATGTTGGTGCTATTTTATAAATGCAGAATTCTCTATGTTTCAGTGCTTCAGCCTTAGTAATTTTTCCATTGCAAACTTCAACTATTTCTTCAAATAATTTTTCACCCATTTCTTTTATAGTTTTATGACCTGAAACAATTTCTGATACATCAAAATCTATATTATCTTCCATATTTTTAAAAGTATGGAAGTTACCTGTAAGTTTAATAACAGGAGCAAGTGGATTACCAGTTGGCGTTCCTCTACCTGTTGTAAAGATAACAACCTGAGCCCCTCCAGCTACCATTCCTGTTATTGATTCAATATCCTGTCCCGGAGTATCCATTATAAAGAGACCTTTTTCAGCAGGAATATCAGCATATTGGAGTACACCTTGGAATGGAGCAGTTCCAGATTTATGAATACATCCAAGAGATTTTTCTTCAATAGATGTAAGACCACCTTCAATATTTCCTGGAGTTGGCTGTCCACCTCTGATGTCTTCTCCTAATGCCATTGCTCTTTCTTCACAACCTCTTACTAAACCGAGAATTTCTTGAGAAACTTTTTCATTTATACCTCTTCTTGCAACAACATGTTCAGCTCCAATAAATTCAGTAGTTTCTGATAAAATACTAGTTCCACCCATTTCTACAAGGATATCTGATGCTACTCCACAAGTAGGATTTGAAGCTAATCCAGATGTTGTATCTGAACCTCCACATTCCATTCCAAGAATAAGTTCTGAAATATCACATTCTACTTTTTTTTCTAATGAAAGTTCTTGAGCAAATCTTCTAGAAATAGAAACTCCCTTTGCAAAAGCTTTAAGAGTTCCTCCTTCCCCCTGTATAGTTATCATTTCTACTTTTTTTCCTGTTTTCTTTATTTCATTATATACTTCTAAAGGTTCAGCTCCTTCACAACCAAGTCCAACTACTAATACTGCACCAACATTGGGATGAATTCCTGTATTAACAATAGTTTTTAATGTAAGTCTTGCATCTCCCCCTAACTGGCAGCAACCAAAAGTATTGTTGATATGAGTGCTTCCTTCAACTGCCCTAGAAATGTCTTCTGCTAATTTATTAGAGCATACACTAGTTGCTAAAATAAGTACATAGTTTCTTATTCCTACTTTTCCATCATTTCTTCTGTATCCCATAAATTTCATATTAATTTCCTCCTGATTTTTTTTATTTCTGCTAAAAAATTGTTATTAATGTTTTTTATCTCCTCTTCCTCTATCACTTTCTACATTATGTACATGAACATGTTCTCCAGTAAAAATATCTTTAGTTGCAGTTCCAATGCTTTCATTGTATTTTATAACATGTTCTCCTTTTTTTATGTCTTTAATAGCAAATTTGTGACCAAATTTAACATCTTCTTTCATAACTACTTCAATTACTTCATCCCCCAGAAACATTTTAGCAATATCTCCTTTTTTTAAATCGACAGTTGCAGTAGCTAAAGAATCATTTTTTGTTACTATAACACCTTGTTTTTCCATTTTAAGCCTCCTTGAATTTTGTTGTCTGTCATAGATATATAAAGCAATTTTTATGCCATAATATTGAAAAAAATAAAAAATAACCGAAAGTAGTGAATAAATTTAAATCAGAATATTATAAAGAATAAAAAATAATGATATAATATGAAATATATTATAAAAACGTTGTATTTTACAGCTGTAAATTTCAATATAGGAGGAAAAATGAAAAGAATATGTCTGCTTGCACCATATAAAGACTTTTTAGAGCATGAAGAAAGCGATAAATTTTTAATAAAGAAATATGCTAATTTAACAGAAGCTGTAAAGGTAGCAAAAGATTTTCAGAATAATGATGGAGAAATAATTATAACAAGAGGAGGGACAGCAAAAATAATTAGAGAAAATACTTCTCTTACAGTAATAGAAATAGAAATATCCAGTATAGAAATATTGAAGACATTGAAGAAAAAT
>ERZ791682.703-NODE-703-length-15004-cov-69.419_pt1 | contig 15004 bp, 6 predicted proteins | sample MGYA00509958_ERZ791682 | MGnify/ENA primary metagenome ERZ791682 (study PRJEB30046, sample SAMN00715194) | human gut metagenome | study: EMG produced TPA metagenomics assembly of the A metagenome-wide association study of gut microbiota in type 2...
ACAAGCCCGACAGCGGCGTGGTGTCGCAGATAAAAGTCATCAAAAGACTGTTCGACACAAGCGAACATATCATCGTGGCGACCGATGCCGGACGCGAGGGAGAGCTTATCTTCCGCTACCTCTACCACTATACGGGTTGCACCACTCCTTTCGTGCGCCTGTGGATCAGCTCTCTCACCGACAAAGCTATCCGCGAGGGACTGCGGAAACTCGAAGACGGCAGCAAATACGACAACCTCTACCTCGCCGCCAAAGCGCGGAGCGAATCCGACTGGCTCGTGGGCATCAACGGCACACAGGCGTTATCCATCGCCGCCGGACACGGCACGTATTCCGTGGGGCGGGTGCAGACACCAACGTTGGCTATGGTATGTGAACGCTACTGGGAGAACCGCCGCTTTACGTCCGAAGCATTCTGGCAGCTCCATATCGCAACGGACGGTTGCGACGGCGAAGTCGTGAAATTCTCATCCTCCGAGAAATGGAAAGAGAAAGAACCGGCGATGGAACTATATAATAAGGTAAAGGCGGCAGGTTGCGCCACTGTCACGAAAGCCGAGCGCAAGGAGAAGACGGAGGAAACTCCCTTGCTCTACGACCTGACCACGCTCCAGAAAGAAGCCAACGCCAAGCACGGCTTCACGGCGGAACAGACGCTTGAAATCGCGCAGAAACTCTACGAAAAGAAGTTGATAACCTATCCGAGAACGGGAAGCCGCTACATCCCCGAAGACGTGTTTGCCGAAATTCCCAAACTGCTCGCTTTCATCGGCACACAGCCCGAATGGAAAGACAAGGTGCGGGCAAAAGCCGCCCCGACACGCCGCAGCGTGGACGACGGCAAGGTGACAGACCACCATGCCCTGCTCGTCACGGGTGAGAAACCGCTCTTCCTCTCCAAAGAGGACAATACCATCTATCAGATGATTGCCGGGCGCATGGTCGAGGCATTCTCTGAGAAATGCGTCAAGGATGTGACCACTGTCACGGCGGAATGTGCCGGAGTGGAGTTTACCGTAAAAGGCAGCGTCGTGAAGCAAACCGGATGGCGTGCCGTCTATGGCGAGGAAAAAGAGGAAATTACCATCCCCGGCTGGCAGGAAGGCGACACGCTGACACCGAAAGGCTCGTCCATTACCGAAGGAAAGACCAAACCCAAGCCGCTGCATACCGAAGCCACCCTGCTCTCGGCAATGGAAACGGCGGGCAAGGAAATTGAGGACGACGCACTGCGGCAGGCGATGAAGGACTGTGGCATCGGTACTCCCGCCACACGCGCCTCCATCATCGAAACGCTTTTCAAGCGCGGTTACATGGAACGCTGCAAGAAGTCGCTTGTTCCCACCGAAAAAGGACTTGCCCTCAATTCCGTCGTCAAGACGATGCGCATCGCCGATGTTGCCATGACGGGCGAATGGGAAAAGGAGCTGGCGCGTATCGAGCGCGGGGAACTGTCCGACGACACCTTCCGCAAGGAGATAGAGGCGTACACACGTGAGATAACCTCCGAACTGATCTCGTGCGACAAGCTCTTCGGCAGCCGTGACTCCGGCTGCGCGTGTCCCAAGTGTGGCACGGGCAGGATGCGGTTCTACGGCAAGGTGGTACGCTGCGACAACACGGAGTGCGGACTGCCCGTGTTCCGGCTGAAAGCGGGACGCACCCTGTCCGACGATGAAATCAAAGACCTGCTCACCGAAGGGCATACCAAGCTGCTCAAAGGGTTCAAGAGCAAACAGGGCAAGAGTTTCGATGCTGTTGTCGCCTTTGACGGGGAATATAACACGACTTTTGTGTTCCCGGAGGCTAAAAAGGACAAGAAATTTTCAGGACGGAAGAAATAGTATTAACTTTGCCACTTGTTCAGAGTAATGAATTGTTCTTCGATACCGGATTACACTCATACTTTGGATTTAGTGGTGGCACTCGGAGGGATACCGAGTGCCTTTTTCTTCCTTTTTCCAACCGATTATCCCGTTAATTATCAATCCGCTAAATCCAAAGTAATGAACAACAAGAAGAAAAACGAGGGTCAGACCGACTTTTCCTATTACGGTCTGTACCTGCTGGACTATCTCCGCACGAACAAGTTTGAACAGGCTGACGACACCGCTTTCATACGGGAACGGGCCGACCGTGCCGCCGAAACGTATGAGAGGGCACGGCTTGAAGGCTATCCCGCCGATGGTGCGCAGGAACTGGCGATGGACACGCTGCTGCGCGGGCTGCATTATTCCCGTTACGCCATCCTCCGCGAAGTCGTGGAAAACGAGTTTGCCGATGAAGTGCCGGAAGAGAAGCGTGAAGCCTTTGTCCTGAAACTGCTGCCGCTTGTCGGCAACGTGTTCTCCGTCTATGACCTCTCGGATGACAATTTCGCCCTGTCTTCCGATTACGACCTGCTCTACACGGAGCTGACGGGAGCAACCGTCCTTTACTTAGACGAATATGGCGTTTAACCGCAAACAGAAACTGCGGGACAACATCGAGGCGATACGGACGGCATTCATCCTTGACAGGGAAAATAGGACAGCGACAACCGAAGAGCGTGCCATACTTCAAAGGTACTGCGGTTTCGGCGGTCTGAAATGTATCCTCAACCCTGCAAAGGAACTGACGGATGCCGTCCGGTGGGCGAAATCCGACCTCGAACTGTTCGCCCCGACGGTGGAGCTGCACAGGCTTATCCGTGAGAACAGCAAGGACGAAACAGAGTACAAGCGGTTTGTGGATTCGCTGAAAGCGTCCGTGCTGACCGCTTTCTACACCCCCAAAGAGATAACCGACACCATCGCGGACGTGCTGGCAGATTACAGCGTCCGCCCCGCCCGTATGCTCGAACCGTCGGCAGGTGTCGGCGTGTTCGTGGATTCCATGCTGCGGCACAGCCCCAATGCGGATGTGATGGCTTTCGAGAAGGATCTGCTCACGGGTACAATCTTGAGGCATCTCTATCCCGACCAGAAAATGCGCACCTGCGGTTTTGAGAAAATCGAAAGACCGTTCAACAATTATTTCGACTTGGCGGTGTCCAACATTCCGTTCGGTGACATTGCCGTGTTCGACGCGGAGTTTCAGCGGAGCGACTCTTTCGGCAGACGCTCCGCCCAGAAAACCATCCACAACTATTTCTTTCTCAAAGGACTGGATGCCGTGCGTGACGGCGGTATCGTGGCGTTCATCACCTCGCAAGGGGTATTGAACAGCACCAAGACCTCCGTGCGTAACGAGCTGTTCAGTAAGGCTGATCTGGTATCCGCGATACGCCTGCCCAACAACCTGTTCACGGACAACGCGGGGACAGAAGTGGGCAGTGACCTGATTGTCCTGCAAAAGAACCTCAGCAAGAAGGAAATGTCGCAGGACGAGCGGCTGATGACCGTGATACAGACGGACACGAAAACCGCCCTGACCGACAACGCCTATTTCATCCACCACCCGGAACGCATCGTGCATACGATGGCGAAACTTGACACAGACCCCTACGGGAAGCCCGCTATGGTTTATCTGCACGAGGGCAAGGCAGCAGGCATCGCCGGGGATTTGCGCCGTATGCTCGACGAGGATTTCCATTACAGGCTTGCCATGCGCTTGTATTCGGGTTCAATCCGGCAGGCAGGAACGGAAGAAAAAGTTGCCGTTCAAAATAAAGTAGAGCGTCCTGCCATAAAATTGGAAACAGTATCCTCGGCGCAGACGGTGGAAACTCCGACAGAAAAGCCGCAACCCGCAGATGAAAAGCCGGAGATAGAACCGCGCCCGCAATATTCCGCAGGCGTGCAGCTCACCCTGCTTGACCTCTGGGGGATGACGGAAGAGGTCAGCCAACCGAAAACCTCCAAAAAGAAAAAGACGGTGAAAAAGGCAGTTACGGCAAAGTCCACTCCGCCCAAACCGAAAGTCACGGTTACACCGACAGCTCCAACTGCAAAACCCGCAATGGAGAATAAGGAGGTGAAAGCGGAGAACACCGCCAAGCCTGCCGACCCGGACGACATCTATGCCACACTGGACTGGGATACCAATCCTCCCATCAACGGTTTCTATGAAATGATGATGGGTTTGACGCCGGAGCGTAGGAAAGAACTTCGGGAACTGGCAAGGCAGCATAACGAGAAACAAGTGGCGGAAAAGACGGAAGTGAAAGCCGTGCCGGAAACTTCCCGTGAGCAGCCACGACAGGAGGAAACACAGCCGGAGGCAGTCGCCGCACCTGCCGTTACAGATACCCCATCGGAAGCGGTGGGGACTTTCCTTTTCCCCGACATCGAAGCGGAAAAGCCGAAGGAGGAAGTCGTGGACCTTTCTCCGCGTGCCTACCACCGCACGCCGGAGATGCACCTGCGCGAAGGGTCGCTGGTGGCTGACCGGGGGCGTCATAACATCGGCTACCTGAAAGACATCACGCCATACGGGGCGACATTCCAGCCGCTCGACCTGAAAGGATACCAGAAGGAAAAGGCGTTGTTGTATGTGTCGCTGCGTGACGCCTACGAGCGTCTGTACCGTTATGAATCGCTCCGGCGCGAGGCAAATGTTCCGTGGCGAGAGCATCTGAATACCTGTTACGATGAGTTTGTCATGCGCTACGGCAACCTCAACGCCAAGCAGAACGTGAAGTTAGTGATGATGGATGCGGGCGGGCGCGACATCCTTTCGCTGGAACGGATGGAAAACGGAAAGTTCGTCAAGGCGGACATCTTCGAGCATCCTGTTTCCTTCGCGGTGGAGAGCCATGCCAACGTAGGCTCTCCCGAAGAAGCCCTGTCTGCGTCGCTCAACAAATATGGTACGGTCAATCTCGACTATATGCGGGAGATAACCGACAGCACGGCGGAGGATTTGCTCACTGCCCTGCAAGGGCGCATCTACTACAATCCGCTCGTGACCGGTTACGAAATCAAAGACCGTTTCATCGCCGGAAATGTCATAGAGAAAGCGGAACGCATAGAGGCATGGATGGGTGACAATCCCGAAAATGAGCGTATGCCGGAGGTGAAGCAGGCGTTGGAGGCTCTGAAAGATGCCGAGCCGCAGCGCATCGCCTTCGAGGATCTGGACTTCAATTTCGGGGAACGCTGGATTCCGACGGGTGTCTATGCCGCCTACATGAGCCGGCTGTTCGACACGGAGGTGAAAATCGCCTATTCCGCAAGCATGGACGAGTTTTCGGTGGTGTGCGGCTACCGCACCATGAAAATCACGGACGAGTTTCTGGTGAAGGGGTATTACCGGAACTATGACGGTATGCACCTCCTAAAACACGCCCTGCACAACACCTGCCCTGACATGATGAAGTCCATCGGCAAGGACGAGCATGGCAACGACATCAAGATGCGCGACAGCGAGGGAATACAACTCGCCAACGCCAAGATTGACGAGATACGAAACGGCTTCTCCGAATGGCTCGAAGAGCAGTCGCCGCAGTTCAAGGAGCGGCTTGTGACGATGTATAACCGCAAGTTCAACTGTTTCGTGCGCCCGCGCTACGACGGCTCCCATCAGACCTTTCCCGACCTCAACCTGAAAGGGCTGGCAAGCCGGGGTATCAAGAGCGTCTATCCCTCACAGATGGATTGCGTCTGGATGTTGAAACAGAACGGCGGCGGAATTTGCGACCACGAGGTGGGAACCGGTAAGACGCTGATAATGTGCATCGCCGCGCATGAGATGAAGCGTCTGAATTTGGCACACAAGCCGATGATTATCGGGCTGAAAGCCAACGTTGCGGAGATTGCAGCCACCTATCAGGCGGCATATCCCAACGCACGTATTCTGTACGCTTCGGAGAAGGACTTTTCGACCGCCAACCGTGTGCGCTTCTTCAATAATATAAAGAACAACGACTACGATTGCGTCATCATGTCGCACGACCAGTTCGGCAAGATACCGCAGTCGCCGGAATTGCAGCAGCGCATCCTGCAAGCAGAGCTTGACACGGTGGAGGAAAACCTCGAAGTGCTACGGCAGCAGGGAAAGAACGTGTCGCGGGCGATGCTGAAAGGATTGGAGAAGCGCAAGCACAACCTTGAAGCGAAGCTGGAGAAGGTGGAACACGCCATAAAGTCACGCACGGACGACGTGGTGGATTTCAAGCAGATGGGCATCGACCACATCTTCATAGATGAGAGCCACCAGTTCAAGAATCTGACTTTCAACACGCGCCACGACCGTGTGGCGGGATTGGGAAACAGCGAGGGAAGCCAGAAGGCACTTAACATGCTCTTTGCCATACGCACCATACAGGAGCGCACAGGAAAAGACTTGGGTGCGACCTTCCTCTCCGGCACGACTATCAGCAACTCACTGACTGAATTGTACCTGCTGTTCAAGTACCTGCGCCCGAAGGAGCTGGAACGGCAGGACATAAGGTGTTTCGACGCTTGGGCGGCGATATTTGCCAAGAAGACGACGGATTTTGAATTTAACGTGACGAACAATGTGGTCCAGAAGGAGCGTTTCCGCTACTTCATCAAAGTGCCGGAGCTTGCCGCCTTCTATAATGAAATCACGGACTACCGCACGGCGGAGGATGTGGGCGTTGACCGTCCTGCCAAGAACGAGATACTGCACCATATACCGCCCACGCCGGAACAGGAGGACTTCATACAGAAACTGATGCAGTTCGCCAAGACGGGCGATGCCACCTTGTTGGGCAGGCTGCCGCTTTCGGAAACGGAAGAAAAGGCGAAGATGCTCATCGCCACGGACTATGCCCGGAAAATGGCACTCGACATGCGCATGATAGACCCGCATTACGAAGACCACCCCGACAACAAGGCGAGCCACTGTGCCAAAATAATCGCGGAGTATTATCAAAAATACGACGCGCAGAAAGGCACGCAGTTCGTTTTCTCTGACTTGGGGACTTACCAGCCGGGCGATGGGTGGAACGTCTATTCGGAAATCAAGCGCAAACTGACGGAGGACTACGGCATACCGCCAAGCGAGGTGCGCTTCATTCAGGAGTGCAAGACCGACAAGGCGCGGAAGGCGGTGATAGACGCCATGAACGCCGGGACGGTGCGTGTGCTGTTCGGCTCTACCTCTATGCTCGGAACGGGTGTGAACGCCCAGAAACGGTGTGTGGCTATCCATCATCTCGATACGCCGTGGCGACCGTCCGACTTGCAACAGCGTGACGGACGCGGAGTTAGGGCAGGTAATGAGATTGCCAAACATTTCGCCGGGAACAACGTGGATGTAATCATCTACGCGGTGGAGAAGTCACTGGACAGCTACAAGTTCAACCTCCTGCACTGCAAGCAGACTTTCATAAGCCAGCTCAAAAGCGGTGCGATGGGTGCGCGTACCATCGACGAGGGGGCAATGGACGAAAAATCGGGCATGAATTTCTCGGAATACATGGCGTTGCTCTCCGGCAATACCGACCTGTTGGACAAGGCGAAACTGGAAAAGCGGATCGCATCGCTCGAAGGGGAACGCAAGTCGTTCAACAAGGGCAAGCGTGATTCGGAGTTCAAGCTGGAGTCAAAGACCGGCGAGTTGCGCAACAACACGGCTTTCATAGATGCCATGACGGAGGACTGGAACCGCTTCCTGTCGGTGGTGCAGACCGACAAGGAGGGCAACCGCCTTAATATAATAAAGGTGGACGGAGTGGATTCCGCCGATGAGAAGGTCATCGGAAAGCGTTTGCAGGAGATAGCCAAGAATGCCACGACCGGAGGGTTGTACACGCAGGTCGGTGAACTTTACGGTTTTCCGATAAAGGTGGTGAGCGAAAGGATACTCAAAGAGGGATTGGAGTTCACCGACAACCGCTTCGTGGTCGAGGGGAACTACAAGTACACCTACAACAACGGGCATCTGGCGATGGCTGACCCGTTGGCCGCCGCCCGCAACTTCCTCAACGCGATGGAGAGGATACCCTCCATCATCGACCAGTACAAGGCGAAGAACGAGGTGCTGGAGATGGAGATACCGCAGTTACAGGAGATAGCGGGTAAGGTGTGGAAGAAGGAGGACGAGCTGAAGCAGTTGAAGTCCGAACTTGCCGCCCTTGACCGAAAAATTCAGCTGGAGCTTGCGCCACCCACGCCCGAAGTCGCAGAAAAGGAGAATGAAGGGCAACAGCTCAAGCCGGAAGCGGAAGATGTGAGGAACAGGCAGGCGCAATATCCCGAAAATGCACCGCCGCAGATACGCAGTCCGGCGGATAGTATCGTTGCCAACCATGTCATAATCGGGCGTCCGGGACTGTATGCCAAGGAGGAAACCCGGTCCAAAGGATTGAAAATATAACCTAAGGAATTTTATCTGAAGTATTAATAAGGGCTATCCCAAAAGGTCTAAAAGTAAATTTTATCCTTTCTGCAAGTATCTATAGGATGGCAACTGCATTTTTTTCTTTTTGGGCAGCCCTTATTAAAATTTATTCTTATTTTAGGTTATATACATTCATGTCCATTTATGTAAAAAATTCCTGCTGACCTTGTTTATGTCTTGTCAGTCACCATTTGCAAAACCATATTTGACCCTCAAAGAGGCTGAATTTGATAAGTAACTTGCTACATACTCATAATAAGGAGCTAAATAGAACACGAATGGGAAATACACAAATGCTAAACTAAAGAAGATATTGGCCAAAATAAACGCTATACCGAGAGAGAAACTTGATTTTTCAACTTCCTAAAACGGTGTTGTTCAAACATTTCTACTTATTTGTACTTACCAGTTGAACCTACGCTTCCCTAATAAAATGTCTATGGTAAAAAGTTAAAAAATCCTCCCACTTTTGTTAGATATATTTTTTTGTGTAACTTTGGAATACCTTTGTTAGTTCCTTATACAAAGGACTTTGAGAGAATTACCCAATTTTGAGGTAATGACTTGGCAACTGTGACATTTGCTGCGTTCTTCCTCATTTTGCTTCAAAGCAATAGCTCGTGGTGCAAATATATGATATTGGGGTGGAAACAGCAAATGTCCACCCCAATAATTATCAATAATTGTCAGTTAAGGAAATAGAATATCCTCTTTTGATATATTCCAATTATCAAAACTAAATTTCCACCGTTCCTCCATAAATTGCAGCATCAACAAACCACGCTTCTTTATTTCATCTGGAGTCCATTCTTTATGTTTAGAAACTTCAATTTCACTATACGAGCCATTATAGTATCCTATTTCTTTTCCGTCTTTGTTTAGCAGACATTTCTTTTTGTCAAAATCGTAATTCTGCAACTTTGAATTTTTAGAACGATTTAATAGTAATAGATTTCCCAAAGAATTCAAATACTGACGTTTTTCTGAAGGTTTAAGATGCCCAAAACGATTTTTCCAATAAATATCATTAGGTGATTGTGGGTATATGTGTTCAATTGTATCCTCTTTCTTTCTCTTGTTAAAGTCCTCCCAAGAGACTTTCATATTAGCATTGTCTTGTAGGTACAATTCATATTCATAGAGAAAATACCTAAGTCCGCTCCATGAATAAAAGCCTTCTCTATCATTTTTTGAGAATAGTTCTTTTATATGATTTTTGAATCTTTCCAAATCAAACCATCCATAATAGTTTTCATCGTCTTCCCCATCCGTCAAAAAGTCAATATCTGCCGTAATTGTTTCTATATCCAACTGTCCCATATAATACTCTCTTGTCTTTCTGTAAAGATTGCTATTTTGCGTATTTGAAGAACGGTGTGATACAGCAAAAACCAAGAAATTGAATCTTTCACAAGCATCTAAAAAATTCCAAATTAAATCCTCATTGGTTTCTTTGGTAAATACAGCCATTATCATTGGAGGGAAAGCACCCCAGCCAACTCGTTCTAACTTCTGAATGTGCTCTTTTATTCTATCTGAATGGTTAGAATATTGGATGTTAAATATGTAGAACCATTGTTTTACACACTTAGATAGGCTGTCGATATAATTTTTTATATCTTTAATTGAGATATTCCCACTTAATACATTTTTTGCGGTGAATTTTTTCTTAAGTAAAAACTCGGCATACACATCAGATTGACTTCTATCGTATGTGAAATACATTATCCAATGATTAAACAAGAAGTCATCATCATCTAATGGATTATCTTTGTTTTTACCTAAATATTCATATATGGTTTTCCATGTTTCATTAATATCTGTTCTTAATCGTCCTTTTGTTTCATCATCTTCATGTAATAAAGTGGACAAATATATTAGACGGTTTTTTAGTAGTTCCAAATGAGACAAATCTTTTCCTCTATTGTTCATTGTCTCAAATGTTACATATACATCTAATGAGTCATCTATTTCATAATAATTGAATTTCAACCTGTTTATTACCTTATCAAAGATAGCTTCTTTATCCTCTTTACTCAATGACTTAAGTCTATTTTTGAAATATTCTTTTGCAAACATAAGATTTGCTGTATACAATGTTTCGGGATACTTGTCTGCAGCAGAGGATTCTTGTTCTAAAATCTTTGTCTTGAAATACTCATCGCTTGGATTATCCTTTTCATATCCAAATACAAAAGACTTATATAGCTGGTTGTAAGAACGATACAAAAAACGGTCTATCCATTCACTCTTTTGTCCGTAATTAATGCCTTCATTGTCATTAAATGTACATAAAATTTCATGCAATAAGATAATTAAAGTAGTCAATCTCTGCTGTCCATCTATTACATAATATGCGGACAGCCCCTTTTTGAGAAGCCATAAATCATCTTTCCATTTTTCGATATTGGATACCTCATTTGCATTTATTGGTTCTACTGTCAATAATCCAATATAATGTATTTTATTGGGGCTAAGGTTTTGGATATCTTCCCAAAAGTCATCTAACTGGCGTTCTTCCCAAGAATAGCCACGTTGAAAATCAGGAATACGAAAAATTTTATTGTTGAATATTTCTGATAATGACAAAAGCTTTGTATCGCTCATACTTTTAGACTGCTAATCAATTTTTGTTTTCTATATATTCTAATATGTCATCCATCGTTGCTTTGAAAAAACGACCATAATCGCTTGATACATTTATAGGCTCCCAGATTTTGAAGCACTTTTGTCCTAATGAACGACTAAAAGAAAGTTGGTATTTTTTTCCACATACCGTAAAATCAAAGACCTCACCCTTTGTTCCTGTCTCTAAGGCTTCTGATAGGTCTTTCAAATTTTTAATCATCTCATCTTTACTGCCAAGAAAAAAAACGATTGGTTGATGATATTTTGAATTATTAGGTAAAGTTACAGAATACACTTCTACTTCATCTATAATTGTTTTATTTAGCGCCACAGAACCATTTGTAAAAGATTTCACTTTCTCGATTTTAGCAACTTTTTTTAGTTGAGCATTTGTGTAGGTTGGCACAGACAATAGTAATGTTAAGACAAGTATGCACTTTAAACATACACTTGTTCTCTTTAATACTCTCATAATTAGATACGTTTAAATTGTTAAAAATAAGCGTGAACCGTATGCCACACTCTTACTTGAAGGTCGTAGGAAACCTTGAATACAGATGTAACAATAGCAGCCCACGCTATAGCGTGAGAACCACTATGCTATCCTTGTATTCAGATTGAAAATTTCCTACGTTTTCAAGTACAAGATAAGCATAACGCTTCTTCTTTTTCTCGTATGTCTTTGAAAAGGGTTGCCCCAATCCGAATACAAAAGTATAAAAAATCCGTGATATGTCATTCAACTATCACGGACTTTATTTTGATTTACAAATTAATACCCCGATTTTGTCTCCTTGCTTGTGGTCTCAGCTTCTCAATAAACTCCTCTTTCTTCCGTCTGAACCAACTGACATGTGAAACTCCGTCTATGTGGAGGTTGAAATTCCCCTCCTTGTCCTCTTTCAGTGAGCATATCGTTTTGTCTGCCTTGAAATGCTGGTTAAACTCACAAGAATAGAGTTCCCCTTTGATGGAAACATCCTTGAACGTGCATAACTTTCTGATGAGGGCATCGCCAAAGTTCAGCGTATCACGCAGAAATTTGATGGTTGGCATCAGCTTCTCCACATACGGGAAATAGTGCTTGACATAATCCACGAATTCGGACAGCTTGCGGTGCCGCTGTTCGTAAGCATCCGTTATCTCCTGTATGTGCTTTGCCTGTTGCTGTTCCCTGTGTCGAGCTTCTTCTTCAAGTTCGAGGATGCGGTCTTGCAAATCCTCGTTTCTGCGTTCCAAAATCTTAACTTTGTTGCTTCCGAAAAGAGAACCGACACTTTCTGCAATGTGGGTCGCTGCTGTGGTGGCTGCGCCTTTCAGTTTCTCGGTCTGCACCTCTTTCTTGGCTCGTCTGAGTTCCTGCTCCGCTTCGGTTTTCTGCTCCTGCAAATCCACCACTTCCGATTTCAAGCTGTCAGCAAGTTTCTGTATGTCCCGATAATACTGCTGTGTGGACTTGTGACGAGCCTGTGAGCCGTCTATGCCACGTTGCAGACCGTACTTTGCCATCGCTATGGCATAACTGTCCTGGTAGGATTTCAGCTTCAAGCGTGTCATGATATCATCGGCACACAGGCGGACGGCATTGGTTGGTTTCTTTCGATACCGCTTCTTTACCTGTTCCTCACGTTTCTTGCGCTTGCGCTCTCCCTTGACAATCGGAACGAGGGTAATATGTATGTGTGGCGTTTCCTCGTCCCTGTGCAGGTGTGCAGCCACGATATTCTCCTTGCCGAACAGGTCGGCAAAGTATTTCATATTGTCGGCACACCATTCGTCAAGTCTGCCCTCCTTTTCGATACGCTTCATATCCTCGTGCGTTCCCGACACATTGATACGGATAGCCCGAACTTGGTTGTTCCCGATTTTGCGTGTCAGTCCTGCTTCCTCCAATCTCTTTTGAATGGCTGCCGTGCGGTCTTTTATTCCATCGGGGTATGTGACGAGTTTTCGGTTAAGGTGTGTGCGTGTGGGGTCTGCGTTCTTCGGTATGATGAAACGCTCGATGTGGGCGGTCGTTCCGCTGTCGGAACCGTGCGCCTTTTCCATGTGTAATACTACGAATCCCATATATAATTCCTTTCTTATTCTGCTTGTGAAACATCGTTTGATTATTGCTTATGTACGGCTGTTGCCGTTGGTCTTGGAGAGTCCAGAGAGGTGCAACCTCTTTGGCTTATTGGGGAATTTTCAGCGTTGCTTGCAATGCGGCTCGGAAAATTCCCTAATAAGCTACGGTATTTTCCATCGGTAAATATCCGTACCGCTGCAAGCATCCCCTTACATCTTCAACCCTTTCTTTTTCGGTGGCTGTATCATCCGCCTTGCGGATTGGACTTGCTTCTTCTCCGTTATCGGTTTTTCCGATTGGGACATGGGCTTGTCGCACAGGTAATCGTTCAGGTCTTTGTGTCCGTTGTAGTTGTCGGAGAAGTCGCAGATGCGACCACTGAACTCTCTCGCCAAGTCCAAGTAGGCATTTCTTCCTGCCTCGTCATTGTCAAACAGGCAATGGATGCGCTCGTACCTATGCAGCACGTCTATGGCTTTGGAAACATTGGCAATCGAATTAAGGATGATGTAATCCTGCCCATCAAGGTTGGGTATGATCGGGCAGTTCCTCATCCGCAACGTAAGAAATGACAGGTAGTCCATCATACCCTCGAACACTAGGCATTTTTCTCTCGGTTCTCCCTGCTGGCATATATGGCTGATGTCCTTCGGTGCGATGCAGCCCTTGAAGAAACGGTTGCGCACTTCAAACCCTCCAGCCACATTCGGGAAGCCGATGGCGAAATAGGGCTTGCCGTTATGGATGAAGTGCAGTTCCTTACATTCCAATCTTGCCAAGTCGGTGTTTATGCCCCTTTCCTGCAAGTAACGGAGCAATGCAGGATGGGTAAGTTCTCCCACCTCTAACTGGTGGAAACTCGGTTCGGATGCCTGCTGGCGAAAAGAGAAAGATACGGGACGGATGTGCGGTACTCGCTCCGCTATCTTATTGAGCAAGTAAGGCACATAGTCGGTTGCGTATAGTTCCTCTGCCAATGCGATGATGTTGCCGCCCTTGCCAAGTCCGAAATCGTACCACTTGTTAAGCTCGGTGTTTACCTTGAAAGAGGCATCCTTTTCTTCTCTCAACGGTGATTTGTACCAAAGGCTGTTGCCTTGTTGTTTGACGGGCGTATAGCCCAAACTTTGCAGATAGTCTGCAATGCGTATGTTCTTTACTTCCTGTATGTTCATAATTTTCCTATGGTTTGATGATGATTGTAAAACCGATGAATTGATGAATGTGTATGACAAACTATTGGATAACAATATTATACATCCTCATCATAGTTTCATCAAAGCACTTACCAAAAGAGAAAATCATCATTTGCCATATAGCGTATGGTCTGCCTGACCTGTTTCCTCTTTTCATCAGTAAGATGTTTTTGATGAATGTTTGATGAGAGTACAAACCTTTATATATCAGTGTAGTTATATCCTTATTCATCATTTTATCAAAATAATCAGAGTGTTGTCAACTGTTCTCTTGTTACGGTATAAAACCGTCCTATCCTCCGTATGGGAGAATAGCGGCACTCTCGGGTATAGTCCACTTGATAGGTGTTGTAAGTAAGCGTATTCGGTGCAGGAGTTAATTTCCAGCACTCCTGCAATACCTTACGGACTTGGTGCTTCTCCACCTTTACCTGTGAGTGTACCAGCAAAAGAAGAAGGTCGTTGTAGCAGAAAGAGAAAGTATCCGTACCAACACTATCCATGATGTCAAGGATAAGTTCTTGCATCTCTATCTCCAATCGGTTGCGGTTGCTGCGGATTATCTTCTGTAAGGCTTCTGTATGCAGCAAGGATGGGGCAAACCACATACGGCTTTCCTTTTCGGAGGATAGCTGTCTGTGTTGCAGGAAATGAAGAAAAGCGGGTATCTCCGCTTTCAGTTTTTGCAGAAAGTCGGTATCATCGGACTGCAAGCGTTCAATCTTGCGTACCCAATAGCGTGTTTCTCCTGCATCTATGATTACGGGCAGATACTCGTTGTTGGAGCATAGCACGAACTTGGCAAAGAACGCTATCTCGT
>ERZ791682.720-NODE-720-length-14578-cov-2.24761_pt1 | contig 14578 bp, 11 predicted proteins | sample MGYA00509958_ERZ791682 | MGnify/ENA primary metagenome ERZ791682 (study PRJEB30046, sample SAMN00715194) | human gut metagenome | study: EMG produced TPA metagenomics assembly of the A metagenome-wide association study of gut microbiota in type 2...
ACTAACCGAGCTGAACTTACTGTCTGTTCGTGGTGCCCGACGTCGTCAACCGTCTCAAAGTTCGTTACGTGATCAACTGAAGAAAGTGTTGAACGTTCTTATTCGACCTTTTTATCGTCATGACCGCATTGGCGAATGCGGCACTTCTGACGTGGCCATGATGGGGATCCGGACCTCTGCTCCTTTGTTTGCTCGCGACGCAAAAATACGTCAAATCTCCCACAGGTTTAGCAGAGGCCGGCGTAACCGGTTTTACATCATTGAGCTTGGATCAATCACGGCGAGCATTTCGTCTTTCTCCTATGCTGCCGTCACGGGCATCCTTCTCCAATCCTGTCCCTTGCTTGCCACCGCCCAGCACTGGCGTGCCATGCGGTTGGCGATGGCAACCATTACCACCTTCTTGGGTTTCTTTGCCAAAATGTTTTTCACCCAGTCTGTCCGGCATTTCGACCTGGCCACTGCATGGGCTCCCTGCACCAACACGGCTCTCAGAGCTTTATCACATCGGCCAGGAATCTTTGTGGTGACAGTCTTGCCGCCACTGCCCGTATGCATTGGTACCAAGCCAAGATAAGCTGCAAACTGCCGGCCCGAAGAAAATTGCGTTGGATCGGCAAGGAGCACACACATATATGCCATGATTGTGTCGCCAACGCCCGGAACTGTCAGAAAGTGCTTTGCGTTTTTGGTTTGACTGGCCAGCCTGCTGATTTCGCGCTGAAGCGTCTTAATCCGGTCTTGGTCATCCCGAATGCTCTTGACCGTATCGCGCATCATGTTGATCACCAGCTGCACGGCGTCACCCTCAAGGCTATTGATGCATTCATCAACCTTGTTATCGAATTGATTAACGTTCCTTGGCATAACATGTCCGTATTCGGCTAGTAAGCCGCGCACGTGGTTTATGCGGGCTGTGCGCTGTTTGACCAGCAAGGCTCGCATTGTCAGCAGCGTCTGGATGTCACGTTCCGTTTCCGTCTTGACAGCAACGGCCCGGACTCCGCTTACTAGGGCATGGTAGACGCCCTCGGCATCAGCCTTGTCACTCTTGTTGTGACGAACAAAAGGCTTCACGAGCTTGGGATCCATCAGCCGGACAGTATGGCCAAGTGCCTGCAGTTTGCGGGCCCAGTATTGGGAGCTGCCGCATGCCTCCATGCCGATAAGGCATTTGCCGCAATTGGCAAAGCTCTCCAGCACCTTATCCCGTTTGACCTGCATATTGGTGATCTCTCCGGTCTGCGTATCGCAGCTATAGATCTGAAACACACTTTTGGCAATGTCGATGCCGATGAGCTTCGTGAAGTCGCAAAACTGGTTAAGATTCGCCATGAGGGCCTCCTTTAAATGTTGTGCTAGAACATTTTGGCGCTTAGATGCCGTAAAAGACCGCGGGTCTTCAGGAGGTTCCTCACCCTTCACGGACTTGACGCATGAAGCCGTATGCGGCGTGACGCCCTATGCGGGGTCGTGCGTCAATTCATCATCGGCACCAACTCCCTTGAAACCCCAAGAAAGCGCCGGCTGCTTGCCGATGCTAAACGGTGTGACTAAAAGAAAGACGTCATCGCCGACAGCAAAGGGGAAAGCGTTGCGATAACAGCGTGTGCCGTCATCACATTCTCAGCCAAAGCGTTAAACTCAGGCTGTCCGCGCATTCTCGCGGGCCGCGCAGAGTCGGACTTCTCCTATCTGCGCACTTCAAGTGTATGCCTTACGATGAAACAAGCTTGTGCGGGCAAGGCAAGACGTATTCTTAAGGGCCAGGAAAAACTTTGGGTGAATCCGCCGCCAGGCGGAGAGGGCAAAGCCCTTTTCTGGTTGGCTCGGCGAGCCAACCGTCCTCAAACTCTTAACCTCATAATTCCAGGTTGTTAAAGATCGCCACAAGCTTTGTACGAATGGGTACTACGCTTGATCGGGTACCTGAGGTCATTATCGTTTTATAATTGTCCTACCCTGTGAAGTTTCACCAGCGGCTCCAATGTTCCTAACCTATGCATTCGTGCAAGGCCGTTTAACTCGAGAGCCGATAGTGCAGCGGGCACGCGTTGTCCGCTCCGTTTTCCGCTCCAGCCGCGGCCACCCTGACCTTTCGGTTCAGGCAACGTAGCCGGAAACCACAGGGTCTTCCTTTTCCCGCCTTTGTCAATTCCTGCCCCAACCTCGTTCTGCCCTCTTTGGTGCAGGTATCATGTACGCCGCATTTCGACAATTCTGCGGGAAGCGTATTCATGTCTTGGGAAATTGTTGCGGCTCTGCTTTGTTTGGGCGCCTGTACCGGTTTTTTGGCTGGCCTCCTCGGTATCGGCGGGGGCATGGGGGCCACGCCCTTCATGACCTGCTTTTGGTCTATGCCGGCGTGCCTGATACAGCTATCGTTCATACAGCCATTGCGACATCTTTGGCTACCATCATGTTCACGTCGCTTTCTTCGGTGAGAGCGCATCACAAGCGCGGTGCAGTGCTCTGGAACGTTGTTGCAACAGTGGCACCCGGTATCTTGGTAGGTGCCCTTCTCGGGGCCAAAATCTCCAGCCTTCTCCCAACCTTCTGGATTTCTCTCGTCTTCGTCTGTTTTGTCGGCTTTTCCGCTGTCAAGATGTTCATCAACTCCAAACCGGAACCCAAAAGAACTCTTCCGGGAATGGCAGGAATGTTTGGCGCCGGTACCGGCATCGGAGTTGTCTCAGCATTGGTCGGCGCCGGGGGCGGCTTCATTTCCGTTCCGTTCATGGTGTGGTGCAATGTCAAAATGCATAACGCCGTAGGAACCTCTGCCGCCTTGGGCTTTCCCATTGCAGCTGCCGGAACGCTCGGCTACATCATTACAGGTTGGAGTGAACCGGGCCTCCCACAGTTTCCCTTGATGTTGGGCTATATTCATTTGCCTGCCTTGTTGTCTGTTGCTACGGCAAGCATTCTTACCGCGCCGTTTGGCGCCAAGGTCGCCCACAGCATCGACACGAAACCCTTAAAGCGCATCTTTGCCTGCATGCTCCTGGTTCTCGCCGGCTGTATGCTGACGCGCGCCATCAGTTCCCTTTGATTGTTTAACTTCGTCTTTTTTCTTCTGTTGTATGTCTGAATTCACTTTGCCTCCTGTCCGTGCTGTAGAACCGGAAACCATTGCGACGCATCTTTTTCACGTCAAGGAGGTCGCACCGCTTGTTCACTGCATTACCAATGATGTTGTGCAGGAGATCACGGCAAATGTGTTGCTTGCGATGGGTGCATCGCCCGCTATGGTCATTGCCTGTGAAGAAGCCGCACACTTTGCCGCGATTTCTTCTTCCGTGCTGATCAATGTCGGTACTCCCCGTCCGGATTCGTTGGAAGCCATGCATCTGGCTGCTAAATGTGCCGTTCGACACAATGTTCCCTGGGTACTGGATCCGGTTGCAGCCGGCGTCATTCCCTGGCGTGACAAAATGATTCAAGGCCTTTTGGCGCTTCACCCGACTGTGATCCGCGGTAACGCCTCAGAAATCTTGGCTCTTGCCGGGATGGGCAAAGGCGGCAAGGGGGTAGACAGTACCGACTCAAGCGATGCCGCTCTTGAAGCGTCCGTCAAACTTGCTAGTGAGTACAACACCATCGTCTGCGTCACCGGCAAAACCGACTACGCTACCGATGGCAAGGAAATTCTTTCGTGTACCGGCGGCTCCGTTAAAGCAACGCTTGTGGTCGGAACCGGCTGCTCCCTGTCAGCTATGGTGGCAGCCTTCGTTGCTCAAACCAAACACCCCCTTGAAGCTGTCATTTCCGCCTGTGCGCTTGCCAAACGTGCCGCACAACAGGCTGCCAGCGTAGCCCGTGGTCCGGGTAGCTTTGCCGTGGCTTACATTGACGCTCTGAACCTTCTTCAAGCCAAGGACTTTTATTGATGCGACAACCCATCAATTTTTCTGTATATCTGGTACTGGACCCCGATTTGTGTGGCGGTGCTCAAGGCATGATCGACACCACACGCGCGGCAGTACAAAACGGTGCCACCTGCGTTCAATTGCGCGCCCCGCACTGGAAAAAGAGGGCATTGGTTGAGTGCGGCCGAGCACTGAAGTCTGTTCTCGCCGACTTTCATGTTCCTCTGTTCATCAACGATCATGCCGATGTATGCCTTGCCGTTGATGCCGAAGGCTTGCATATCGGGCAGGACGATTTATCTCCCAGTGATGCTCGCGCCATCATCGGAAACGAAAAGCTACTAGGGCTCTCTGTGTCCAACGAACAGGAACTCTCTGCAGTAGATGTTCGTTTAGTTGATCATCTTGGAATCGGACCGATTTTCTCGACGAGCACCAAACCGGATGCGAGCGATGCCCTTGGCATTGAGGGTTTCGCACTATTGGCCTCACGCAAACCCTGTCCCGTTGTTGCCATCGGCAGCGTCAAAGTACCCATTGTTGGCGATTTGATTCGTGCCGGAGCCGATGGGGTTGCTGTTGTTGCAGCTATATGCGGACAAAAGGATCCCGGTGCAGCGACAAAAGAACTGGTTGACGCCATGCAAATAGCTCGAATCTAGAGCGCAACTAAGCACTCTCACCTAAAATAGGGGCTTGAACCAATATCAGAGGATTTCTCATTGCTATGGCAAAAAGCAAACAAACGTCGGTTCGACTAACACTCCAACAGGCAAAACTGATTCTGCTTGCCAAGGCTATTGAGGAATCCAATGACGCTCACATCAAGTGGACGTCAGCAGACGCTGAGGCCGCGAGTCTTCGTGCCGCCCATACGGTCGGAGAATCAGCCGATGCAGTGAAGCTTTTGACTGAGCGCGCCAAGGTAGTATTGCGCACGGCTTCCGAGCGCGGTGTCAACACGACCGTCAGCACCAAAGCACGGCTACCTCAATTCTTCTCGCCGCTCTTCGTTCTCCTGGCCTTTGTGCTCGGCGCTTTGACGGATCGGATCGCGAGTCCGGAGCATATTGTCAATCTGCTCTCTCCTCCCTATTGGGGAGTGATTCTTTGGAATCTCGTTATTTATCTCGCACTGTTTTGCTGTGCCATCGGTCTGGTCGGAACCGGAACCAATCGATTTGCTCTGCCGTTACGAAGCAGCCTCAATGCATTTGTTCAAAAGACGAGCTACGGCACATTGCGTCGTTCTGGTTTCAAGTCGCACTTCTACAGCGAATGGTCGTCGTTTGTTACGCCGCTGATTCGCATGAACGTAGCCCGTACCTTGCATTTCGCAGCCCTTTTCTTTGCTTTGGGCATCATCGTGAGTCTTCTGGTACGTGGTTTCGGTACGTCCTACTCCGCTGGGTGGGAGAGCACATGGCTTGCGGAAAGCCCTGAAAGCGTAAAGGCCTTCATTGATTACACATATGGGCTTGTACCCGCCGTTGGACCTCTGCCGTCCATACCGGATCTTGCTCAGATAGTTGAAATGCGGGCAGACCGTCTCCCCTATCTCGAAGCTCCTGTTTCTGCAGCTCCCTGGCTCATTCGAATGATGATTCTGATGGGAGTTGTCGTTATTGTTCCTCGCCTGATCTTCGCCTGCTTTGACACGTGGCGAATGGGACGTTTTAAAACACAAACCTCTCTTTCTATTGAGTCGCCCTACTACGAAAACATTCTTGCCCAATGCGCGCAGGACGCAGTTCTGGGGAGCTTATTGATTGTCACATCGTCCGTGAATCGCCCCTTGCGAGATCAAACAACCTCTTCCCTCTGCAAACATTGGGGAACTGAAGAAGACTCCGTTATCAAGACTATCGACTTTGACGATGAAGAAGCGAACATTCCTGCTGTTTCTTCCGGTCCCCGAAAGCCAATCGTCCTTGTCTGGTTTGATGGCATTGAAACTCCAGAAGAGGAAGTACACGGAGCGGTCATTGAACGTCTGCGTCAGGTATATGAGTCCGAGGGTTCTGCGGTCTTTGCCGCACTCCTTGACATGAAAGATTTTTCCCAACGCTTCTCTTCGCTGACTGCCCGTATTAAGGAGCGACAGGAAGCTTGGGAGGCTTTATGTAATTTGCATCAAGTCAAGCTATTTGCGTTGCACGAGTCTTCCGAGTCCCAACTGCAAGTCATCAAGACAATTCGAGCCTGGGCAGCTCCGCGAATTTCATCCGACCAAATCACCTCGGTGACTGACACTGACAAAAAGGAAATGGACAATGAGCACTGATCCGATGCGAATTCATTTGAGTTTGGTCAGTCATACCAATATCGGAAAGACAACGCTGGCGCGTACATTGCTGGGCCGTGACATCGGTGAGGTTGCTGACCGTGCCCACGTCACCGAGACGACCGACGACTATGTACTGGCTCGAACTCCCGAAGGGTGTGAACTCATTCTTTGGGACACGCCGGGATTTGGCAATTCTGTTGCTCTTGCGAAGCGTCTGGAAGGTAGAACTAATCCAGTAGGTTGGTTCTTATCCGAAGTGTGGGATCGAGTTGCTAACAAGTCTCTTTGGTTAAACCAGAAAGCCCTCAAGCACGTTAAAGAAACATCAAGCGTTGTGCTCTACCTTGTCAATGCGACTGAGCTACCTGATTCAGCTCCGTACGTAAGTGCAGAAATGCGAATTCTTGAGTGGATCGGCAAACCTGTAATTGTTTTGCTTAATCAGATGGGAGAACCAAAAGCACCAGAGGCAGAGCAAGCCGATGTAAATCGCTGGAAAGATGCGATGTCAGCATATCCGATTGTGAGCTCAGTGCTTCCTATGGATGCATTTGCGAGATGCTGGGTACAGGAATTCGCGTTGTTTGACGCCATAGCAAAAGCACTTCCAGAAGAACTTCAAGCAACATTTGATGCATTGCAGGAAGTGTTGTCAAGGAAACGCCTAGCGGCATACGACGCTAGTATTCAGGCAATGGCTCACTACCTCGAGAAATTGGCCAACGATCGAGAAGTTGTGGAATCTGCCACAATCAAGGACCAACTTAGATATCTAGGGAAACGTCTCGGACTCTTCAAGAGTGAAACAATTGATGACCCTGTCAGTGCAGCGCAAACAGCTCTTGCTTCTCGTGCTGCCGATGAGTTTTGCGCATTAACTGACAAATTAATATTCATCAATTCCTTGAAAGGCAAAGGTATACGGAAGGAATTACTACAGCGTATGCAGTCCAATTGGAAAATAACAAGTTCTTTACCTCTGGCACCTGTAGCTGTTGCTGGAGCTATTGGAACTGGCGCAGCTAGTGGCTTAGCTAGCGATATCGTAGCAGGAGGACTATCGTTGGGATTAGGAACTCTAATTGGAACCTTGGTTGGAGCTTTAGGGGGAACTGGTATAGCTGCAGTATATAACCACAAACAGGGAGTAAATGGAAGTTTGGTCACTTGGTCAGATAGCGCGCTAAAAAATTTTTTTGCTAACGCAATTCTTTTATATCTTGCTGTGTCCCATTTTGGCAGAGGACGGGGCAACTGGATACAATCGGAATATTCCATTAATTGGGAGAAAAAATTATCAGAAATTTCAAAAGATAATATAAACTATCATTTAGGAATTGATAGACACCTTGATTCAGCAATACAACACCTATTCCAAAGACTATACCCATCAACAAATATCGGTAACAAATTCAATAACTAAGCATAAGAAACACTTTGGAACACCCTACACGCAAGTCAACGCAACAACAAACAAACGCAGTCAAAAATAAGTAAGTATAACTTACATTGTCTAAATTGCTCACACCTTTTCCTTCATATCAGAAAAATTCAACGAATCTAGACATTTAATCACTTAAAAGATTACAATCACCATTAAGCATAAACAGTATGCCTTAAATATATCAACCCTCAAACAATGCCAGCCATATATCAATATTTACTCTAGTTCCTGGATAGTAAAATGCTTGTTTATGTGATTAATTTAGACTCATCAACAGAAAGGTTTCAGAGAATTAGTTCACAATTAACGAAGTTAAATATTAAATTTCAAAGAATATCAGCCATAAATGGACGAACCCTTGACGAAAATTTCGTAAAAACCATTACCTATCCCACAGATCATTTTGAAACAAAAGTTAGATTTACGCGCGATTTAACTAAAGCCGAAATAGGATGCTTTCTGAGTCATAAGCATTGCTGGGATTTACTTCTTAAATCCAATGAAAAATGGGCTTTAATTCTAGAGGATGATATTACTATATCCCCACATGCTTCAAAATACATGACAAGCGACGATTGGCTGCCGGATGATGTCAAACTTTGCCAACTAAATATCCCATGCAAAGAAAAACGTGGGCGTATAGGTTTATGGTCCAGAACTATCGATAAAGATATTACTCTTGTTGCGCCACTATATCCCACCCCTCTTGGAGCTTTTGCTTACTTTATTTCAAGAGAAGTGGCCAAAGAAGCTATCTCTCTATCAGATAAAATTTCTGCTCCTGTTGATGATTTTTTGTTTTCACCATGGTTTAGCATTGTTCATCAATTTAAAGTATGGAAAACCAGCCCTGCTCTTGTTATCCCTGCTGCAGGCGTTAACTCAGACATTGGGGATAGAAGCAAAAAAAACATAAAAAAAGCTCCATTTTTTATTAGACATGGATTTAGAAGATTTTTACTAAACACAGAAGTCAAAAAATACCAATCAAATGGACAAGAATTTATTTTTAGATTTTGGGATTAAGCATTCCCAACCACATTACATCGCAATATAGAACAAATCAAATACCATCAACATTGCATATGTATTTTACAACCACTTTCATTTCGAAACTTAAAATTATCACCAATGATCAGAACTTCAAAATCAAATTTACCACTTGTTTCTATAGTAATCCCAATTTTTAATGTTGAAAAATATATCTCACAATGTTTAAATTCTGCAATTTCCCAAACCTACAAGAATATTGAAATATTATGTATAGATGACAACGGAGAAGACGAGTCGATGAAGATAGTCTCGTCATTATCAAAAACAGGCTCTCGAATAAAAATTATTCACCATAAAAACAATTTAGGAGTGGGGCCAGCTAGAAACACTGGTATTCGCGCGTCTCGAGGTGAATATATTTATTTTCTTGACGCAGATGACTGGATTAAACCAAACGAAATTGAAAATTTAGTTATAGCGGCCACTCAGAATTCAGCCGACATTGTGATTGGTTCCGCTTATGCTTTTCCTGATACTAGATCAGAAAATCTAGAGAAAGTTACCAAAATCATTAATAAATGGCTTTTATTAAGAGATATACCCAGTTATGTGTCTAAGGATTTATTCTATAAAGCTATTTCACAAATTCCCTGCGTAGCTTGGGGAAAGCTTTTTGACGCGAAATTTCTAAACAAAAATTTCCTAACCTTTATCAACAAAAAAATATTACATGAAGATAACGGGTTTCACGTCAAATGTATAGCCTGTAAGCCAAGACTAGCCATCTCAAACAATCAAGGTTATCAATATAGAATCCGAAGCAAATCTTTAATGAGATTTGAAACCAAAGACAAGTCCAAACAAGACAAAGAAGCCCATGTCAAAATCTCTATTGAAGATGCAATAAGCTTTCTACATAAATATAAGTTTGATGCGATGTACACCCAAATGACACAAGATGCATATTGGTATTGTTTCTCTCGAAGATTTTATTTATTAAAGTATTATTTTGGGAATTATTACAAGATTTTAAAAATAGGCAAATTATCTATATTTAAGCAATTTTACAAAAAAGGGGAAAATCCACCTTAAAATATTAGGAATAACCTGCTGGAAATGGAATCCAAAATTCAGACAAACCGGTTAGAGTCATGTTCAAGACTCTGAGGCAATGGCTTGCCAGCAGCGTATCTCCTAAAGCCCAGCCATCGATTTTGCTGGAATTCAAATCTATGATGAGCGACAGATAGCAAGACCTTCTTGTGTCTCAACGTAGGTTATATCCCCGCCCCCTTCGTTAGAACCATGGAACTCAAGCTCCTTTATGAGATTGGGATACCATCGGTACGGATGGTTGGTTTCGGTTTGATTAAATCTACTGGCAAATGCACGGGAGTCGCTTTCAGCGGAACGGCTTGCAATTTGTGAGGCTCTGGCTTCCTGTCTTTTTCTTTTTTGGCTTCCTTTCTACGCAAACTCCCACGGAATAACCTTGAAGGCGTAGGCGAAAGGCCTTTCCGTGGGAGGCTGCGTGCCGGTGCGGTTTACGATGTTGCCGTCGGAGACAGCATTAGCCGATCGTTGAAATGGTATGGTCTCATCCTCGCTCTCTGACTTACCATCGACAACTTCGCAGTGGTAGGTTGCGGCATAGACAGCATCAAGTGACTCCTGGCGTCTCTTGTCTTTCTATTTCTCGTAGTATCCCCAGACACGCACTCGCTCTGTTTTGGTTAGCCCTCGGCAGAGCTCTCGCAGATTCGCAACCACGCTCCGTGCTGCATCGTTTAGATCCAATTGTTCGGCCAGGATCACCTTACGAATTCATTGCATGTTCTGCCTCCTGTTGAAAATTACCATTCATTCGCACGATGACTCTCACGCATATGGCCACCCTAATTCTTGAACATTCGGACAGTGATTTCGATGCCGATGATTGGGCAAGCGTGGGTGTTCCGAGAGCGTTATTGCTTTTGAGGTTTCTACCTCCCTAACCCAGCCTGCGTTCGACCTGCTGCTCATGTTGTAAACGATGGGCTGTAGGCAGGTCGGAGCGCAGGCTGGGGCATCCCTCGGAATCAAAGCGAGTGCGGACTGGCTGTCACAGCTATTCAGTCGCGCGGAGCGAATGCGAAGAGCGCCCCGAGTCACAGCAGATAAAACTCAAGATTCGAGAGATACCTGCCTAAAAGCCTTCCTCCTTAAGGCTTCAGCTTCTTCCCATCGCGATCTTCCAGTGCTCCGCACTCTGAAAGAATATACAAGTTTGTATGATGCTATCTGTTCATGTCATTTATTAATGTATATGATCTGCCATCAGATAAATTACTTACCTTCAACGCTCAGTCTAAAAAGTTCAAACAAAGAGCAGATCGATGCTCGTTGCTTTTTGTAAAAAATATTCTGTTCGTGTAATCTACCTACACCAAACAACAACACTCGAAGCGTTAAATTAATTTGCGCGAATCATAAAACGATCTTCAAGAGGGCGTTGAATTTGAAATATCACTATCATTTATAATGACACCTCATTCGTTTGCACTTTTTCTTACAAATAACACATTACATATCAAAATTTATTCATCACATTCATATATCAAATATTTAATTTTGCCTGAGATACAAAGAAGCTATGAACTGCCAAGAGAAAGCCGCATTTATCATCCCCACTTTCAACTCGGAAAAATATATTTCTCAGTGCTTAGATTCTATTTTGAATCAAAACTACAGCAACTTCTTAGCAATCATAATAAACGATGGATCTACTGACAGCACAAATGTAATATTGGATTTTTATAAGAAAAAAGATGGTCGAATCATAGTTATAGATCAAAACAACCAAGGCCAAGCAACAGCCAGAAATGTAGGATTAAATCTTGCACTTAAAGATAAAGATATAAACTATATCGCTTTTATTGACAGCGATGATTATATTGACCCCAGCTTTTTGAGTGCTCATATTTGTAGTCTGACAAAAAATCACGCCGATGTTTCAATTTGCGGATATGCTAGCACCAATGAAACCTGCGAGGAGAAAAATTTTTATCCAGAAAAATTTCTTTCTGAAAAAGACTTTATAAAAATGATTTTTTCTTATGGAGAATGGAAATCAACGTGCAGTTGCGGAGGGATGGTTTGGAAGCAACTGTACAAAGTTGAAGCAATTAGAGATATAAGATTTACAGAAGACAAAAATGTAGTTGAAGATGAAATCTTTTGTCTGAAAGTTGCCAAGTCAGTACCAAAGTTTGTATATATTCCTAAAATTCTTTATTACTACAGATGTGTATCCGAATCTTTAACACATCAAAAAAATTTTAATAAACGATTAGCCAACGGCAGAAAAATATGTTTTGATTTATCAAGACATTTATCACAGGACGTAAAGATGATTGTTTTCAGTAAATTTTTAGAGGTCACTTTAAATTTGATAAAAAACAACGATCTTCCATATGACATATCTTTGTATAAAAAAGACGCTATTGTTGCATACAAACTAAATTATATTACAAGAAAAACACTTAAGCGGTATTTTCTTTTTTGTTATGTGCCGCGCTTAACTAGTTTTATGCACTCATTAAAAAAAAGACTTAGAACATTCAAGTACAAAATACTTAAGAAATACACAAGCGCTTCATAATTTTTTTCGACAGGGCTGAATTGGTACTGACAAATACGACCATCGAAATTTGGCTTTCTACCCATACCTTAGTTTTTCGGAAACATCCGTTTATGACAAAGTTTTTATCATCAATGGCACGCAAGCTCGGCTTTAAAGAGCTATTGAAAAAAGCCATTTATTCGGTCGATGATTCCTAGTAAGCAGCCCAAAGCGCTCTTTCGATTGCTGTCAGTAAAGCAATCGTAAATTTTTGGCGAAAGACAAGGTCGAGCGCAAACTAGAGCAGATGCTCCGTGCTCATCTCGGTGTAGATCAAAAGACTCGGTTTGCCGTGCAGCATTCTTCCGGCGGCAACGTCTTGGTGTGGTTCCACAGCAGTCACGACGTCCAACCAAAGGATGCAATGAGCGCCGACGTAATGTTCGGGATGCACAGGTGTAGCTGTTCGCTGGTCTTCAGCCTCTCGTTGCGTACTGTTCAAACCTGATCTTCCACGTGCTCATAGAAAGCTCAGTTCACAGCATTGAGCCACTTCGCTCATGAGACATTCGTATAAGAACTCCACCGGATCTAAGCTTTGATAATTCGGAAGCTTGACAAGTTCCAGAGCTTTCATCAGGATGCCGCGTCGCACAGCTCAAGGCTAACATCTTTGAGATCCATAACCGATCGACTCATCATTCACCCCCTCATCGGTAGTTGTTTCGTATATTGGCGTGAGTCGGAGACAAATAGTCGACCGCGACCCTTTGATCGTTGCCAATGTTGGGCACCTGGTTGTTTTCTTTGGCCCAAATGATCTGCTCACATCTTTTGCGCATTTCTTGATAGGTGACGTTGCCGTACTCGAGGCGAGTGCTCATCAGAGCCTGGTAGATGACGGAGACTGGGTAAAGCTTGAAGAGCCTCATTAAGGCATTGCAAGCTCGGCCGCAAGGAAAGTGGTTTTTCCCTTTTTTAGATGCCGCACCGGACGATCGGCAAAGTCTTCCGGCAATAGGTGAGTCTTGTTGTCCTTTGTGTTCTTCTATTGCTTGTGCTCGGTGAAAAATATGGCTAATAGGAACGGTGCTTCCTAACCATTGAAACCCGGGGATTCCTATCTACTGAAACCCCAAGTTACGGCGCCTCCAAAATCCAATTTACGGTGTTTTCCCATGCTCGTACTCCTGAGCTGCCGGCGGCGGCAGCACCGATAGAGGACTGTGAGACTTATCCACATCCTCGGCCGCTCAGCCTACTTAATGGGCCGTAGGCCGAGGTTGTGGGTAAGTCGCGCAGTCTGACCCGTGGTATCTCAAAGCCGCCGCGTTAGCCTATGGTATGGGGAGCGGGCTCCCCTTTGATCAACTACCGACCGGCAGTATGAGATTCACTTCGTCTCATCATCCTGCGGCACTCCACCGTAGATTTCCTTTTCACGCAGCAATGGGCCTTTCAATTCCAGTCTAATCGCCCTTTGCACGAGGCGATCAAGGATTGAATCTGCCACTGTTGGATCTCCGATAAATGCCGCCCAGGTATCCACGGGTGGCACTCCCGAGGTCAGGATGCTCGTTCGTCCGGAACATTGATTTATGATCTCGTACAGGCCGGTGCGATAGAGGGGATCGATTTCGATTCCGGAGGCTACAGCCCAGTCATCAATGTGGAGCACGTCGAACTTCGAGAGATCACGCAGGAATTTGAATTGCATGTCACTTCCTGCCTCTGTTGGTCTCTGAAACCGTGCATACATCCGCAAAAGTGTGTGCATGCGGTACGACTTCACCTTGTAGCCTTTCATGCAGGCCGCCTGGCAAATTGCATCGGCCATCCATGTTTTACCTGTACCTGTTGTACCCGTGATGATGCAGTTCTGCTTGCGCTTCACCCAGTCCAGTGAGAAGAGATTGTTGACTCTGGTCATGTCCAACTGGCGGGCAGGATCTTTGTCAATACGGGGATAGCAGGCGTCTGCAAACTCAAGATTTGCTTCTTGCAGGCGGCGAGCGAGTGCGACTTCATCACGACGTTCGATCTCGGTGCTGAGCAGCACTCCGAGCCATTGATGGATGCTCCAATTGCAGCTGTCCTCGTCAAGCGACAATTCAGCAGCATGCTCGATCAACGACGTCAGCCGGAGTCGCTTGGCCATGATTTTTAATTCATCCATCGAATACGGAATTGGATCTTTGTTGATTTTGATCATTTTTTACCTTACTTGTAGTTTCCACGAAGATTCTTGTGCATGATGGGAGCGCTTGTTCGGATTCGGTCGTCTCCCAGATCCAACGTTCTGTTTGTCGTAAGGGAAAATTGGTACTGTTCACACAGCTCTTTGATGTACCGCGCTCGGAAAACCCGGTCTTCCAACGCAGATA
>ERZ791682.723-NODE-723-length-14511-cov-2.44065_pt1 | contig 14511 bp, 15 predicted proteins | sample MGYA00509958_ERZ791682 | MGnify/ENA primary metagenome ERZ791682 (study PRJEB30046, sample SAMN00715194) | human gut metagenome | study: EMG produced TPA metagenomics assembly of the A metagenome-wide association study of gut microbiota in type 2...
AAAAGCTGTTATCTGTATTATACTCTATTTAAATTATTTTTAATACACTTCCATATTTTATAATTTATTGAGAACCTGCATGAATTTTAGAACTATATTCTGTCAAATGCCCAACTGTTTTCAAACAGTTAAATGCCAGAAAATTAAAATACAGTTTATCATCTAATTTTTTAGGAAATTTTAATTCTTTATCTAATTTTGGAAAACTAGAAAACTCATTTTTTTCATAATTTTTATGAATTTCATTTACAGCTTCTTCAAAGTTATTGAAAAGTTCCTGAATAATCATATTATTTTCTAAATCTATATGAAGTTTATTTTTGTAAATATATCCATTGAGCTGTTCCATCTCCATGATAAGCTTATGATTTATTGAAAGAAGATGCAGATAAAATTCCTTTTCTCCCTCCAATAAATTCTCAATTACATATGTTTTTATCTCTTTGGAAACCATATTTGAATGAACAATTAAATCACGAACTACATTAAAATCTATATTTCCTTTTAAAGTTTTAGTTATTTCTCTGATTATTTTAGTATCTATATCAAAAAGCTGATTTAGATTATGCTGAAATTCTCTTTTTACTGTATTTGGAAACACAAAATAATTCATGAAAAATGCTGTAACAACAGCCATTCCCACATACATTGTCCTTAAAATAACTGCCTGTTCCACTTGCAGAATCATTGTTGTAAGAACCATTCCAAAGCAAGTACTATACATAGTCATTATCCATGAAGTAGGAGTGGAATAATACATCAGCGAAGTAAGAAGAACTATCAGAATTGCTCTTTCCACTGTTCCCTGAAAAAATACTCCCATAAAGAATACAATAAAAAGCCCTATTACTGTTCCCAATATACGATTATTAATTTTTAAAATACTTTCCTCAGAATAAGGCATAAGCATAAAGAATACACTCATTGGGTACCAGTAAGAGTGATCAAGTTTAGTGTACTGCACAAAAGAAAAAGCTATACACAAAGTTATTGAAAGACGAATTGCAAATCTTACCTGAAACAAATCTAATTTTAATATTTCTCTTATACTTTCAGGTTTATGAACTGGATTTGGAACCTGCCATTTCTTTTCTGCTTTGTACTTAGAAGTTTTTTCTATCTCAGAAAGAATAAATTTTAAAACATCTAATATTGCAGTTATTGCTTCCCTCTCTTTAATTAAACTAAAATCATATTCATTTAAAAATTCTTCTATTTTCTCTTTCAGAAAACTGTTATCTTTCTCATTTAGATTTTCTCCCACAAGAGTAAAAATCTCACTTAAATGTAGAAGATATTCCATATCTTCTGCATTAAGTTCTTGCTTTTCTTCAGATAGATACTTCATAAAATAGTGGAATCTTTGAAAAATAATCATAAAATAATAATTAATTTTTCCATATCCAGTTGCTAGATACTTGTAATTTCGTGTAGAATAAATAACCTGATTCAGATGAACCATCATTTCCATAAGTTCTTCTGCTTCAGTTGAAAAATCTTCGCTCTTTATTAGTTTTTCAATTTGACATGTAAGATTTTTCATTCCTTTTCTCACTGTACCATAATTTCTCTTTCTCTTGATTATTTTAGAATGAATATACAGCGCTATAGTAATAACTGAAACACCATAGAGCAGAGCTCCCAACTGTAATATAAAACCTTCTAATTGTAAAGGTATGAACTGTAAAAAGATAAATTCCATTCCATAAATATAATAAGCTTTTGGGTTAAATTTATTTGTAAATAGATACACCAGCATAAAAGGAACTAAAAAATTCAGAGATGCACAAAATATAAGATTTCTTCTGCTCAAAAATGCCATAAGTGCCACAACAAATATAATTCCATACATTCTCAAAAGTTTCTTTATATTAAAATCTTCCTGATATCGAAATAAAAATAACAAAGTTAGAAAAGGAGGCAATATAGTATTACCTATTCCAAAAAAGTGCCACAGTGTAAAAAAGAGGAAAAGTGAAACAAATATAACTGGAAAAACTTTTTTAAACCGTTCTTTTATTTTTAATAAATTTATTTTAGCCTGCTTCATTGTACTCACCCTTATAAGACTTTATTCTTTATATCTATATTATAATACATATGTCCTCTTTTTTATATAATTCTTTGTAATAATCATTTAAAACTTATAAGATACAATGTTACTATATATTTTTTTTATTTTTACAGAATTTTTCATTTAAAAATAGTTTATATATCCAGTATCTATTTTGTGATATAATTTTATAAAGAGCTCTTTGATACTTAACTTTTCCCTATAAACTCAACTGCCCATTCATACCTTAAAATAAGAGGAGATGAATTAAATGAAAAAAAGTCATGGACAAATGTCAGAATCTTTTCTGCTTGGTGCTCTACTTGCTTTTTCTGGTGGTTTTTTAGATGTGTATACCTATGTTTGCCGTGGGGAAGTATTTGCTTATGCTCAAACAGGCAACATGATATTTTTGGCTCTCTATCTGGCTCAAAGAGAATGGAAACATGCAATACAATATATCTTTCCAATTATTGCCTTTGCACTTGCTGTAATTTTAGTGGAAAAAGTTAGATCTCACTATCAAGAAAAAGAAAATCAAGATATCAATATACACTGGCGGCAAGTTATTATACTTATTGAGCTGTTTCTGCTTATAGCAGATGCCTTTACCCCACAAAAATATAATATTTTAGTAAATATCAGTGTTTCTTTTGTATGCGCTATGCAGTTCGAGGCATTTCGGAAAATTCAAGGTTGTTCTCTTACTACAACCATGTGTACTGGTAATTTGCGTTCAGGCACTGAATATCTTTTTATCTGGCATAAAAAAAGAGATAAAAGTGCAAAAGGTAAGGGATTCCTTTGCTTTATAATTATTCTATTTTTTCTCCTTGGTGCTGTTGCAAGTTACTTTCTCACTAATCAATTTCTAGAAAAAGCTGTTCTTATTCCATGTGTAATACTTCTTTTAGTTTTTTTAATGATGTTTATCAAGGAGGAAGAGAAACAGAAGGAGCTTGATGAGTTTATGAAATGATTTAATATTCTTAATTCTTTTATTATTAAATCTTAATATAATATTAAAAAGCCCATGAATTTTAGAATTTTTTCTTAAAACATGGGCTTAAAAATTTTTCTAATTTTTAAAATCCTCCATATTATTATTGCTCATATACATATATTTTTGATGAGCTTTTTCTGCTGTTTCATTCTTTCAACTATTACAAAAAAATTTCTATTGATTTCTTTTAAATTCTCCATTCCAGATTCTATTCTCCCAAGGAGCATAGTATGTCAAATCTCCTGTTGATGAAGTGCAGTTATTCTGAAATATTGCAACTATAATCTACATAAAAAAATTAATTAGTCCTCATATTTTCCTAATATTTCTTTTATCTTCTTTTCTCTCTCATTTATATCCTCAGTAGAAATCATATTATATTCTCTAATTAAATTTTCGGTACTGCTGCTCATTGTTCTAAGTTCTTTGTCCTTAGTATCATATTTTTGTTTATTAATCATTTTTTCAAATATTTATCTTTACTTCTATTTTTTTATTTCTCAAGATTTAAAAACATATTATTCCATTTTGCTCCTCCATGAGAAGATGCAGATACTCCCTGATTTTCAAAGCCGAATTTTTCATAGTACCCAATCAAATAATCTTTACAAGTTAAAATAATACCTTTTTTATTTCTTGATTTACTCAAAGATATCATCTGTTTCAGTAACTCTCCAGCTACTCCTTTTTTTCTGTATTCTGGAAGTACATCAAGTCCAAATACTGTCTGATAACCTCCTGCTGCATTATGCAATAATGGATTATGGTATAATTCATCTGGAAGTTCTGGTTTATCTGTTGTACATCCATTTACAAAACCAATAATTTTTCCATTTTCAACTGCCACTATAAAATTTTCTCCAAAAACTTCAAATCTTTTATAAATATCTTCTTCTTTTGCTGCTTCAGCAGCTGGAAAACACTCCTGCTCTATTTTTACTATCTTTTCTACATCATTTTTTTCAGCCATTCTTATCTCTAACATTTTCATCACATATGACAGATAATAGATTATCCATCATACTCCCTCCTTTTTCACGAATTTTATTATATATTTTTATCTTTATTATAAAATATTAATTTCATGCTCCAGATATGGAATTAATTTTTCCTTAAAATCTTTCATTTTAATCTTCACCGTAGATAAATTTTCATTTGGATGAAAGCGCATATATTCTCCTTCCAAAAGCTTTTCATCAATAAATAATTTTATTTTATTGTCTTTATCATACATCAATTCTGTTATACTAACTGCTCCAGAATGAGTATTTAAAATATTTTCCAAATCACTGTCTTTAGCCATTTCTATTTTAGGAATACCATGTTTTCCCCTAAATTCTTTTATATCTAATTTTTCATTTCTTGCTAGAACCAGTAAAAAAAACTGACTGCCATTTTTAGTTTTAAACATCAAATTTTTTATTCCAGGCATTTTTAATTTTTCATCTGATTTAGATAAATCTTCCAATGTTTCAGGAAAGATATTAAATTCTACTCTTTCATAATAAATCCCTAATTTTTCCAGCATATCATAACAATCTTTTTCTTTGTCTGAAATCTCTCTATCTGGTCTTCCTGTCAATATATCTGATACCTCAAATTTTTCTTCCATAATTTTATCCTTCCTTAAATTTCTTTTTCTTTTAAAATAAATCTATAATATATATATGCACAAATTGGAATCAGATATATGTAAGCTGCATAGGGTATGAATTTAATACTTCCAATCCCCAGCATTGTACATGGGAGATAGCATGCTATATTCCAAGGAATAAGTGCAGGAATAACTATTGCTGAATTTTCTATATCTTTTGCTAGTTCTATCCTTTTTATTTTCTTTTCATCATAAATTTTTTCTATAATATTTTCAGTCATTATAACTGCAATAGTCTGATTTGCTCCTACCATTCCAGTGATGAAACTGACAATTACAGTGTTTCTGAATAAATCTGCCCTTGTTTTTACATTCATTATTTTATTTTTTATATAATAAAGTATATTTAACTGTTCAAAAAGACCAACAAGAGAGCAGGAAATAATTATAAGAATAAAGGCATTGAGCATTGATACAACTCCTCCTCCTTTTATAATTTTCTCCAAAGAAGTTCCATCAAATTTATAAAATCCTAAAGTTAGATATTTTATTACATCTGTAATCTTTTCTTTTTGAACAACTACAGCTACAGCTGAAGCTAAAATTATACTTACAACCATAGAAATTCTTACATTTATTCTTAAAATAGAAAAGATTACAATTGCTGCAACAGGTATAAAGATAAATCTTACATCCAAATTATATGTATTTAAAATAAGCCCTGAAATAGTATTTTCATTTGTACTAAGTATATAACTTCTAGATAGGAATATATAAAACAGACTTGTTAAAAGATATGGTATTATCATTGATTTTATCATATTTTTCAAATTTGAGTATATATCTATTCCTGTAAGACTGGCAACTAAATTAGCACTAGATGAAAGAGGTGACCATCTGTCTCCAAAATAAATTCCTGAAATTATTGCTGCTCCTACAATATTGACATCTATATTACCACTTCTAGCTATTGCCATAAGAGCAATACCTATTGTGCTTGCTGTTCCAAAAGAACTTCCTAGAAAAAAAGCTATTATACTTGTTATAAAAAATGTAAAAAATATAAAAAGATTAGGATTTATAAATTTTATTCCAAAATATACAATACCAGGAATTGTTCCTGAAGCCAGCCAGCTTGCTGTCAAGGCTCCTACAAAGATAAATATTGTTAAAACAACCTTTGATTTTTTACTATACTCAAAAGAGATATCAATAACAGAATCCAGTGTATTATCTTTTTTTAATGCCATTAAAGCAAATCCCATATATACTATAAAAACTATTATTCCAAGAGTAAACTTATTTACTACAACATATGAAAATAAAAAAAAGAACATAAACAAAAACAGAGTTTTTTTCATACCTCTTTCCTCCCTTGAGTAAAATACACATATTTATGAAGTATTATAATTTATTCTATCACTAAATTCCATTATATTTAAGCTATAAAAAAATAAATTCTTTTTTCTGCCAAAATAATTAGGAATAACAGAACTGTATAGAAAATAATATAAATAAAGAAGAGGATATAAACAACCAAAAGCCTAATTATATTTCTGCTCTTAAATTATTCATATCCTCTATATTTTATCAAGATCTATAATTTTTATTTATTCAATCCCAATCTTTCCCATTGCTCTTCAGGAGCATCATTTTCTTTCAATGCTTTTGAAAGTTTTTTCTCCATAAGTTCAATAATTTCTGTATCCTTTATATCATTTTTTTGTTCATAATCTTTCTTTATATCAAAGAGATGATCTTCCATGATATAGGAAAAATCACTTACAAGAGCATTTTTTTCAGCTGGTATTTTATAAACCGGAAAATCTACATTTTTTAAGAAATGTCCACATTCTATCTTTTCTGGAATATCTTTTCCCAGCCAGTTTCTTATTGTTGTAAGAGACGTAGTATACTCATAGCACTTTGAACTATCCCTTGCTCCCCTCATATAAGTATATTGACCATCATAAATATTTACAGCTAATCCAAAAATTCCATAAAGCAAAGATTCCCTGTTCTGTTCATTTTTTTCTACAATGTTTCTAAGAGATTTTCCAGTTACTCTATTTGGAATCTCCACTGACTGATAGTCTAAAATTGTAGCCATTAAATCTATATTCTGTGTTAGTTCTGATTTTCTTTCTCCAGCATAACAATTATCAGGAAAATGTACTATCAATGGAATATTAGAAAGCTCATTATATGCTGGCATATAGCTTTTTCCAAGATATTCTCTCTCTCCTAGACAATACCCATGATCTGTAGTAAATATAATTAGAGTATCTTCATACATATTATTTTCTTTCAGTTTCTCAATAAATCTTCCAAAATGTACATCTGACATTGTAACCAATGCTTTATATCTTTTCTTTAAATGTTCTATAGCTTCTTTTGTTTCCACATCTATTTTTTTATATTTTGGCAAGTCAAAATGTGGTCCTTTATAATCATCATCATATAATTCAAGATATTTTTCAGGTATATCAAATGGCTCATGTGGGTCAAAAGTTTCTACCATAAGAAAAAAATCTTTTGCATTTTTATTTTCATCTATCCATTCCATTGCTGCATCAAAACATTTCACACTTGGAAAATCCTTTTCCTCTTTAAATTTTGTTCTATTGCATTGATATTGTCTTTTTACATCTCCAAAATATTTTTCTGGCATATACGGGTCATCTATTAACGATATCCATGGATCACTCTCCTGTCCTCTAAAGAATTCATATGTTGAAAACTGTTGACAATAATTTTCTCCACCAATTCTAAAATAATGAGCATGATCTGTTATTATGTGTGATTTAATTTTTTTACTTTCCAAAACCTTTGGAATTGTTTTATCAAATATTTCTATTGGCCCCCATGATCTTTCTAAAAAATTTAATCTTCCAGTAAAGATATCTCTTCTTGCTGGCATACAAGGCATACTTCCTGTAAAATGATTTTCAAATACACAGCTTTCCTCACTAAATTTTTTTATATTTTCTGTGATACAATCTGTATTTTCATTATAGCAAGAAAGATGATCTCTCCTTAATGTATCCATCAACACTACAATTGTTCTCATAACTCCTCCAGCAAAATTTTATTATTCATCATCATTGTCTTCTGCAGCTGTCCATTCATTTACATATACAATAGATTCTCTGGATTCTTCAATCATTCTATAAATATCCTCTTTTTTTATATCCTCATCTAGTTCCGATATTACAGTAAGTATTATTGGAAGATTCATTCCGCAAATTATATGAACTCTATCACTGCAATATGGAAAAAAATTCTGAGTAACACTTCCCCCTAGTATATCTGTAAAAACAAAAACCTCATCATCTTCTTTGACACCATCCATTATCTCTTTTACCTGTTCACAAATATCTCCATTGTCTATATAGGCACTTAATTCATAAACATTAGTAAACCCAGTAAGAAATTCGACAGTTTTTTTCATACCAAATGCTAATTTATGATGTGAAGCAATAACAATTTTTTTCAACTTTTCCTCCTAAACTAATACTTTAAAATAAGCTGCAAACATGCTAAAAATAATAACCATTAAAATTATTCCTGTTATTCCTATTTTTTTCATTTTTAATACCTTATAAATTCCAAAAGTTATAAGTACAGGAACTAATGCTGGAAGTATTTTATCCAGCATAGGTTGAATTGCCATTGAAACTTCTCCATACTTTATCACCATGGGTATTTTTATATTTACAACAGAAGAAACTAATGATCCTACAACAACTAATCCTAAAATAGAAGCACATTCTGTCAATAGAGCAACTTTATTTCCAAAACTTGTTACTAACTTAATTCCCTGATTATATCCTAAATGTATAAATCTAAATCTCATAAACATAAATGCTATATTTATAATAATCCATGCAATTACTCCAGTTGGATTATTTTCTAAAGCCATATATCCTGCAATTGATCCAATAATTGTTGGCACAAGTACCCAGAAAATTGTATCTCCTACTCCTGAAAGAGGTCCCATCAAACTTGTTTTTATATTCTGAACTATTTCTTTATCTTTTATTCCCCCATTGTCTTCAATAGCTAAGGTTGCTCCCAGCACTAGAGGTGCTAGCCATGGCATACAGTTAAAATAATTAAAATGATTCTGTATTGATGCCTGAAGTTCATCATCATTTTTATAAATTTTTCTTAATGCAGGATAGAGAGAGTAAACTACAGTTCCTGCCTGTTGATACTGATAGTTATACGTATTTACAGCCATAGGCATCCATCTCATTATAACTTTATTCAAATCTTTTTTATCTAAAATTGCTTTATTTTCATTATTCATCTTCCAATCCTCCTACACTAGTGACATTATCAGATGGTGTTCCAGTTGTTCCCATTTTATTTTGATTTTCACTGTAATATTTCATTGAGGCTATTAATCCTATTATAGTTACTCCTAAAATTGGAACTCCTAAATATGCAGCAAAAAAGAACCCAAGAAATAAATAATAAACATATTTTCTTACAGGCATATAATTTAGTAACATTGCTATTCCCACAGCTGGTAAAACTTTTCCTGCTATAGTCAAACCTGAAATAAACCATGATGGTGTTATTTCTAATATCTTATTTACTATTTCAGGTCCCATACTTATAGCCAAAAATACTGGAATTGCTGCTGTCAGTCCTGTAATTATTGGCCCTACCATCAATATTTTTATCATCTTTCCAAAATCTTTTTTATTTGCATAATTTTGTGATGTACGCACTACAAATCCGTTTAAAATTTTGGCAAAAACATCTAACTGAACTCCAAGCATAGCTACTGGTAATCCTATTGCAAGTCCTGCCTCCATTCCTTTTCCTGTAACAACTGCTATTGTAGTAGCTATAATTGCAGCAGTTGAATATTCAGGAACACTGCTTCCCCCTATACTTGCTACTCCCAATGACATTAACTGCAAAGTTCCACCAATATAAAGTGCTGTCTGCATATCTCCTAATATAAATCCCATTAAAAAAGCTGGTATAATGGGCCATCTCAGTCCAAAAGTCATACCATACTTATCTACAGGAACCAAAAATGCCAATATAGTTATAATAATAACCTGCCATACTGATAACATTTTTTGACCTCCCCTTGATTTTTATTTTTCTAAAAAGTTTTTAAATTGTACTATTGTATCTGCTGGTATATATTGGATTTCTATGGCAGTTCCTCTGTCATAAATTTCTCTGTATAGCTTCATTTCTTCTTTTGTTACAGTTGCTTGCCCTGATAATTTTATTTCATTATTTTTTTCTGCTGTTGCCCCTATATTCAACTTAGGTATTTTGACTCCTGCATTTATTAATTCAAGAATAATCTGAGGATTTTTTACTATTAAAAACACTGTCTGTCCTATATACTTTCCATTTTTATAATTAGTAAGAGCTGTTTCCAGACTTATGATAGATAAGGCAGACCCAGCTGGTTTTGCCAATTTCATCCCATTTTTTTTAAGTTCATTTCCAGCAACTTCATCATCTATTATCATGACTCTCATTGCTCCTACACTTGGTGCCCATTGTGATGCTACAATTCCATGAAGTAGTCTGTTATCAATACGAGCTAATTTTACTTCCATAAATCTCCCTCCTAAAAATATAAGTTATTTTGCTTTCTTTCTAATTATTCTTCAATTTATTTTTTGGTTATTTTCAACCATTTTTATTATAAATCAATTATATCACAACTTCTTTTTTTGTCAATAAAAAAACTTTATTTTATCTTACATACTGTTTTTATATAAAGCTTTTAGCTCTATTATTTTTCATTTTTAAATTTTAAAATATAATTACACTCTTTTTAAAAAATGGTTATTTTCATTCAAATTTTCAATTATTTTATGAATAGATTTATTTCTTTTTTCATGTTATAATAATGTATAAATTATGTCAGGAGGGAATCTTAAAAATGAGATTTAACGAAAGAAAAGCTTTAATAATAAATACACTGAAAAAACAGCAGATACTATCTTTTCCTGAATTAGAACTTCTTTTAGATGTTTCTCCAACTACAATAAGACGTGATCTTACTGCGCTGGAAAAAGAAGGCATTCTTTCACGTTTTCATGGTGGGATAAAGAAAAATAATGGAATCATTGAACAATCAATGAGTAAAAAACAATCTTTAAATATTGAAGCAAAAAAGAAAATTGGAAAAATAGCAGCTTCTCTAATTCATCCAAATGAATTAATTTTTATAGGTTCTGGCTCTACTACTTATTATATGATTAACTACATAAAAGATACTTCCATTACTGTAATAACAAATGGTATTCCCCATGCAGAAGCTTTAAATGCAAAAAATATTCGTGCTTTTCTATTGTGTGGTTTTTTAAAAGACAAAACTCGTTCTGTAGTTGGGAAAGAAACTAATAAATTAATCGAATCTTATCACTTTGATCAGGTGTTTTCCAGTGCTAATGGAATGAATGCTGATTTTGATATTCTTTCCACTGATGAGTATGAGCATAATATAAAAAAATCTGCCATCAGCAGAGGTAAAGTTTCATATATTATGATTGACAGTTCTAAATTTAATAAAACTGCTATGTACACTCTTCCAAGGAATGATGATACTTACATAATTACAGAATCCCTTACTGAAGAACTAAAAAAAATTAAAAATGTTATTACTCCTTCAGAAAGAGATACTAAAAAAAAATAATCTAATACAAAAAAAGAGGATGCTTTTATAAAATTATATTTTTTATAAGGCATCCTCAATTATTTTTATTTAGCTTGTCTTACTACATCTATCACAGTCCCATCCCTATATTCTACTACAGCTACTACTGTATCAGAAGTGGAAAATTTTTCTGGAACTCCTGTCAATTTTTCAATTTCTTCTTTTAACTGTTCTATAGTTTTCAACTGAATTCCTACTTTTGTCAAAATCTCAATTAATTCTGGTCTTCTAGGGTTTACGCAAATTCCTCTTTCTGTTACTAATATATCAACTGTTTCACCAGGAGTCACTACAGTTGTTACTCTATCTGTAACTATTGGAATTCTTTTTCTCATAGTTGGAGCTACTACTACTGTTAATTTTGCTCCAGCTGCTGTATCTGGTGCTCCTCCTAATGCTCCCATTATTATCCCTGTTGACCCAGTCAGTGAATTTATATTATAATCTGTATCTATTTCTGTTGCTGACAAAATCATTACATCTAGTTGATGAGCACTGCAGCCCTTATTATGTGGATTGGCATACATAGAGGCTGACATTTCTATATGAGCTGGATTTTTTAGCATTGATTCTGCTGCTGCACTGTCAAAACTCTGAGTATCCAGTAAAACCTCAAAATATCCTTTTTCTAAGAACTCAACCATAGCAGCTGTTATTCCTCCAGCTGCAAATGATCCCTTTATATTATTTTCATGCATATATTCTTTCAAATACTTACATACTGCCAGAGAAGCCCCCCCAGAACCTGCCTGAAATGAAAATCCATTTTTAATATACCCAGTTGCTGTCAATACCTCTGATGCTTTTTCAGCAATTAAAAGTTCCTGTGGATTCTTAGTTATCCTTGTTGCTCCAGTTGCTATCTGTTCTGGATCACCTATTGATTCAATTACTACTACATAATCAATCTGAGTCATAGGAATACTGATTCTCTTTAATGGAAAAGGCATTAAATTATCAGTTATTGCTACTACTTTTTCTGCATATTGAGCATCCACCATTGGATATCCCATAGCTCCAAATGCTGATTTTCCCTCTGCACCATTCATATTTCCCATTTTGTCACAGGCTGGAGCTGCTATAAAGGCTACATCTATTTTTAATTCTCCTGCTTCTATAGCCCTCGCTCTTCCTCCATGAGTTCTAAATATCACAGGTCTTCCCAAGATATTATTTCTAGAAATCTCTTTGGCTATCTCTCCCCTCAGTCCTGAAGTATTTATCCCAGTAACCACCCCATTTCTGATGTGTTCAATCAATGGTTCATGTGCCTTTGTCAATGAAGAACAGACTAAATTAAGATTTTTTATTCCCGTCTTGGCAATTTCATCCATTACCATATTAAGTACATAATCTCCATTTCTTAAATGATGGTGAAAAGAAATTGTCATTCCATCTTTTATTTCACATTTCTCTACTGCTTCTTTTATTGAAGCCAGTATTTTTGAATCTCCTGGTTTAGAAAAACTTTTTAATGGAGCATATTTTCTTCCTGTTGGTTCTGTAGCAAAAGGCCCAGCATAAGGTTTTACCTCTCCATATCCTTTAATATATTCTGGGATTTCTCTCTCTGCTTTATTTTTTATATTTTTTATTTCCACCTTATCTCGTCCTCCTAACTATTTAATCATTCCTGCACTTTTAGCCAGTCTAACTACTTTTTCTGCCTTGGCAATTACTGGAATATCCACCATTTTTCCATTTACTGTGATTACTCCCCCTTTATTGATATTGGCAGCTTCTGCTGCTCTGACTATTTCCAATGATTTTTCGAGTTCTTCCTTATTTGGTGTAAATATCTTATGAACTATCTTTATCTGTGATGGGTGAATACAAGATTTTCCAGCAAACCCCAAATTCATTGAAGTTTTTACCTCAGCTTTGAATCCTTCTTCGTCATCTAAGTCAGACCATACAGTATCAATCGCATCTACTCCTGCAATAGCAGCTGCCATTACTACCATAGTTCTAGCCACAAACAGTTCTTTTCCCTCTTTAGTTCTCTCTGCTCCCATAGTTCTTGTGAAATCCTCTGCTCCAAAAGATATTGATGTTACCCTTGGAGATGCTGTTGCAATACTTACAGCATTCATAACTGCCAAAGGGGTTTCCAGAGAGCATTGTATCTTACAGGCCCCATTTTCTATTTCATATTCTTTCTCAACTTCAGTCAATAGTTCATCAAGTTCTTTTACCTGTTCAGGAGTTTCGCACATAGCAAGCCTCATTTTTCTAAGCCCAGCTGGAACTAATATCTTTACATCATCTCTTCCAAATTCTGTACTTAAAGGATTAATCCTTGCAAATATTTCTGTATCTCCATAATCTACTGTCTTTAAAGCTTCAGCCAATAAATCTCTGGCAGCATCTTTATCTGCATATTTAACTGCATCTTCTAAATCAAATAAAACACAGTCTGCCCCATAGAGATGAGCTGTTACCAGCATTTTAGGATTATTTGCTGGAGCAAACAACATGGTTCTTCTTGCTCTTTTTTCCATTATTTCATCCCTCCTGTTAAAGCTCTTCTCACTGCAGTTCTTGTTCTTCCTTTAATTACAAAGTCTAATGCTCCAAAATCCTGTACCAACACTTTTGCATTATCTATTTTCATGTCAGCCAATACCTCTTTCACAGCTTTTTTCATAAGATTCCCAAACATTTTTTTATTCTTTGATTCTATCTCTATTTCAATTCCACTATTATCTAAATTTACAGTAACCAAGGCATCTGAATCCTTTTCGTTTCCACATACTCCCACCATATTATCTCCTCCTTTGTTTCAATTAATTGTATAATACAACTTTAACCCTTTTCCAGTGAAAAGTTCTAAAAATTAACCTGACTTTTTAGTCATCTATATTATACTCAATTTTTTCTTAATATAATATTAACATAAAGTTCATAAAAGAGGAGACTTAAAAGCTAGAGTAGAATCTCTGCTTAAGTGTCATCCTCTTTTTATCAGTTCTAGTTATTTTTAGCTTTTCTTAAATATTCTTTTACTCCCTGTGTCAAATATTTAGTTATAGAAGTAAGAATAAACTTTGCTCCATATCCAGTATATTTTCTAGCTGTTTCATCATCAGTTACAAAAATTCCTGCTGTTTTTCCTTTAGCTATAATTTTGCTGATAGTTTCCTCTTTTGCAGCTTTAG
>ERZ791682.724-NODE-724-length-14474-cov-3.75893_pt1 | contig 14474 bp, 17 predicted proteins | sample MGYA00509958_ERZ791682 | MGnify/ENA primary metagenome ERZ791682 (study PRJEB30046, sample SAMN00715194) | human gut metagenome | study: EMG produced TPA metagenomics assembly of the A metagenome-wide association study of gut microbiota in type 2...
AGGGAAAGAGGGGCGCGGTGCAGCCAAAAAGTCCAGCACGACTATACGTATGAAGCATTACGCTGGTGGATATATAGCACTTGTTGGTGCTAATTCCCCAGCAGGTCTTGCATCCAGGCCAATTCGAATACTGTTAGCTGATGAGATTGATCGTTACGGTGTGACGCAGGAGGGCGACCCACTAAAACTAGGTATTCAGCGTACTACCAACTTTCATAATCGTAAGAAAGTTTTTGTTTCTACTCCTGTTTTGGAGGAAACAAGCAAAATCCACAAGTGGTTTAAGCTCTCCGATCAGCGTTACTACCATGTTCCTTGCCCATGTTGTGGCACCATGCAGGTGATGAAATGGTCGCAAGTCAGATGGGATAAGAGCGATTCAGGTGAGGCGTTACCGGAAACGGCCAGATATGAGTGCTGTGAGTGCGGCGGGATTATGCGCGGATCTGGTAAACCAGACGTTGATTGGTTGGCGAAGGGGGTATGGATAGCTGAACATACTGGAGTTAAAGGTATTGTTGGTTTTCATATTAACAGTCTTTACTCCCCGTGGGTTGCATTGTCAGAGCTGGTTGAAGAATTTACGGAAGCAACCAGAAACCGCGATAAAAATGGATTAATGGAGTTTATTAACCTTAAGCTGGGTGAGCCATGGAAAGAGGATGCTAAAGACGATATCGATCCTGAATACTTGTTGCAACGCAGAATAAGGTTTGAAGAGTTTTTACCAGATGATGTTTTATTGTTAAGTGCTGGTGTTGACGTACAGGACACGTATTTAGTTTGTGAATTGGTCGGTTGGGGAAAAGGTAAGGAGTCATGGGGGATAGAATATAAAATATTCCCAGGTGATCCCGCACAAGATGTTGTCTGGAAACAACTTGATGAATACTTACTCCGTAGCTGGTCATTCCGTGACGGTCGAAAATTACAGATTTCTTCCGTTTGTATTGACTCTGGTGGGCATTTTACGACAGAGGTATATCGCTTTACTAAGCCGAGAGAATCAAGGCGAATATACTCTATCAGGGGGCGTGGTGGGGTAGGTTTACCATTTATAGGAAAGCCAAGTAATAATAACCGTGTGGGTGCTATGTTGTTTAATTTGGGGGTTGATGATGGTAAAGGGACCATCATGGCAAGAATTAAACTACATGATCCTGGTCCTGGTTATATGCATTTCCCATTAGATTCTGACAGAGGATATGATACCGAATACTTTAAAGGATTATTATCAGAGAAAAAAATATTTGAATATAAAAATGGGCAGACAAAAGAAAAGTGGGTGAAAGTCTACGAGCGTAACGAGCCTCTTGATTGCCGTAACTATGCAACTGCCGCGATGGAAATTCTGAACCCTAATTTTAACTGGCTTGCCGAACAGGAAATGCGAGGTAATGTGTATGTGCAGAACTCGTCAGGTATACGTAGAAGACGCCGTAGAGTTATAAGTAAAGGCGTAACCATATAGAGGAAATATAAATGAACAATGAAGCATTTTCTCTGACTGAAGCCAGAGAGATGTTATCTGTCTGGCGGGAAGCATATCGCGCTATTGCTATTGGCGGTCAGTCATATAAATTTGGTACGCGGCAGTTAACTCGTGCGGATTTATCAGAAGTCAGAAAAGAGATGGATTACTGGCGTAATGAAGTAGAAAGATTATCAGCAGGTGTACGCCGAGGCCCACGAATTAAACGAGTGGTGATAAGAGATTTATGAATATTCTTGATCGAGTTATTGCGCCGTTTTCACCTCAGAGGGCATTAAATCGAGCTTTGGCAAGAAAACGGTTAGAAGCACTTGAAGGTATTAATAACCTTGGATATTCACGTCATGGTGCAAGCACTCATAAAAAATCATTAAGGGGTTGGTTTAGTAAAGCTGGTTCTCCTGATGATGATATTGTTAAAAATATAGATAAATTGCGTGAGCGTTCTCGTGATCTCTTCATGGGAAACCCGCTATCTGTTGGCGCAATAAAAACTATCAGGACAAACGTTGTTGGTTCCGGTTTAAAACTAAATGCGAACATTGATGCCGATTTCTTGGGGATGACGCAGGAAGAAGCGCGAGCATGGGAAAAGCATGTTGAGCGTGAGTTTAGATTATGGGCTGATTCTCCAAATTGTGATGCATCAAGAATGTGTACTTTTGGACAATTGCAATCATTGGTCCAAATATCTGCGTTAACATCTGGCGATATATTTGCTGCGCTACCAGTTATTAAGCGTAAGGGTGTTATATATGATTTGTGCGTCTATTTAATTGAAGGTGATCGTGTTTGCAATCCAGAGGATCGTTTTATACCAAATCTTTACGGTGGCGTAGAGGTTGGTGAATTTAGCGAGCCTGTGGCGTACTGGGTTGCAAAACATCACCCAGCCGGGACTTCTGGTTTTGTAACCCGCAAGTGGGAACGTATTCCCGCATATGGGAGTAAAACAGGAAGAAGAAATATTCTGCATGTCATGCAGGATTTTGAAAGGCCTGGGCAACGCCGTGGCGTTCCTGTCCTTGCTCCTGTAATTGAAGCATTGAAGCAGTTAGGACGATACACCGATGCTGAATTGGTTGCTGCGGTTGTGTCAGGGATGTTTACTGTCTTTATTAAAACAGACGCTCCTGATGGGCCAGTCGGTGAATCGGGTATCCCTCAGTACGAGCAGATCGATAACCATGATGATAACACCCAAGAAATGGGGAATGGCTCCATAGTAAGTTTGGGTGAAGGTGAGTCGATAGATACAGCAAATCCCGGGCGACCAAATACGGCATTTGATGGTTTTGTTGTCGCCATATGCCGTCAAATTGGGGCTGCTTTAGAACTCCCTTACGAACTCTTGGTAAAGCATTTTACAGCAAGTTATAGCGCAAGCAGGGCCGCATTACTTGAAGCCTGGAAAATGTTCCGTATGCGACGTGACTGGATGGTTCAGTCATTTTGCCAACCGATCTATGAGGAATGGTTGGCCGAAGCCGTTGCTAAAGGTCGTGTTATTGCCCCTGGTTTTTTTTATGGGCCTGAATATCGCGCTGCATGGAGTGGCGCTCAATGGTATGGCCCATCACAAGGCCAATTAGATCCCCTTAAAGAAGTCAAAGCTGCAAAACTGCGTGTTGAGGAAACATTCTCTACCCGTGAAAAAGAAGCGGCTGAAATGTCAGGTCTTAACTGGGAAGAAACCGCACAAATCTGTGGCAGAGAAGAGAATGCTCGCCGTGAGTTGGGGCTTATTACACCTCCTGTTTCTGAGGTAAATGAACAAAATATGGAGACTGATGATGCCTAATTGGTGGGAAATAAAAAATAGCACGGGTGAAGATGACTCTCCGGCTGAACTTTTAATTTACGGGTATATTGGTGAATTTGATGAGGTTTCTTCTTCTGACATAGTTAATAAATTAAAGGATATTTCATCAAATACTATCAACGTAAAAATTAATAGTTATGGTGGTTCTGTTTTTACTGCTCAAGCTATTCTTTCATCATTAAAGCGTCATAAGGCGAATATTACGGTTTATATCGACGGGATTGCTGCATCGGCTGCAACTATTATTGCAATGGCGGGTGATAAAACTATTATCCCATCTAATGCTATGATGATGATCCATAATCCGTGGACATTTGCTGCTGGCGATGCGGATGAATTGCGTGATATTGCTGAGATGATGGATAAGATACGCAATAGTATTTTATCTGCATATAAGGAGAAAACAGGGCTTTCTGAGGATAAATTAATTGAACTAATGGATCAGGAAACATGGCTAAATGCAGAAGAGGCTGTAGAGCTTGGATTTGCTGACGAAGTTGAAAAACCAATACGCTTATCCGCTTCTATAAAGGAAGGGATGCTTTCGCTTAATGGAATAACTTTTGAAGCATCAAGGTTTTCAAAATTACCTGATTCACTCGCAAAGTTGCCGCAAAATAAAAATGAGTTATCTACTGAATCAAATGAACAAAATGAGGACGATATTGTGACTCTTGATGAATTAAAAAATAAATATCCAGAATTATACAATCAGGTTTTTAATGCTGGTAAAGACGAGGGCGTTAAATCAGAACGCGAGCGCATTGAAACAATCGAGAATAGCGTGATTCCTGGTCATGACGACCTGGTTAAGAATGCAAAATTCAAAACAGGAGTTTCTGCGGCTGAACTTGCTTTGGAAATTATGAATGCAGAGCGAGCGCGTAACAAAAACTTTCTTAATCAACGGCAAGAAGACGCAAGTGAGGTGAATGATTCAGTTGATGTTAATCAACCAGAAAACAACGGCAACAAACAGGCTGAAGCAGTAAAAAATGTTATTGGGTCAGTATTTAAAAACCGCGATAAAAATTAAGGTGAGTTTATGCGAGAGTCTTTTTCATTTGAACCAGATAATCTGATTATTTCTGGTGGTATGCCAGCAATTCCAACAAGTATTAAACTTGCCAGCGGTAAAGTAAAACGGGGTGAGTTACTTGCTTTTGTCAGTATTGATCAGACAACAAATGTTGTCACTGTGGCGCCAATAAATCTCTCTGGTGAAGGGGAGGCAAAAGAACCGTATTGTATCGCTCAACACAATATTGATGCGACTGATTCAGCGCAAGTCGGAACAGCATGGCTGACCGGAATGTTCAATGCACATGCGGTTATCCTTCCTGAATCAGCAAAAGTTGCCGATGTATATCTGGCTTGCCGGAAGGTTGGAATATTCCTTAATACCGCACAACAAAATCCATCTGCATAATATAAAGAGGTCGTATTTTTATGCCGAATATTGATATTTTTGAACGACGTACGATGCTTGAGCCTGTTATTCAGAATTTCAAGGCTCGTCGTTTTCTTCTTCGTACCTTTTTTCCTGGTGTTCAGACCTTTAATACAAAGAAAGTTGATCTGGATTTTGTTCGCGGTGGCCGTACTATGGCTCCGTTTGTTGGTAAAGGTTTTGGCTCAAAAACCGTTGAGCGACGCGGCTTTGTAACGAGAACTCTGGAGCCACCACTTGTTGCACCTGATTTGGTAACAACAGCCGAGCTGCTTTTAAACAGGCTTCCGGGTGAGAATATTTACAACGCAAAATCGCCAGCAGAACGAGCCGCCGAGCAATTAGGTAAAGATTTGCTTGAGCTTGATGAAATGGTTAACCGCCGTGAAGAATGGATGTGTGCACAAGTCTTGTTTACGGGGCAGGTTGATATTGTTGGTGAAGGAGTGGATGACACAGTTTATTTTTGGCCTGAAGAGGAAGGAGATAAACCATATCTTGAACTGACAGGTGATGATTTATGGAGTGCAGCAAAATCAGATCCGTTAGTCAATGTTCGCAACTGGAAACGTCGGGTATCACTAACTTCAGGTTTTACACCTCGTGTTGCCGTAATGGGCGCAAAAGTTGTTGATGCCTTCGTTAAAAATGAAGCAGTAACTAAATATCTTGATAATCGCCGAAAAGAGCTTGGGTATATTGAGCCTAAAGAGTTAGAAGAAGGCGTAACTCATTATGGCAATCTTGAAGGTGTCGATTTTTATGGTTACGACGAACTTATTCGCAATGATAAAACAGGAAAACCTGAACCATTAGTACCGGAAGATAAGATCCTCTTTGGCTCTCCTGGTCGAGGAACGATGCTGTATGGTGCTGTAGAGCTTGTAGATGACGCCGAAAAGACTCTAACGATTGTTGAGTCACCACGAGTTCCAGACACCTGGGTAACTCGTAAGCCGGCTGGCCGTTATGTTGCCATGAAGTCATCTCCACTGCCTAATCCTGGTGTGGCTGATGCCTATCTGGTGGCTAAGGTGGTTTAAATGGCCAGACTGATTAAAAACATTGATACGATAAGCCACGGCTCGCTAAAAGCGGGCCGTTTGCTTAATGGGCTAATGGATAACTCCAGAATTGCCGAACTGATTGCGTCAGGACATGCTATTGCCACCGAAGAGGATGGTGATTTGGCATCGGCTGGGGGCTATGATGCTGCTAAGTTAGCTTTTGAGCATGGATACGCATCTGCTGTTAATGATGCTGTGGACGCGGGGTTGATTACGCGAACGGAGGCGGGTAGCTGTGTATTCGAGGTTGAGTTTGAGGATGATGGCGGCAATGAGGAAATGGTTGCTGATGATTCATCTGAATCTGTAGCTACTTCTGATACCAGTAATGCGAAAAAATCAACGCAAAAAAAAGGTAATAAGAAGTAATGAACTCCTTCAAAGAGGTTATAGCGCAAGATATTTCTGCAATATTCCTCAATGAAAAAGAGTTTGCCGATACATATAACATAGACGGCAAGGATATCCTTGCCGTTATTGATACAGACCTTATTCATGAGCGGAATAAACGCTCATATGCTGAGTTTGCAGAGGGAATAAATCAGGGGCAAATAATATTATTTGTTTCAAGAAAAGATTTTCCTGTTCTCCCTGTCAAAGACCAGTCAATGAAAATCAACGGTAAAAATTATATTGTTGATGAAGTATCAGATAATGTTGGTGTATTGGAAATAACTCTCACTGTTAATACTAACAGAGGAATGCCGATTTGATTAATCTTTTGATAGATGCAATAAAAAATCGGTTGGAACATGAGGTTTTCCATGATTTATTAGTGCAGGGGCCTCCTTATGATGAAACAGACAGCGATATTAAATTGTTTGTTCCAACAATATTTAAAGGGTACTTGCCTCCTAAATCACAACCATCTCCAGATAAACCGCCAGAATTTCCTCATGTGATTATCAGGCCCACGGAAGGAGGAATGCAGCCTGAAACGGATGAAGTTAAGGTTAAGTTTCTTCTAGGTGGTTTTTGTGAGGACCATACTGGATATGAATGGGTAATGGCTCTTCTTGAAAGGATGATGTTTCATTTTCAGGAGAAGCCTTTACTTGAAGAGAAATTTCTCTTTCAGGGTGATATCAGATGGCGAATGTTTGATGATCAACCATATCCATATTGGATAACGGAAGCAACTGGAACGTGGCTAGTATTAAAGCCTCAGAATATTCAGTCTCAGGAGTTTATCTAAATGGCTAATAAGAAAAGTAGTAAAGAAGATATAGAAAAGAAGGAAGATGTTGCTCAAACATTTGTATATATAGGGCCAACAATCCCTCAACTCTCAATTTTGAAGCATAAACTATTTAAGAATGGCTTATCTCCAGAGTGTGAAAAATTAATATCACATATTCCTGGTGCAAAGTGTTTGTTTGTGGCAACCAGTGATTTTTCAGATGCAGAAAAAAGACTTTCTGATAAAACCAGTGTCGAGTATGTAATGTACTCTAGAGTTTCTTCTTCTATCATGGAGATTAAATAATGGGATATCGCCACGGTATTTATATATCTGAGCTGGCTACATCTATAACTCCTCCAGTACAAGTTAGTGCTGGGTTGATTGTCGCATTTGGTACAGCTCCTGTTAATCAGTTAGAAGATCCAGCCTCAGCGGTAAATAAACCTATCATTGCTTATACATACGCAGAGGCCGTATCTAAAATAGGATATAGCACAAACTTCGAGAAATATACTTTAAGCGAAGTAATTAAAGTCGCATTTGGAATATATGGTGTTGCGCCAGTTGTATTTATCAATGTGCTTGATCCAGCAAAGCATAAGAAAGACGTAACTGATGAGGTAGTAAAACTTTCTGGCGGGAAAGGTACGCTCTCTAACGATGGTGTCTTATATAAATCTGTTGTTGTGAAAAAAGCAGATGGTGATTCTCCAGGGTTAACGGTTGATACAGATTATGTACTGGCGCTGGATGATAATGGCTATACGGTCATTACCGCTATTAGCGGAGGAAAAGTTACTGAAAAAGACGCCACTCTTAAGGTTAGTTATACGTATCTTGATCCCGGGGCTGTAACTAAAAACGATATTATTGGTGGCGTGGATTCCAACACTAAAGCGAATACGGGGCTTGAGTTACTGTCGGATGTTTATCCCCGCTTCAAACTAGTTCCAGGACAAGTGATTGCGCCTGGATTTAGTTCTGATAGTGAAGTTGGCCAGCTAATGGCGGCTAAAGCTGCGCTGATTAGTGAATTGTTCAAAGCAGAAGCTATCACCGATGCGCCGACTGATAAATCTACTATCAGTGATTATTCTGCTGTTCCTGAATGGAAGCAGAACAATAATCATATGGCAGCTAACCAGACAGTGTGCTGGCCGATGGTGAAACTTGGTGACAATATTTACCATCACTCAACCCATTTAGCGGCAGCAACATGCTTGCTGGATAGTCAGTATGGTGATATTCCATCACGTTCTCCGTCAAATATAAAACTACAGATGGACGGTGCTGTACGTAAAGATGGCAGTGAGGTATGGCTTAACATTAGCCAGGCAAACTACTTAAATGGACAGGGGATTGTAACAAGCCTTAATTTTGATGGTTGGAAATCATGGGGAAACCGTAATGCTATTTATCCAACATCTACAGACCCCAAAGACGCATTTCGTGTTTGCCGACGTATGTTTAACTGGGTGGGTAATACGTTAATTCTTTCGCATTGGTCAAAAATAGACAATCCTGCAAACCGTCGATTAATTGAATCGATTGTTACTAGTGCGAATATTTGGCTTAACGGCCTCACTGGTAATCAGGATATTGCAGGTGGTGTTGTTACCTTTGATCAGTCTGAAAACACGATTACGTCATTGATGGACGGGATTGTTAAATTCCATGTGAAAATGACACCATTCTCACCTGCCAGAGATATAGAGTTCGTCATGGAATATAATCCTGATTATCTGCTGAACTTGTTTTCTGAATAAATAATAGGAGGTTGCTTTGAGCAATCAAATTCCTGAGAGACTTATTAACTTTACAGTATACGGTGAAGGAAACCGTATTATCGGTGTTGCTGACGCAAAGCTGCCATCAATTGAGATGATGACAGAAACTGTTAGTGGTGCAGGTATCGCTGGAGAGCTTGAGAGCGGAACGCTGGGGCATTTCAAACCAATGACTGTCTCTCTTAAATGGCGAACTCTGACCTCTGCTGGTACAAAATTATTTCTATCCTCATCGCATCAGGTAGATTTTCGCGGTAGCCAGCAGGTTTATGATGCAGGAACAGGAAAATATAAAACGGTTCCTATTCAGATCGGAATGAAGCTAAACCCTAAAAAACTGGATTTAGGTTCGCTACAGGTAGCAAAGGCCACTGATTCAGAAAATGAATTCGAAGTTCTCTATATCAAATTATTTATTGATGGGAAAGAAGTCTTAGAAATTGATAAGTTGAACTTTATTTGTATCTTTGATGGCGAAGATATATTAAAAACTGTTCGTGATGATTTAGGTTTATAAGGTGAAAAAATGGAAACCGTTAAATTAAGTAAAGAATATCGTTTTGAAGACTTTGAGCCAGTGACTGAACTCAACCTTGATTTAGACAACCTAAAAGGCAGTGATATTTTAGAGGTATCGGACTTACTGCAATCTCAAGGGCATGTTTCAGTTCAAACATCACTTGATAATAAAGTCCATGCAGCCTTGGCTGCTCGCTGTATTGGTCGTCCAATAGAGTATCTGAATGGATTACCAGCGAAAGACTTTGTTAAAGTTTGTCAAAAGGTACAGAATTTTTTGCTCTCGTAGGTTTTGATGAGCAAAAACCTATTGATAAGCAAATAATGAGGGCCGCGAGTTCTCTATCTCAATCATCTCAATCAACACCTATATCCTACTGGCTTTCGCTTCGGTTGAGGCGAATCGTCGCATGGATTGACGTGTTTAATGAGGATTAATACTAATGGCCAGCAATAAGAACTTTAAGCTGGCTTTTGAAATTGGCGGCAAAGTTGCCGCCTCTCTCCCCAAAAGTTTTACTACAGCTAATCAGGCTGTTGCTAAATTAAATGCCGAGCTTGCTGGATTAACGAAAGAACATGGGGAAATTCAAAAGCTACAATCTGTAAAAGTAAAGGTTGGACAGACTGCCCTCGAATATCATAAAGCTGCCGCTCGCGTTGAAGAGTTACAGAAGCAAATAAAAAACACGGCCAATCCAACCAGAGCGATGCTTCGTGACTTTGAGAAGGCAAAAACACATTCATCGAATTTACGAGCATCACTACGTTCTCAGCGTGAAGAACTGGCCGCTTTAAAGTCTGCCTATCAGGGAGCTGATACATCTGCCAGAGCTTTGGCCTCAAGAGAGAAAGAGCTTAAAGCCAGCATTGATCGTAATCGTGAGGCTCAGGCCCGTAGCGTTGAGCAGGTTAACCGCTACAGAACGGCTTTGGCTTTAGCCAGAGCAAATGTTCAGCAAGTGAAAAAACAGCAGGAGGAACTTAACCGGGCATTAGAAAAACAACGTATTGATAAAATTAACAGCTATAAAAATGCGTTGGCTGAAGCACGGAAAAATGTTCTTGCAGTAAAACGTGCTCAGGAGGAGTTAAACCGCGCGTTGGAAAGGCAGCGTGAATTGAAGCGAGAGCATCTTGGTGAGGCAAAGAGTCAACTTGTAAGGTCAGGATTACAAACTGGTGCTGTAGCGGCTGGTGCATTTGCTGCTGCTAACAATGCAGCAAATTTCAATCGTGAAAACAAAATGATTGGTCTTACGGCAGATATGAAGCCGGAAGAAGTTCAGGCGATGGGGCAGGCGATGCTTGTTACCGGAACGGCTACCAACCAGTTTGCATCTGATATTCAGGCCGCTCAGGGTTTTCTCGTCGCTGCTGGGCAGGATTATAAAGAGGCTCAGGCGAATCTACTAACTATTGGGCGAACAGCTACAGCTACTGGCTCTGATATCCTCGATGTCTCGAAAGCATCATTTACATTAAGTGACTCATTGAAGATTGATCCATCTCAAATGAAGTCTGCAATGGGGATTCTGGTTCAGAATGGCAGGGAAAGAGGGGAACTTTGAATTTAAAGATATGGCCAAAAATCTTCCTGTGCTTGGTGCTCAGTTCCAGGCATTAAAAATGGGAGGTAAAGAAGCAGCCGCGACGATGGGTGCAGCTTTGCAGATAGCTCGCAAGGGGGCTGCAACTTCGGATGAGGCTGCTAATAATATGAACAACTTTTTGGCAAAAATACTTTCCCCTGAAACACTAAAAAAAGCAAAGAAAAATTTCGGTGTAGATTTATATAAAATTGTTACAACAGCGCAGAAAAAAGGGAAGAATCCATTCGAAGCTGCAATGCATTCTGTCATGAAAATGACTAAGAACGGAGATCAGAAGTTACTTGGTGAACTATTTGGCGATATGCAGGTTCAGAACTTTGTTCGTCCGATGATTCAAAACTGGAAGGAATACCAGAGAATCAAAGCAACATCTCTTGGAGCTGGAAGTGCTGTTATTGACCGCGATTTTGCCAACATAACGAAAGATAATGCGGAGCGATTGAAACAATTACGTATTCAGGCTAGCAATGCATCATTAAGTTTTGGTCAGGCCTTGCAACCTGCTTTGAATGCCGCGCTTAGTGTTTTGGTTCCGCTGATTACAAAAATTAGTGAATTTGTAGCTAACAACCCCAATTTTGTGTCTCAGATAGTGATGGCGGCAGGTGCGTTTCTAACCATGAAAAGTGTGGTTATAGCGTGTAGGGTAGCTATGCTGGCTTTATCTGTAGCGACAAAGCTAACACCCTTCGGGTGGATTCAGATGGCTATATCTGCGCTGGTTGCCGCAGGAATATTGCTCTATCAGAATTGGGATAAGATCAGAGATTATGCTGTCAGAGTTTGGCCTTCTGTTAAGGAATATACAGTTAAATCATTTGAGGCTATAAAAAACTTTATCTTAAACTTTGACCTCAATGGATGGATTATATCTATGTTTGGTAAAGCATGGGATTATCTTTCCAACATAAACTGGAGTTCGGCAGGTGTAAGAATTTACAGTACATTAATTAGTGCTTTTAAATGGATGTCTCCGCTTCCGTTCTTAATTAAAGCATTTAAAATTACAACAAATTACCTTTCTGGCATTAACTGGAGCGAAACAGGAAAGAAAATCATAGATACACTGGTATCTGTTTTTATGCGTTTTTCACCAGTTGGACTCTTTATAAGAGCATTCCAATCTGTAACGACTTATTTATCTGGAATAAACTGGAGTGAGTCAGGCGCAAAAATAATTGAGACGTTAATCACTGGGATAAAATCAAAAGCAAATGCTTTAATTAATGAAGTGAAAGGCGTTTTTTCTTCTGTACGTGAGTATTTACCGTTCTCTGACGCGAAAAAAGGTCCATTCTCACAGCTAACAAAGTCAGGTGGTGCAATAATGACTACTCTGGCATCAGGTGTTAGCAGGAATAACAGCTTACAGAATGCAATAGCAAGCAAGTTCGGGCAATCAAATTTATCACCTCACGGGATATCTGCCGCCGGGACTTCTGGACCTCGCCAGAACGTTAACGCTGTGACTGGTGGAATAACCTATTCACCTGTAATCAATCTTCCGGCTGGTTCACCAAAGGAAACTGAGGCGGCAGCTAAAAGAGCATTAGATGCGGGATATTCTGATTTTGAGAAGAAATTGAGTGCTCATATGTTCCAACAACGGAGATTAAGTTTTGGATGATTATAGAACGGTTCAAGGGGACTCATGGGATAGTATCGCTTTAAAGTTGTATGGTAATGAGTACCTGTCTTATCTTCTTATTGATGCTAATACTGAGCACCGCTTTACGGTGCTTTTTTCTGCGGGAATTATTCTTAAAGTTCCTGATGCTCCGGTTATGCCAATATCAGTAAACAATTTTCCTCCGTGGAGACGCAATAGTGTTACGTAAAACGCTTTTTGATGTTATATATCAGAATGTAAATATTACCGCTCATATGTCACCTGATGTTTTGTCAATGTCTTATACAGATAATGAAGATGGTCAGGTCGATGATATTTCTATTATATTAAAAAATGATGATGGGAAATGGTCTGGAGACTGGACACCTAAAAAGGGTGATTTTATTGATTTGAGCTTTAAGCCTATAAATCAAATCGTCCTTGAGTGCGGGAAATTCCAGGTAGATGGCATAACTTGCTCTGGACCACCTTCTGTGGTTGAGGTAACTGCTGTTTCTGTTCCTGTTTCATCAGGCATTAGACGTGATTTAAAAAGTAATGCATGGGAAAAAACAACTCTTAAAGATATAGCAACTTCTATAGCTAAATTAGCTAACCTTGAACTGTTGTTTCTTATTGATGGTGATAGTAATCCATATTATGCGCGTGAAGATCAAATGGAGGAAAGCGATTTAAAATTTCTCCATCGACTTTGCCAGGATGAAGGGTTGTCGTTAAAGGTCACTGATAGCCAATTAATAATATTTGCTCAAGAGATGTTTGAGCAAAAAGATCCTATCGCTACGCTTACGTTAGGTATTGATGAGATAATCAGATATAGCTTTAGCACACAATCTACAGATTTGTATAAAAGTTGCACGTGCAAATATCGCGTACCTAAAAAAAGAAAGTCGCTTTCGTATACTTGGGTAGATCCATCCGTAGAAGAAGGGTCGAATCTTAAGATAAGAAAACTGGTAGCTAATTTAGATGAAGCAAAACGTAAGGCAAAGGCTGCTTTGCGGCTTAAAAATAGATATCAAAATACCGGATCTTTAGTATTGGTTGGAGACACCAGATTGGTAGCTGGTGTAACTATAAATCTGGAGGGATTCGGTTCATTTTCTGGAAAATATCTTATATCGAAAGCTGTGCATTCAATTGGGACTAGTGGTTATACCACCTCGATTGATGTCCGAAGAGTAATTAATGGGTATTAATTATGAATGATTTAGAAACATTATTACGTCAGACTATAAGAGTTGGCGTTGTTTCTGATATTGATGATGGTGATGTTACAGCAAGAGTTACTTTCGATGATCAGGATAACGTCACTTCGGCAAAGTTATCAGTTATTGTGAAAAATACAGATAAGAATGCTGATTACTGGATGCCAGATATTGGTGAGCAAGTTTTGTGTATCTTTCATCCCGCGGGGCCGCAACAAGGTTTTATTCTTGGTAGTTTTTATGATGAAACACAGAAGCCGCCATCTAATACTGTTAATAAACGCGTCATTAGATTTAATAACGGAACTCGTATTGAGATAGACAGAGAATCTAATTTACTCCTTGTTGATGCTGTCGGAGATGTAACCATTAAGGCTACAGGAACCGTAACTATTGATGCTCCAGAAACCATCATTACCGGAAATGCTACAGTTGAAGGATTACTAACCTTCAAAGGTGGAATGAAAGGATCTTCTGCTGGAGGTGTTGCAGCTACAATTTCTGGGAATGTTAAGGTTGTTGGTGGTGATATAGATGTTGATGGGATTAAATCTAAAGGCCACCATCACACAGCTCAGGGGGAATACGCTCCGACAACGGAGGCTCAGGCATGATTGTGGGTATGCTTGGTACAATGCCTTTTGTTGCCTCATCAATAGTGGTGAATACGTTCAACAATTTTAAAAGGACGTCAAAGCGTCAA
>ERZ791682.725-NODE-725-length-14451-cov-2.70263_pt1 | contig 14451 bp, 10 predicted proteins | sample MGYA00509958_ERZ791682 | MGnify/ENA primary metagenome ERZ791682 (study PRJEB30046, sample SAMN00715194) | human gut metagenome | study: EMG produced TPA metagenomics assembly of the A metagenome-wide association study of gut microbiota in type 2...
TGGGGACATTTGAATACATTCCTTGGCATTAACATTGGTGAGCAGCCGCTGACAATGCTGATGGATGCTTTGAAGGATTTTTCAATTGTTGGAATCATTCTGGCAGTGATCATTCCGATCATGGCAGGTCTGACACAGTTTATCAGTGTAAAACTGATGCAACAGCAACAGACAACGACGATCGATCCGGACAATCCGATGGCAAGATCCATGAATTCTATGAACTATATTATGCCGTTGTTCTCTGTATTTATGGGATTTACACTGCCGGCAGGTCTTGGTCTGTACTGGGCGATCAGTGCGATCGTAAGATGTGTACAGCAGATGGCGATCAATAAATATCTGAGCAAGAAATCAGTAGAAGAGATGATCGAAGAGCAGCGCAAAAAAGCGGCGAAGAAACGTGAGAAAAAAGGTGCTCCGGCAAAAGAAATCAACCGGATGGCAACAAAGAGCACTCGAAATGTAACAGAACAGAAGACAAGTGTTTCCAGCAAAGAAAAAGAAGAAAAGATCCAGCAGGCAAAAGAGAATATCAAAAATGCCAAGCCGGGAAGTCTCGCATCAAAGGCAAATATGGTAAGCCGTTATAACAGTGGACAGAATGCCAAAGATAAAACGGAAGAGAGCGAGAAATAGAGAGTCGGGGAAAGGAAGGATTCACGATGGACGGTAGTATCAGAGTATCAGCAAAAACAGTGGATGATGCAATCACAGAGGCATTGATCCAGCTGGGAGTTACCAGTGACAGACTGGAATATGAAGTCATTGAAAAAGGCAGCTCAGGTTTTCTTGGAATCGGAATGAAGCAGGCAGTGATCGAAGCCCGCAGAAAACCGGAACCTGTGGCAGAAGTGAAAGAAGAGACAATACCGGTTGAAGAAGTAAAACCAAGTGTTGTAAAAGAGCAGGTATCAGAGCCTGTACAGGAAAAGCAGGAAGAAAAAGCAGAAGAGGAGCCGGCAAGAAAGAAAGCTACAGAGCTGGCAGAAGTTTCTGATGAAGCAATCAAAGCTGTGGAAGCTTTCCTGAATGACACCTTAAAAGCAATGGACATGGATGTGGAAATTGTTTCTGAAGTGGATTCTGAAGGTGCTCTCAGTGTTGAGATGAAGGGCAGCAATATGGGAATTCTGATCGGAAAAAGAGGGCAGACTCTGGATGCGCTTCAGTATCTTGCAAATCGTGTTGCCAATAAACATCAGGACGGATATGTGAGAGTTAAACTTGATACAGAAAACTACAGAGCAAGAAGAGAAGAGACATTAAGACATCTTGCAAAGAACATTGCGTTCAAAGTGAAAAGAACGAGAAGGGCAGTTTCTCTGGAGCCAATGAATCCATATGAGAGAAGAATCATTCATGCTGCACTTCAGTCAGATCCGCATGTGACAACACACAGTGAGGGAGAAGAGCCTTACAGAAAAGTAGTTGTGACATTAAAAAGATAGTATAAAATGAAGCGAAAGAGGACGTTTTACGCTTCACGGAGGCTTTCGTGAAGCGTAACAACGTCCTTTTTTATCAGACAAATAGAATTTCCAAGAGGTGGAAGATGAAAAAGGATACGATTGCTGCCATTTCTACAGGTATGACCAATTCAGGAATTGGAATTGTTCGTATCAGCGGAGAGGAAGCATTTGCAATTATTGACAGAATTTATAAGGGAAAAGAACAGTTATCTCAGGCAGAGAGCCATACGATACACTATGGATTTATCAAAGATAGGGAAGAGACGATAGATGAAGTTCTGGTCAGTGTGATGAGAGCACCGAGAACTTTTACGGGAGAAGATACCGTGGAGATCAACTGCCATGGAGGAACATTTGTGGTGAGAAAGGTTCTGGAAACTGTGATCAAAAACGGGGCCAGACCGGCAGAACCGGGAGAATTTACCAAGCGCGCATTTTTGAATGGAAAGATGGATCTTTCCCAGGCAGAGGCGGTGATCGATGTAATCACATCTCAGAATGAGTATGCGCTGAGAAGCTCCATGAGTCAGCTCAAAGGAAGTGTAAAGCGAAAAATTGAAGAGATGCGCAAGGAGATCTTGTATCACACGGCATTTATTGAAACAGCGCTGGATGATCCGGAGCATATCAGTGTGGATGGATATGGAGAGACGCTGCAGACAGTGACAGAAGGGATTTTAAGAGAACTGGAGGATCTCATCCGGTCATCAGATGACGGCAGGATTTTAAAAGAGGGAATCCAGACCGTGATCGTCGGAAAACCGAATGCAGGAAAATCCTCTTTGTTGAATGTGCTTTCCGGAAGAGAGAGAGCCATTGTGACAGACATTGAAGGGACGACCAGAGACGTTTTGGAAGAACAGATCCATCTGCAGGGGCTTAGCCTGAATATCATTGATACGGCAGGAATCCGGGATACGGAAGATGTGATTGAAAAAATGGGTGTAGAAAAAGCAAAAGAGTATGCAAAGAGTGCTGATCTGGTTATCTATGTGGTGGATGCGTCACGGTCATTGGATGAAAACGACCAGAAAATCCTGAATCTGGTACTTGATAAAAAGGCGATTATCCTGTTAAATAAAACTGATCTGGAGACTGTCGTGTCGAAAGAGATGCTGGCAGAACAGCTTCTGGGACGAGAGATTCCGATGATCGAGATATCAGCAAAGGAAGAACTGGGAATCCAGGAGTTGGAAAAGACACTGGAAAAAATGTTTTTAAAGGGCAGTCTGTCCTTTAATGATGAAATATACATTACAAATATCAGACAGAAAGCAGCACTTCAGTCTGCGAGAGAAAGTCTGCATAAAGTGATTGAAAGTATTGAAAATGAGATGCCGGAGGATTTTTATTCCATCGATCTGATGGATGCATATGAATCACTCGGAAGTATTACAGGAGAAACGATAGGAGAAGATTTGGTCAATGAAATATTCAGCAAATTCTGTATGGGAAAATAAAGATGAATATGATGTGGTGATCGTAGGAGCAGGGCATGCCGGATGTGAAGCAGCGCTTGCGTGTGCGAGGATGGGATTTCAGACACTGATGTTTACAGTAAGTGTGGACAGTATTGCGCTGATGCCGTGTAATCCGAATATCGGGGGCAGTTCCAAAGGACACCTTGTCAAAGAAGTGGACGCGTTGGGCGGTGAGATGGGAAAGGTGATCGACCGGACTTTTATCCAGTCTAAGATGCTGAACAGTTCAAAAGGACCGGCTGTGCACTCTCTGCGTGCGCAGGCGGACAAGGCAAATTACAGTAAAACGATGCGAAAGGTGCTTGAGGATCAGGAGAATCTGGAAATCAAGCAGATGGAAGTGACAGAGATTCTTGCTGAGGATGGGGCTGACGGAAAAAAAATCATTACAGGAGTCAGAACTTATTCCGGTGCCACATATCGCTGCAGAGCGGTCGTATTGTGCACCGGAACCTATTTAAAGGCGAGATGTATTTACGGAGACGTCAGCATGCAGACCGGGCCAAACGGACTGCAGCCGGCAAATTATCTGACAGACAGTCTGAAAGAACTTGGAATCGAAATGTATCGGTTTAAGACAGGAACGCCGGCGCGTATTGACAAGAGAAGTATTGATTTCAGCAAAATGGAAGAGCAGAAAGGAGACGAGCGGATCGTACCGTTTTCCTTTACGACAGACCCTGAGGACATCCAGATCGATCAGGTTTCCTGCTGGCTGACTTATACGAATGAAAAGACCCATGAAATTATCAGAGAAAATCTGGACCGTTCTCCGTTGTTTTCAGGAATGATCGAGGGAACAGGACCGAGATATTGTCCGTCGATCGAGGACAAGGTGGTAAAATTTGCAGATAAGAACCGGCACCAGGTGTTTATTGAGCCGGAAGGACTGGACACCAACGAAATGTATGTGGGAGGGATGTCAAGCTCTCTTCCGGAAGATGTTCAGTATGCGATGTACCGCAGCGTGCCGGGGCTTGAACATGCGAAAATTGTAAGAAATGCGTATGCCATCGAATATGATTGTATTGATGCGAGACAGTTAAAGAGTACACTGGAGTTTAAAAATGTCGAAGGGCTGTTCAGCGGCGGGCAGTTTAACGGAAGCTCCGGGTATGAGGGGGCAGCAGCGCAGGGGCTTGTAGCGGGTATTAATGCGGCGAGAAAGCTGCAGGGCAAGGAAGGGATCATCATTGACCGTTCCGAGGGATATATCGGAGTTCTGATTGATGATCTGGTCACAAAAGAGAGTCATGAGCCGTATCGAATGATGACTTCCAGAGCAGAATACCGTCTGCTTTTAAGACAGGATAATGCAGATCTCAGACTGACAAAGATCGGATATGAAGTCGGGCTGATCGAGGAGGAGCGCTATCAGAACCTGCTGAAAAAAGAAGAGCAGATTCAAAAAGAGATCGAGCGTGTGGAAAGTGTGCATGTGGGAACGACCAAAGAAGTACAGGAGCTTCTGGAGTCCTGCGGAAGTACACCGCTTGTTTCAGGCGCGTCTCTGGCTGATCTGATCCGTCGTCCGGAGCTTAGCTATGAAATCCTTGCCTCAGTGGATAAAATGCGTCCAGAGCTTAAATACGACGTTGCAGAGCAGGTGAATATTAACATTAAGTATGAAGGTTATATCAAACGGCAGAAAAAGCAGGTAGAGCAGTTTAAAAAACTGGAGAAAAAGCGGATTCCTGCAGATATTAATTATGAAGAGGTACAGAGTCTGCGATTAGAGGCAAAGCAGAAATTGTCGCAGATCCGACCGGCATCCATCGGGCAGGCATCCCGGATATCCGGGGTATCTCCGGCAGATATTTCGGTTCTGCTGGTGTATCTGGAGAGCAGATGAGAGAACAGGAGAGTGTATGGAAAATAAATTTGAACAGCAATTAAGCCAGCTGGATATCCGGCTGACAGAACGCCAGAAAGAGCAGTTTCATCAGTATTATGAGCTTCTGGTGGAGTGGAATAAGGTGATGAACCTGACAGGGATCACCGAGTATGATGAAGTAAATGAGAAACATTTTGTGGACAGCCTTGCAATTGTAAAAACAGTGGATATGAATCAGGTAAATTCTGTGATTGACATCGGAACCGGCGCGGGATTTCCGGGACTGCCGTTAAAGATTGCCTTTCCTCATCTGAAAGTCGTATTGTTGGATTCTCTGAAAAAAAGAATTAATTTTTTAGATGCCGTAGTAGAAAAATTAGGGCTCGAAGATGTGGAAACGCTTCATGGAAGAGCAGAAGATTTTGCAAAGCAGACAGCATACAGAGAACAATTTGACCTGTGTGTGTCCCGTGCAGTGGCAAATCTGTCAACCTTGAGTGAATACTGCATCCCATATATACGAGTAGGCGGGATGTTCGTATCCTATAAATCAGGAACTGTTGAAGACGAATTGAAACAATCGGAAAAAGCAGTGTCTCTTCTTGGTGGAAAAATTGAGAAAACAGTAAAGTTTCAGCTGCCGGATACAGAGATTGGACGTTCTTTTGTGAAAATAAAAAAGATTTCTGAGACACGAAAAAAATACCCGAGAAAAGCAGGACTTCCAGCAAAAGAACCACTGTCATAAAATAAGAGAGAAATAAAAAAATTATTCTTTAAAAATCAAGAAGTAAACAAAAAGGATGTAAAGTATTTTAATTGTACAACAATTTAAAAGTTTACATCCTTTTTTTACGTTATTCACAGTTTATCCACCAAAAAAGAAGAGTTATCCACATTATTTTGTGGATAACTCTTCTCCGTTGTTGATATCAAATAAAATTTCAACCTGTTCTAAAAACGTTTCAGGGTCTTCCAGATGTGGAAAACGTTTGGTATGATCAATTTCTTGAATTTCAATAGAAGGCATATAATTTTGATATTGGTTTGCAATTAGTGCATATTCTGGATTTGCATTCCCTACAATAATAAACACGCTGTTGTTAATTCGATTTAAAGAATACATCACATTTGCATTTGTAAAGCGAGATTTGATGCTGGAATACAGATATTTTCCGGCAGTATTGTCTGTATGTGCAGCTTCAAAAAAGGTCTTTACTGTATTTGTATCAATTTTCTTGAAATCATAGTATCCATTTAAGTGTAAATCTTTTTCGATGGTTCGTTTATTAAAGCGTAAATTGTAAAGAAATGTTCCTACAACAGGCATGTTAATACAATGCTGTTTTAACTTTGTACGCTTTGTCGGTATTTTTGAAAGTTCAATCAAATCACCAGGATTAATTAAAAGAACTTTGTCAATAATTGAGTGATCATTAGCACATGCCATTAAGACAAAAGAACCGGATTCCCCCATTGCGATAATATCAGTTTTTTCACCAATGATATGTTTAATAAAATCAGTGATTAACTGGACATAAAGATAATTTGTATAGGTCAAATAGGGTTTGTCCGAGCGTCCACAGCCTAATAAATCAATTGTGTATACAGTATTTGTTTTAGATAATTGATCTACAATCTGGTTCCATTCATAGGAAGAACTGCAGACGTTTAGATCATGGATCAAGAGAAGAGGAGATCCACTTCCTGTTTTGTGGTAGCAAATGCGTCCAAAACGCCAGTCATAATATTCTGCATTTTTGTCAGACAGCATTTCATCTATTGTAGACATATAGTAAACGAAACGATTAACGATATGCATAGAAGCAACGGTTAATCCTGTCAGGATCGTACAAGTTTTCAAATTTTTCTTCCAGTTCAAAATGATACCCTCCTTTATAATTCCATTTATACTTTCTTATTATACTACAGGAGAGGTGTCAAATAAAGAAAATTTGAAAAATTCTGTGAGACAAACAGTAAACAGCCAATGTTTCACGTGAAACATTTTGGATTAATGAAAAATCTATCTGAAAAGTAGTTTTTATGATACACTGAGAAATAGTTTAAATTTAATAGAGGAGAGGAAAAGCTGAATTAGGTCTATGCGGGAAATGAAGAAGAAATTGTGCCGGAAACAAATATTTGGACAAACTTGGCACAAAAATAAATGGAACGGTAGATGTATGCTGAATCACAAAATGATTATAAGAATTATAGTCAAAAATGTTTCACGTGAAACATTTTAAAAAGTAGAGAGAAAGTATTGAATACGAAATATCTAGTGTAAACAGTAACATTTCATAAAAATCACAATGTTTCACGTGAAACATTGTATAGATAATAAAAGTAAAAGGTGATATAATAAGAACGTGTTCAATGAAAGGAGTACGAATATGGGAAGAATTATAGCGATTGCAAATCAAAAAGGTGGAGTAGGTAAAACTACAACAGCTATCAATTTATCAGCTTCACTTGCAAGTCTTGGACAAAAAGTTCTGGCACTTGATATGGATCCACAGGGAAATATGACAAGTGGACTGAGTGTAAATAAAGATGAAGTTGAAAATACAGTATATGATTTAATTATTGGGAATATTGGGATTGAAGAATGTATTTGCAAAGAAGTCTATGAAAACCTGGATGTACTTCCGTCTAATGTTAATTTGTCGGCAGCAGAAATTGAATTGATTGGTGTTGATAATAAAGAATACATTATTAAAAATGAAGTTGAAAAAGTGAAGGACAGATATGATTATATTATCATAGATTGTCCACCGGCATTGAGTATGCTAACGATCAATGCAATGACCACAGCAAATTCAGTACTTGTCCCGATTCAGTGTGAGTATTATGCATTGGAAGGATTAAGCCAGTTGATCCACACAATAGAGCTTGTTCAGGAGAGATTAAATCCAAAATTAGAAATAGAAGGCGTTGTGTTCACAATGTATGATGCCAGAACGAACCTCTCACTCCAGGTTGTAGAAAATGTAAAAGACAATTTAAATCAAAACATCTACAAAACGATTATTCCAAGAAATGTCCGGCTGGCAGAGGCGCCAAGTTATGGTATGCCAATAAATTTATATGACCCAAAATCTTCAGGAGCAGAAAGTTATTTGTTATTGGCTGAAGAAGTGATCAATAAAGGAGAAGAATAAAATGGCAGTGAAAAGAAATGGACTTGGAAAGGGGTTAGACAGTCTGATTCCAAACAAGACAGTGAAGACAACAGAAAAACAGGCTAATAAAACTCAAAAAGAAAAAGTAAAAGTGGAAAAATCCGGGGAGACTATAGTAAAGATTACTCAGGTAGAACCAAATAGTGAACAGCCGAGAAAAGATTTTGATGAAGATGCCCTTCTTGAGCTGGCAGATTCTATCAAACAGTTTGGCGTACTTCAGCCACTTTTGGTACAAAAGAAAAATGATTATTATGAAATCATTGCAGGAGAAAGAAGATGGAGAGCGGCAAAGCTTGCCGGATTAAAAGAAGTACCGGTACTGGTTCGTGAATATACGGAGCAGGAAGTTGTGGAGATTTCTTTGATTGAAAATATTCAGAGAGAAAATCTGAATCCAATTGAAGAAGCAATTGTTCTATTGAAAGAGTTTCATCTAAAACAGGATGAGATTGCAGAACGTGTATCGAAGAGCAGAACGGCAGTGACAAACTCAATGCGTCTTTTAAAACTTAACAGTAAGGTTCAGCAGATGGTGATTGATGATATGATCTCAACCGGACATGCCAGAGCGTTACTTGCATTGGAAGACGAAGAACAACAGTACACAATTGCAAATAAAATATTTGATGAGAAGCTCAGTGTGAGGGAGACTGAGAAGCTGATTAAAATATTGAAAAATCCCAAGAAGACTGCAAAAAAAGAAAAAATTGAGCATACATTTATCTATGAAAACCTGGAAGAAAAAATGAAGGGAATCATGGGGACAAAGGTAAATGTAAATCCAAAATCGAATGGTAAGGGGAAAATTGAAATCGAATATTATTCAGAGGAAGAATTGGAGCGAATATTCGACTTGATCATGTCCATTCAAAGCTAAGAGGTGTCCCGCAGATATAAGAAGGAGACATGAGAATGGCAACAGAAGTATTACTGTATCTGGTAATTGTTTTGTTGATCATGCAGGTGGTTTTCATTGGGATTGTGATCAATCTGCAAATGAAACATAAGCGTATGCAGGCAAAATATCAGATTTTTATGCGCGGAAAAGATGGTAAATCTCTGGAAAAAGGATTTCTGGAGCAGTTTAAAACAGTAGAAAAACTGGAACGCGCAGTAAAACAGAATACAAGAGATATTGATACAATTTACAAAAGAATGAAAACACATTATCAGAAAATAGGAATTGTACGTTATGATGCATTTCAGGAAATGGGAGGAAATCTCAGTTTTGTTCTGACGATGTTAGATGAAAATAATAATGGCTGGGTGTTTAATGCGATGCACAGCCGAGAAGGGTGTTATACCTATATAAAGGAAATTGTAAAAGGCGAAAGCTATATGGAACTCGGAGAAGAAGAAAGAGAGTCTTTGAAAAAAGCAATGAAGCAGTGATATACACTGTATGAGGAGGAAAATTATGTTAGATATCAAATTTGTAAGATCAAATCCGGAAGTTGTAAAACAGAATATTAAAAACAAATTTCAGGATTCTAAGTTACCACTGGTAGATGAGGTATTGGAACTGGATCAGAAAAATCGTGAAATTAAAGGTGAAGTAGAAGCACTTAGAGCTGAGAAAAACAAAACATCAAAACAGATTGGTGCAATGATGGCTCAGGGCAAAAAAGAAGAGGCAGAAGAGCTGAAAAGAAAAGTAACAGAGAGTGCAGATAAGATGGAAGCACTTTCTGCAGAAGAAAAAGAAGTAGAAGAAAAAATTAAAAAAATCATGATGACAATTCCAAATATCATTGATCCATCTGTTCCGATTGGAAAAGATGACAGTGAAAATGTGGAACTGGAGCGCTTTGGTGAGCCGGTTGTTCCTGATTTTGAAGTTCCATATCACACAGAAATTATGGAAAGATTCAATGGAATCGATCTGGATAGTGCAAGAAAAGTGGCAGGAAACGGATTTTATTATCTGATGGGAGATATTGCGAGATTGCATTCTGCAGTTATTTCCTATGCAAGAGATTTCATGATCAACAGAGGATTTACTTACTGTATTCCTCCGTTTATGATCCGCAGCAATGTTGTGACAGGTGTTATGAGCTTTGCAGAAATGGATGCAATGATGTATAAGATTGAAGGAGAAGATCTCTATCTGATCGGAACAAGTGAGCACTCTATGATCGGTAAATTTATCGATACACTTCTTCCGGAAGAGCAGCTGCCACAGACACTGACAAGTTATTCTCCATGCTTCAGAAAAGAAAAAGGGGCACACGGAATTGAGGAACGTGGTGTATATCGTATTCACCAGTTCGAAAAACAGGAAATGATCGTTGTATGTAAACCGGAAGAGAGCATGGACTGGTATGAAAAATTGTGGAAGAACACAGTGGATTTATTCCGTTCTATGGATATTCCGGTTCGCACACTGGAATGCTGTTCCGGAGATCTTGCGGATCTGAAAGTGAAGTCTGTGGATGTGGAGGCATGGTCTCCAAGACAGCAGAAATACTTTGAAGTAGGAAGCTGCTCAAATCTGGGAGATGCACAGGCCAGAAGACTTGGTATCCGTGTAAAAGGTGCAGACGGAAAATATTTTGCACATACACTGAATAATACAGTTGTTGCACCACCAAGAATGCTGATCGCGTTCCTGGAGAACAATCTGCAGGCAGATGGATCTGTGAAGATTCCGGAAGCGTTACGTCCATATATGGGTGGAAATGCAGTGATCGAACCGAAAAAATAAGGAGTAATATGCATCAGTATTTGAAAGCAATTGGGTTTGGTCCCATCAAGAAAAAAGCAGAGCTAAAAGAAATATTGGAGCAGACAAGAGAAACCTTTACCCATCAGATGACCGTTTCCTATAATGAACTAGCAGACTACTGTGAATTTCAAAAGGAATACGGTCAGGATGTGGGGATTACATTGTGTGGAGAACTGGATGATCATGACCAGTTTGATATGGAATACTATTTCCCGTATTTTCAGGGAAGTGGTGTTACAACATATGCAGATGTTTCCATTGAAAAACGAATCGAGCGCGAACAGTACGTAGGAATCTGTGAAGATGCAAAAGTGGGGATCAGTCTGATTTTTACAATGCAAAATGGCGTAGAATATATGAAAGAGCGTCAGCTGGGTATGATGACAGGAGCTCCAAACGGTGTCACTTTTTCCGGTCTTGCTCTGTCCGGGAGAATCCTGCTGCCTGTAAGAAAAAGCGAGACACAGATGCGTTTCGCAAGAGAGGAAGCAAAAACACGAAAGAAACTTTTGAGTGCTGCCCGTAATGGAGATCAGGGAGCAATTGAAACGTTGACTCTGGAAGATATGGATATCTACTCAAAAGTTTCTCGTAGATTGGCTACAGAGGATGTATATTCCATTGTGGACAGTTACTTTATGCCTTATGGTGTGGAATGTGATCTGTATTCAATTATGGGAGAGATTCTGGCGATCAGAGAGCGGGAGAATACATTGACCGGAGAACGGCTTTATCAGATGAAACTAGATGTCAATGAACTGGAGTTCGATGTTTGTGTTCCGAAGAAAGAGGTTCTGGGAGAGCCAGAGATTGGAAGACGATTTAAAGGAGAGATCTGGCTGCAGGGATATGTGAATTTTTAAATATTCAAAATCGTATGTGATTTTTTGCGTTGCTTGTATTGCGGTGATAGGTGTAGTTGTTTTTGTAAGAAGAAAAGAGAAATAGAAAAATAAAACGAGGACAGTGGCTGAATAAAGAAAGCTGCTGTCCTCGTTTTGAAAACGTTCCCTGCAGGAATCGAACCTGCACTTGATCCTTAGGAGAGCTCCAACCTATTGTCACTCTCTGTCAATCTGAGGTAAGGTAAACCCATATGGGACACTATTAAAAACTGTTTCCGATTCAATTTGAGTTATTCTGAATACCCCCTCTGTCAAGCTCTGTAAAGCTCTGAAAGTTAGCTGATTGTTTGCTCCAGCTAATAATTGGGGAATGCCTTGATATTACCATCGGCATCTGTTATATGACCACCATGCTTCGTACGTTCGATCATGGTAAACAGTATTCAATTAAACTTCCTATCGAAAGCACAAGATATTTTCTTGTCTATAAATAATATAACGCATACGAGACGGTTTGTCCATGCGTTTTTGACTGGCAAATTTATAAGCTGCTTTCATATTTTTAAACACGGACATAACCAGTAGATGGACCTGCGCCAACTTTTGCGATATACCCACTCTTAACCAGATTCGTCAAAGTCCTTTCCACGGTAATTTTGCTTATATCAGGACAAAGCTCCATGATTTCTTTCTTTGTAATTTTACCAACCTTGTTATCAATAACCGCTTTAATTCTATCAGGCTTAGAAAGACTCCGATGCTTCAAATGCTCTACACGGCTTTCGAATTCATTGTATGCTTTCAGCATGATACCCAGATAATATTTAACAAAAGGCTCATAGCTGTTTTCGCACTCATGCCAGCCAGTAGAACTTGCTTGAAGGGCTTCATAATATGTTTCTTTTGTCTTTTCAATCAGCATTTCCATACTGACATATTTTCCAACGATGTATCCCGCCTTATAAAAAAGCAGTAAAGTGAGCAAACGGCTCATCCTACCATTTCCGTCATTGAAAGGATGGATGCACAGAAAGTCCAGAATGAACATGGGAATCAAAACCAGTTTATCAATGCGGTCAGCTTCCCATGCTTCAAGGAAGCGTGCGCAAAGTTCTTCCATCGCTTCAGCAGTCTGAAAAGCGGGAACTGGAATAAAACGTGCCTTCTGATGACCCTCGGCATCTGTTTCTGCAATTACATTATCGGAATTCTTATAACTTCCACCAGCAGATCCCTGTGAATAGGAGTACAGATCTCGATGTAACTGCAAAATAATGTTCGGTCTTGGATTAATATATTCATAGCCTTCGTGAATTGTGGAAAGTACCTCACGATAACCAGCAATTTCCTGCTCAGATCGGTTGCGAGGTTCTGCTTTTTGACTTACCAATTCTTCCAAACGCTTATCGCTTGTAAATATACCTTCGATTCGGTTGGATGCTCCCGTACTCTGAATCAATGCAACTTCTAAGAGTGTTTTCAATTCATCTACATTGGCTTCGAGAAATAATTCCTGTTTGCCTTTATGTTCATGGATGCTGCTAACCATCTGAACAATTTCAGGTGTTAACAACTTTGCAGGACTTACAATAAAATCAAAGTTTCTCATAGGAATCTCCTTCATTTCAGATTTATCTCCATCATTCTATCATCAAATGATGGAGATCTCAATAGATTTGATGGAGATAGAATATCCATATGCACAATAAATATCCTCATTTCATCCACATATTATATCGTTTTATGAATTGTTTTTTCACTAAAATTACACTATTTTTTCACTATTTTTCATTACTTCATCGTTTTCGCCAGTGAATTGAGCAACGCCCGCATCTCCGGATTTGCCAATACTTTTGCCAGAAGTTCCGGATCGACTTCATCATCAACAGGTGCATTATTATTTTCCTGCTGTGCATGCATCTGTGGATCCAGATTCTTTTTCTCATAAAAAGCTTCTTCAAAAAGCTCTGCATTTTTCCTTCGGTCATCATCCAGAATATGAGAGTACACATCCGTAACCATATTGACCTGAGCATGGCCGGAATCACCCTGTACCGCCTTGATATCTCCACCATTCAATTTCAGCTTATAAGTAACGCTGCTATGACGGAAACTGTGAAATACAACCGGTGGGAGATTATAGTCCTCGATCAGTTTTTTTAAAGGACCACGGATTGCTCCATCTCCGAGAGGAAGCCCAAAGGTACTTGCCATAACTAGGTTATAGTCCATATATTCATCACCAAGAATTTCTTTCATTTCATCTTGCTCAGCTTTCCAGTCTACCAGCATATTAGCAACACTCTTCGGTAAGAATATTTTACGCACACTGCTTTCTGTCTTCGGTGTTTTCAGAATACGGACCGTAGAATTCTTCTTATGATTTGTCGGAAATACCAACAACACATCTTTTCCATCCAATGCATTTAAAGATTCTTTTCTTATACGCTGTGATTCTTTGTTGATGAAAACATATGCACGGTTTTCTTCAATTGCCTCATGAGAAATATCTACACAATCCCAGGTAAGACCAAGCAGCTCACCAAGTCGCAGAGAACATGAGAAAGATAGATTAATTGCGAGCTTTAATCGTTCATCTTCACAGACACTGAGCGCATACATCAATGTATCCGCTGTCCAGATGTCTCTTTTTTGTGATTTATGTTTTGGTACAGTCGCATGGGTGCAAGGATTCTTCTCCATCAACTCCCATTTCACTGCCTGTTCAAAACAGTTTCTAAGCAGCTTATTAATATCCCTGACCGTACTGGAAGATACAAATTCATTTCGACTGGTTTTATTCAATGGATTGATAACTGCACGTCTCTTCAAAAGACTCTGATAATATCTTTCGATGAAACGGGTATTGATCTCTGAGAGTTTCGTATCACCAATGATCGGAAGAA
>ERZ791682.726-NODE-726-length-14426-cov-1.81671_pt1 | contig 14426 bp, 17 predicted proteins | sample MGYA00509958_ERZ791682 | MGnify/ENA primary metagenome ERZ791682 (study PRJEB30046, sample SAMN00715194) | human gut metagenome | study: EMG produced TPA metagenomics assembly of the A metagenome-wide association study of gut microbiota in type 2...
CACATGAATTAAAAGATTATCTATTTACAGAAGGATCATTAGAAGATATTGAAGCTCAAGCAACTTCTGGAGATGGGGTACAATCATCTTCTTCATTAAAAATTGGAAATCTAAAATAACAGGAGGGAATATATATGGACTTTTTAAAAAGAGAATTAGCACCTATTACAGCTAATGGGTGGAAAGAAATAGAAGAGAGAGCAACTGCAGTATTATCAAAAGAATTATCAGCTAGAAAATTTATAAGAGTAACAGGACCTTTAGGGAGAGATATTACATCAGTAACTACTGGAAGAATGGATGTAAAAACTAAAGATGACATTAAATATGGTGTATATAAAATACAACCTCTTACTGAATCAAGAATCTGTTTTCCTTTAAGCAGATGGGAATTAGATAATATCGAAAGAGGAGCAAAGGATGTAGATTATAGTTCTTTAGATGATGGGGTTAGAAAAGCTGCCAAGTTTGAAGAAGAAGCTATATTTAAAGGATTGGAAGATGGACAAATAGATGGAATCTATAAATCAAGCAGCTATGAAACTTTAGACTTTGGAAAAACTGCTGACGAGACATTAAAAGCTATATTTGATGGTATTTTAAAATTAGATGCAGCTTTTGCTAAAAAACCTTATGTATTAGTTGTAAGTAATGAAAAATGGTACTATTTAAACACTATAGTAAAAGAATACTCATTACCTGAAAAATTAGAAAAAATATTAGGACAAAAAATTGTAGTAAGTAAATCAATAGATGGAGCTATACTTCTTCCATTTGATGATGAAAATATCGAATTAGTAATTGGTGAAGATTATGCAATTGGATATCAAAATCATAACGAAAGTGTTGTAGAATTATTTGTAACTGAAAGCTTTACTTTCAGAGTTTTAGATCCAGCATTGATAGTTCTATTTAAATAAGACATTAACTTTATGAACCAGGATAGAGATATTCTGGTTCTTTTATTTTTGCTAGTAAAATGCTATAATCTAATAAACTAAAATAAAATAGGAGGGACTATGAAGAATACCTATAAAATTTATCAGATTGATTCTTTTTCTGATAGAAAATTTTTTGGAAACCCAGCTGGAGTAGTTTATAAAGCTGATGGATTAGAAGAAGCAGATATGCAGAGAATAGCGAGAGAACTAAATAATTCTGAAACAGCTTTTATTTTTTTATCTGACTCTGATGAATATGATGTTCATATAAGATTCTTTACTCCGTTAAAAGAAGTTCCCATCTGTGGACATGCCACTATAGCAGCTCATTATGTAATAGCTTTAGAAAATAATTTTAAGGAAAAAACTTGTATTAAACAAAAAACTGGAGCAGGAATACTTCCAGTAGAAATAGAACCAATAGAGAATAATACTTACAATATAATTATGACACAGGGAAAAGTAGAATTTGGTGATATTATAGATGGAAAGAATTTAGACAGATTAGTTTCAGCTTTAGGGATAGATAATGATGACTTGATAACAGAAGCTCCTGTGCAGATAGTTTCCACAGGGCATTCAAAAGTGATGATAGGAATAAAGGATTATAAACAGCTTCATAATTTAAGACCAGATATGAAAGAACTTAATGAATTGAGCAGGATTATAAATTGTAATGGATATTTTGTATTTAGTTTTGATAGTGATGAAAAGGATATTCTTTTAAAAGGAAGAATGTTTGCACCAGCTATTGGTATAGATGAAGATCCAGTGACAGGAAATGCTAACGGACCAGTAGGAGCTTATATAGTCAAGTATAAACTAGCTGAATTTGGAGATGATAATTTTAAGTTTAGTGCTAAACAAGGAATATCTATTGGCAGAGAAGGAACAATAAATGTAAATGTCAATATAGAAAATGGAGAACCAGTGAAAGTTCAGGTATCTGGAACTGCAACTGTTGTTTTTAAAACTGAAATAGAATTATAAAATATTCCAGAATGTTATAAGTTTTTCCAATTAAAAATCATTGTCAATATTATAAAAATAAAAATTTAAATTTTGAATAAAATTTGAGATTAGAATAGCTTTTAAAATAAACCTATAATTTTTATTAAGAAAAATAAGAAATAACTCTAAATTTAAGAAAATATTTTTAATAATCATTTGAAAAAATTATATAAAAAAGAAAAAATATTATTATTTTTTAAATAAAACTATAGGACTTTTTTAAAAAATATAATTTATGGAAAAAATAAAAAAAGAGATATCCTTCAAAATAAAATTTCTTATTAATTGATCAAGAAATTTTCAGGATCTCTTTTTATTATAAAAAAACACATAAATTATTTTGGATAATTTTTATTCGATAATTTCTAATAACTAAACCACATATAATGTTAATTATATGTGGTAAAATTATTCAAATAATTTTTATTTAGATAATAATAAATTATTTTGTAATTAATCACATAAAATAAGAGCTAATTTTATAAAAAATGTGTACTTTAATAGAGTGATGCTTTCGCAGGTGATAAAATCGAAATTATTTAAGAAAAATTCTTTTTCTGAATAATTTTCAGCGAAATTTTATAATTTTTCTTAATTCAAATTATAAGACTATTTTTCTTTGTCAATATCTTCTAAAGAAGAAAAGACAGGAAGTTTTTCTAAAACTCTTTTTTCTAAAATTGATTTAGCATTTATATAAACTTCTGTTACTCTTGTATCGGCATGACCAAGAAAATCTCTTATTTCTAAAATATCTGCCCCATTGATAGAAAGTTCTGTTGCCACAGCATGACGTACATTATGTGGACTGATATCTTTACCAATTAATTTACCCATATTTTGAACTAGATCATAAAGAGCTCTGTAAGAAAGTTGAGTATTTTTTTCTACTGAACTACTGAAAACATACTGTTCTTCTATTTTAACATCATCTATATCATACAAAGATTGAAGATAGTCTTTATATTCTTTTAATTTCTTAATGAGAATATCATGAACAGATTTATATTGTTCTCTTCCGCTTTTAGTTTCTTCTAATTTTATATAGTAATTACCTTCTCTTTCTAGTATATGTTTGAATTTAAGGTTAATTAATTCCTGACTTCTCATTCCAGTATAAAATAATGTATATAAAATATTTACATTTCTATAGTCCTTTTCTCCATTTATTTGATATTGTCCTATAATTTTTTTTATGTCTTCAAAAGATAATTTAAGTACATTATCAATATTTCTTGACACTTTAAAAAGTTCTACATATTTAAATGGATTTTCATAACCATTTTTTTCCATTTCCTTATATAGAGATTTTAATGAAGAAATTATCTTGTTTATAGATGTTTTCTTTAATTTTCTGTCTTCTATCAAGTAGGCGATATAGTCTTCTACATCTTGCTTTTCTATATCTTTCATCAGCTCGATTAATTCTTCTGCTCTTATTCCTTCCTCTCCTTCATATACAAAATTAAGAAAGTCTTTAAGATAGAACATATAATCTTTAAGAGTTTTTTGAGAACGATATATTTCAAATATACTTTTCCGTTCTTCTTTATTTCTTTTCTTTCTCCTGCTGACTGCTACCCCAGTTTCTTCTCTTTTAATTATATCCATTTCTACCTCTTTTAAAAAGTCCTATTAAATATATTAAGAAAATTATACGATATCTTCTATATTTACTTCTTTTACAGTTCCGAGTTCCAAGTCTTCTAATTTTAATTTTCCAAAAGAAATTCTTCTCAAAAATATTACTTTATTTCCAACTGCTTCCAACATTTTTTTTACTTGATGGAATTTTCCCTCTTTTATAGTTAGATGTATTTTACACGATTCTATTTTTTCTGCCTTTCCTGGCATTGTGATATATCCTCCTATATCCACTCCGTTTCTTAATCTCTCTAAATCTTCTTCAGAGATATCTTTTTCAAGTTCAGCATAGTAAGTTTTTTCCACATGATTTTTAGGAGATAATAATTTATGATTCAAAGCCCCATCACTAGTCAATAAAAGAAGTCCTTCTGTGTCTTTATCCAATCTCCCAACAGGTGCTAAGTCTTTCTTTATTACCCAGTCAGGGAGCAAATCCATAACTGTTTGATCTCTTGCATCTTCTACAGCAGTTATATATCCAGCCTTTTTATTTAGTATATAATATCTGAATTTCTTATATTCAAGCTTTCTTTCTTGATAAAAAACTTCATCTTCATTCTCTTTTATATTCAGTTGTGGATTATTGGCAACTATTCCATTTACTGTTATTTCTCCTGTACTAAGGATTTCCTTGACTTCTCTTCTGCTTCCTAGTCCACATTCTGTTAAAAATTTATCTAATCTCATTGTTCCTCCAATAAAATATTCTTAGTTAAATACTAACATATTATTTGATAAGTTTCAAATTTCCTTTTAAAATCTTTCTATAAATGCTATAATTTATATGAGATTATTTTGAAAAGATAGGAGATTCTGAAACAATGATAAACTTTACTAAAATTGATGAAATGATTGAAATTATAGAAAATAATCAAATTCCAGATGGTATGACATTTAATGAATATGTCTGTGAATTTTATAATGAAGTGAAAACTATCCCTTTATCTAAATATCTTAGAACTAAAAACAAAGTAAAAAGACTTCCTAAGATAATGAACAGTAAGAAAGCTGGAGAAGTTATTTTAGCTAGTGAAAAAGATGATGAAATCAAGACTTTTCTAAAAAGAAAAGGATATAAAGAAATTCCTCAACTTGATTATAAGTCTATTATGCTATTAAGAAAAACTGACTTATTATCTAACTGGAAAAAAGTGCTCCTTTTCTTTGAAGGTGAAGGAACTGTTGAAGAAATAAACAGCTCTACAAGACCTATTCTTCTACCACAGGAAACAGAAAAATTAGAAAATTATATTAAAGAAGAGCTTAATATTAATGAACAGGAACTCAATTGGCTATTGACTAAATTTGAAAAAATGCAAAAAAATAAGATGATTTTAAAATCATTGCAGAAATTATCAAGATAAAAAAGAGGATAGCTCATAAATAGAAATGTAATTTTAGTAATTATTAATCTCTAAAATTAAGTCTAAATATGAGTTTATCCTCTTTTAACTTTTATAATAATCTTTTTTCTTATCAATCTTTTCTTTGATATTTATACAATCATTTAAATGCCCTATTTGATGTCTAGTTCCAGGCATAAGTATTATTCCAGCTACATTTTTTCTTCCCCAGAAATCTAGAAGCCATATTGAATCAGGATGTTCAGTTACTCCACCCTCTTTTACTATTTTTTCAATATTTTTGCTTTCTATTTTCCTTTTCATATCTTCAAATTTGAGTTTTGAAAATATTGATTGAGTTTGATTACCCACAGCTTTTCTATATTCTTTTAATGCTTCTATATCTATACTTTTGCTTAAATCTATTATTTCATCATCAGTCATTGCATTTCCAGTATCATTAACAGATACATTCATTTTCATTTTCCATTCTTTATTATAAATTTGTTCAGAATTATTTAGAAGAATATTCACAGTTAAATCTTCAATTCTTGTTATATGCCATATATTCCAAGCTATAGTTACATCTTTGACCGTAGGCATAATTGAAAAGTCTTTTATATCAAGCATTTTCCATAATTGATCCATTAGAGTATTGTCGTTATCAGAAAAATGAAGATTTCTGTGCATAGATAAATAAAGATCTTTCGCTTTATCAAAAGTCTCTTTTTTTCCTATTAACTCTTTTAATTCTTTTTGCTGTATATTCCATTCTGATGCTATACTCATAAATTTCTCCTTTTGTACTTATAGTATTTTTGTAACTGGCAGCTCACTTCTTAATACTTCAAATTGTCCTTTTTTATAATATCTTGGAAGCATATCAAGATATTTCAATTTTTTTAATGGCATACATAATGAAAGAGCTTTTGTTCCTTTAGGTATTTGGAAAGATTAAAGATTCCACTTACTAAACCATCTATCACACCTAAATGAGCCCATGGTGGACTGGGAGACTTTTTTTCCAATAAATAATGCTTCCAATTCATAATTTTCACCTGTCTTTTATATTCTTTACTATATTTATACCTTATTTTTATCCTTACTACAAGTTTATATTTAAAAAGAGGGAAACTTTTTATTTCCCTCTGAAATAGTAATAAATAAATTCATTAGTTGATTATAAAACTTATTGCTATTATTACCTTTATTGCTTTCTAAAATTATTGTATTTATAAAGATAAAATTATCATTTAACCTCAATATTAGAATTTGTTAAAATGAAGTTTAGTCATATCAACATCAGCATCTGTATAAGCAGGTTTTTCTTCAGCTGGATATCCTAAAGCTATCATATTATGAACTTTTAATTCTGATGGAGCTCCAAGTATTTTTTTGATATTTTCATCAGTTGCATTTCCTTCACTGTCTACTTTTTCTTTAGTCTGTATCCAGCACGATCCAAGTCCTAATTCATGAGCTTTTAATTGAATTATAGTACTGGCAATAGCACAGTCATCATCCCAAGTAGGATTCACATGTCCAAATATTACTATCATAAGAGGTGCTTCAGCAGCAAATACTGCTCCACTTTCTTTAGATACAGATAATTTTTTTATTGTTTCTTTATCATCAACTACTACAAATTCATATGGTTTTCCATTTCTTCCGCTTGGAGATACTAAAGCAGTCTTCATAAGTTCCATTACCACTTCTTTTTCAATTTTTTTCTCTTTAAATTTTCTTACTGTTCTTCTGCTTAAAAAATCCATATTTATTCCTCCTTAGATACTTATTTTATAAGACTATATAAAAGGTTTATTTCCTCTTTCCAGATAGAACTATCAATAGTTTCCAGTATAATAGGAATATTGTCAAATCTATCATCATTCATAAATCTTTCAAAAAATTCCATACCTAATATTCCTTTTCCAATGCTGTCATGTCTATCTTTTCTGCTTCCAGTATCAAATTTAGAGTCGTTAAGATGTACACCTCTAAGATATTTAAATCCAACATATTTTTCAAATTCATCCATAGTTTTTTTATATCCAACTTCATCTTTTAACTCATATCCAGCAGTTATTGTATGACAAGTATCAATACAAGCTCCTATTCTTTCTTTGTTTTTTACTTTTTCAATAATTTTGCCTAAATGTTCAAATTTATATCCCATATTTGAACCTTGTCCAGATGTATTTTCCAATACTATAACTATATTTTCTGTAGCATCAATAGCTTTATTTATACATTCTGCTATATTATTTATACACTCATCTTCTGATATTTCATTTAAATGACTTCCTGGATGAGTATTAAGATACTTCAACCCTAACTGATCACATCTTTTTATTTCTTCAATAAAAGCATTGAGAGACTTTTCTCTTTTTTCTTCATCTTTTGCTCCTAAATTTATAAGGTAGCTGTCATGTGGAAGGATATATTCCTTGCTATAACCATGTACTTGTAAAGCTTTTTTAAATTTTTTTATATCTTCATCAGTTAATGGTTTAGCTTCCCATCTTCTCTGATTTTTAACAAACATTCCAAATGCTTTAGCACCTATTTCTTCAGCATTTTTAGGAGCATTGAAAACTCCTCCTACAGTGCTGACATGAGCACCAATAAATTTACTTTTGATCTTATCTTCTCTTGTTCTTTCCATATCATTCCTTTCTATGCGAATCTTTCCTACATATATTATACTATTTTATGCAATAAAATAAAAGAGGCTATTAAAATTATGATAATTAAAAAAAATAAACAATAAATAAAAGAAATTTGTTTTTTTTGGCGAATATCTATATTATAAGAAAAATATATAACTATTAGGAGGAATTTATATGAAAATGAAAAAATTAAGCTATATTATTACAGGTTCTCTTTTATCAGCTTTGGTTCTTGCTGGATGTGGAAATGACAAACCTACACAGGAAGTACAAAAGCTTATGGCAGAAACTCAAAAAGATTTTGCAGTTTTTCAAGAAAGTATTGTTAAAGATTCTACTATGACTGAAGTACAGGCAGAGGATAAAATTCAAAAATTATTAGCTGAAATTCAAACTAAAGAAGATGCTGCAAAAAAAGAAATAGCTAGCATAAAAAATAAAGCTGAACAGGATAAATTAACAAAGGAAATAGAAAAAATAAAGCTGAACAGGATAAATTAACAAAAGAAATTGAAAAAACATTTGGAACAATGAAAGAAGCTCTTACATCTCTTGAAATGAAAATAAAAACTCCTACTCCAAATCCTTATGAAGAACAAGTAGAAGTACAAGAAATAGAAACTGTAGAAGGAACTAATGATGGACAAGCTCAATCTAACTAAAAAAATCTTTATTTCTTATAATTGAAAATTATACTAATGGGTTCAAATAAATTTAACCATGCAAAAAAAGCTCTCAAAAATATGAGAGCTTTTTATATAGTGTTTATTAAGTAAGAAACAATTTCTTTATCTTTTCCTGTAAGCATAACAAGAATTCCTCCATTTTTGTCAGAATCTTTGATTACTAATGGATTTTCTGCTTTTCCTTCTTCCAGATAATGAAAAAATTTAATCTTTTCAATTATCAGTTCTTCCATATTAGAAACATTCTTTATCTTATAATCTCTTTTTAAATCATTTAATTCTTTTTCAAAATTTTCTAGTGTAAATTCAAAATTGCTTTCTAAGTGATTTTTTATTTTTGTTATTTTTACAACCACGGCACATCACCTATTCTAAAATTTTTTATATTTTATACTAGTACCAAACAGTAAAGTTTACTAAATTCTCAAACATATAAATGTTAATTGTATGATAACATTTTTTTTCATTTTTGTAAATAATAGCAAAAAAAATGATTACATTTTTTTCTTTGTTAAAGTGTAATTTCTTTTAATTTGAAGATTATTATTGTATTTTAAAAAAAACAAAAATATTTTTTATGCATTTTAAAAATAATATTTTATTAGAACAGAATAATTCAAATAAAGATAAAAAAATTGAATTAAGTTATTGACTTAATATTGTAATTCGTGTAAAAATATAGGTAGAAGTATCCAACTATTCAAAAGGAGAAAAGATGGAAATAATTTATCAAAAGAGAGAGAAGCTCAGAAATGAAAACAGAACTTTTAGATTTCTGGTAGAGGTAAGAGAATTCAGCAAACTAGAAATATCTCAATATTTGAATATCAGTATACCTACAGTTACAAAGATATTAGAGAGATTTCTTACAAGCAAGCTGATATATGAAACAGGAACCAATAATGGAAAACTTGGGAGAAAAGCAGTAAAATATCAATTTAATCCTGATGCTTATTTTTCTATTGGGATTAAAGTTGAGATGAATCATATATCTATTGTTCTGATTAATCTTGATGGTAGAATATTAAAGCAAACTGTTGTTAAAGAAGAATTTATAAACAGTGAAAATTTTGTCTTTCTGGTTATAAATGAATTGAAAAAGTTTTTGTGGGAATTTGATAAAAAAGAATTTATAAAAGGAATAGGGATAGTTCTTCCAGGGGTTGTAGATCCAGAAAATAATATGATAAAATTAGGTGGGAATTTTACTCTTCTAAATCAGGATATGAAAGAGATAGCAGAAGAATTCAATCTTCCAATATTTTTAGAAAATGAAGCAAATGCTGGGGCAATAGGAGAGTATATAGTTAACCACTCTGAACTTCAGGCAAAGAAAAATATTCTCTTTATATCAATAGATACAGGTATAGGTTCTGGAATTATAATAGAAGACCAGCTATATCGAGGAAAAGGAAATAAATCTGGGGAAATAGGGCATATTCCTATTATTCCAAATGGAGATAGGTGTGCCTGTGGCAGTGAAGGATGTCTTGAACAATATTGTTCTAATCTAGCTTTAATAAAAGAATTTGAAAAAGAATTTCAATGTGAAATAAAAGAATATGATGATATTTTTCAGGAAAGATTTATAGGAAATGAAAAAGGTAAAAAAATATTAGAGAGATATACTTGGATTTTAGCATTAGGTATAAAAACAGCTCTGATGATGTTGAATTCTGATAAAATAATAATTGGTGGAAAAATCTCTGATCATAAAGAATATTTTGAACCTTTGCTTAAAGAGATAATCTTCTCTAATAATATTTTCAGTAGTGATACTGATATACTTGAATTTTCATCTCTTTCTGATAATGCTAATCTATTAGGAGCAGCATTTATTCCATTAGGAGAATTCTATAAAACTTACAATGAAAATATGTAGGAATATATTGTAAATTATATTTTTAGAGTAGTTATTCTTTTTATTGATTTTATAGTTGATATATGATAATATGTGTAATAAAATTTTAATTAGAGGTGATATGATGTTAAATAATGAGAGTGTGTTCTTCCTATAATAGGAAGGCGGTTAAATTTCCTTTCTATTATAGGTTTTGATAAAATTTACAATCAAAAATATAATTAGTTGGAGGATAAAATTGAATTTAGAAATAAGATTAGAAGAAAAAAATGATTATAGAAAAGTTGAAGAGATGGTTAGAGAGGCTTTTTGGAATCTATATGTTCCAGGTGCTAATGAACATTTTATAGTTTATTCTTTAAGAAATTCTGAAGGGGCTGTTCCAGAACTTAACTTTATAGCACTCAAAGATGGAGAAATAGTAGGGCAAATTTTTTATACAAAAGCTGAAATAAAGGATAAAGACGGAAAAAGTCATGAAATTTTACATTTTGGACCTTTATCTGTAGTTCCCAAATATCATAATCTAGGAATAGGAAAAGCTTTAATAGAGCATAGCAAAAAAATAGCAGCTGAAATGGGATATAAAGGAATAGCTATATATGGGTATCCTGGATATTATACTAGAGTAGGATTTCAAAGTGGTGCTAAGTTTGGTATAGCACGAGCTGATGGTGCTTTTCCAAAAGCGCTTTTAGTTATGGAACTTTATCCAGATTCATTGAAGGGAATTTCTGGAAATCTTCATGAAATTTTAAGTGCTCTTCCCTTTGAAGGAGAAGAATTTTTAGCATATGAGTCATCGTTTCCTGCAAAAGAGAAGAAATATGAGCCATCACAAGATATATTTGCAGAGATGGCAGATAAGATGGAAGATCCAGAAAATATAAAAACTATTTAAAATAATCATATTAAAAGGGCAGTTTTTAACTGCCCTTTTTCTTTATATCACTAATATTAAAAATTATGTATAAATCCTAAAACTATCATGTCATAATAATAGTTTTTATTTATATATCCCTGATATTTTACATTGATTAGAAAATCTGGGTCAATATAATACCCCATACCTATACTAATCATTCCAGTGTCTCTTGATACTTCTAATGCCTTTATTTTCCCTGAATCTGTGATAAATCTTTTTCTATCTGCAAATTCATAAGACCATTCTGCATTTCCTGTAAATAGAAACTTATCTCCCATTTCTTTAGAATACATAAGTCCAGCATTTCCACTTCCTACTCTGTCATTAGATGTAGATATTCCATCATGACCTTTGGTAGTATATTGATTCCATCCAAGTCCTAAATAAGGATAAAGCAGTGACTTTTCTCCAAGTTCGAAAAAATAGCCTCCCTCTGCTCCTAGAGAATAATTTTTAGTTCTATAAACTATATTGGAAATATTTTTGCTTCTTAAGATATTTTTACTTTCATCATACCCAGCTCTTCCAATGAAAAGCCAGTTATCTTTATTATAAGCAAGATAAGTATTTAATCCATAAGTTCTTATTTTCTGGTCACTGCCAAAAGAATCATCAAAGTCGGCTTTTGATTTTATATATCCAAAACTCATTCCAGTCATCAGATCAGGATTTGATAAAAAAGTACTGTTAGTAGCCATCAAAAAACCTTTGATTTTAGCATCATAATCAGTATTATAATCATCTTTATCATAACTTGATTTAATTTTTCCTATTCCTTCAATATATTGAGAACTTCCACTGTAACCTCTTCTGTTCATTTTTTTGAACATTACACTTTCTCTGAACTGACTGCTCCCTCTATCAGTTATTATTTTTCCATTTATTTCTGAAAGATTGGTTTGAAGATCATGAGTTCCTCCAAATAAGCCAGCAGAAACAGCTGCAAATACCAAAGGTAGTATTTTTTTAATTTTCATTCTATTCCTCCAGACTATCTTCTTCTTTTACCAAATATTCTTAAAAGATATAGGAATAAATTTATAAAGTCAAGATAAAGATTAAGAGCACCAATTATTCCAAGTTTATTCATAACTTCTTCATCACCGTTTGCCATTTGGAAAGCTATTTTTTTAATTCTGTTTACATCATATGCAATAAGAGCTGAGAAAATAACTATTCCTAAGACAGTTCCAAGCCAGTAAAGTATTGGAGCTTTAAGGAAGAAATTAATCACTGACATTATGATTATACTTATAAGCCCAGTCATTAAATATTTACCATAACTGCTGAGATCTTCTTTAGTAGTATATCCATAAGCAGCAATAACTATAAACATTATCAAAGCTACCCCTAAAGTATAAAATATACTTACAGGATGGAATACAAATCCTAAACTGCTGAAAAGAATTCCATTCATTAGTGAATAAAGAAAGAACATCATTCTCGCAGTTCCAGAAGACATTTTATTGATTCCTAAACTCAATCCAAATACAAGAGCTATTTCTGCAAACATTATTATTTTAAAATAAGGCATTATAGAATACAGCAGTCTTGCATTAAAACCAAATAGATATATTGGAACTATTGTTGTAATAAGCACTCCAACTACCATGTTTAAAAAAACTTTTCTAAGAAATCTATTAGTTGTCTCCACATTGACATAGACCCCTTGTTCGTTACGCATCTCATTTAAATCATATTCGTTCATTATTGTGTTACCTCCTGATTTATATTTAAAATTTTAAAAAGCTCTTTTTAAAATCTCAAGTACATCAGCTTTATGAAGCTTTTTCATTGTTCCAAGAGGCCCGAAAGCAACAGCTGCATCAGCCATTTTTTCAAGATTTTCTTCTTTTATTCCTACCTCTTGTAAAGTACTTGGGATATTTAGAGATTTAAAAAATTCTCTAGTCTTATTTATTGCTTCTTTTGCAATAGCCATAGGGTCATCTCCAGAAATGTCCCACACATATTTTCCATATTCTTCAAATCTATGAACATTTTCATCTGATAATACATATTCCATCCATACAGGAGTAAGAATAGCAAGCCCAACACCATGAGTTATATCATGATAAGCACTCAGTTCATGTTCCATTCCATGAGTAGCCCAGTCTGTTGATATTTTACCATAAGTTAGGAGTCCGTTCAAGGCTAAAGAACTTCCCCACATAAGATTTGCTCTGGCTTCATAATTTTCAGGCTCATTATATGCAATAGGTCCAAAATGTATTATAGTTTTTAAAAGTCCTTCCATCAAACGATTTTGTAAAAAACCATCATGGTCAGGTGAAAAGTACTGTTCAAATATATGACTCATTATATCAGCTGTTCCTGCAGCTGTCTGATATTTATTTACACTATAAGTATATATTGGATCAAGTATTGAAAATACAGGTCTGAGAAGATCGCTTCCTATTGATAATTTTCTATTTTCATTCATATTTGAGATTACACTGTTTCCATTCATTTCGCTTCCAGTAGCTGCTAATGTAAGTACAGAAGCAACTGGAAGAGCTGAAGTTAACTGCTTTATTTTATTTTTAACATAAAGGTCTTCCCATACATCACCATTGTATCTGCTTTGTATTGCTATTGCTTTTGCACAATCTATTGTACTTCCCCCACCAATAGCCAATACAAGTTCTATTCCTTCTCTTTTGCATATTTCAGCTCCATAATATACACACTCAATTCTAGGATTAGGATCTACATTTGGCAGCTCAAAAATAGTGATTTCTTCTCTTTTTAATACTTCTATAACTTTATCATAAAGTCCATTTTTCTTTATACTTCCTTTACCATAAACTAAAAGCACTTTACTTCCAATTTTTTTTACTTCATTTCCAAGCTCATCTACTTTTCCAGTACCAAAAAGTATTTTTGTACTTACATTATAGTTAAAATTTTTCATAGTATATTCCTCCTTTGAAATTAAACAATAATTTTACTGAAACTAAGATCTACAATCTTTAAGCCATCCACTGCTGCACTGACTATCCCACCTGCATATCCAGCTCCTTCCCCCACAGGATACAATCCATTTATATTGATAGACTGTCCTTTTATATCTCTTGTTATTTTAACAGGAGCAGAGGTTCTAGTTTCAGGAGCTATAAGATTTACATTTCTGGATATAAAATAATTATTTTTTCCCCACTGTTGATAGGCAGCTTTCATATTATCATTTATAAATTTAGGAAATAGATTATTTAAATCATATGAATTCATTTTCATTTCATAACTGCTCTCTATAGTATAAGAAGTTGCTTTATCATCCATAAAATCTATAACATTCTGATAAGCAGCACCATAATTATTTGCTATTTCATAAGTTTTTCTT
>ERZ791682.733-NODE-733-length-14331-cov-4.87931_pt1 | contig 14331 bp, 9 predicted proteins | sample MGYA00509958_ERZ791682 | MGnify/ENA primary metagenome ERZ791682 (study PRJEB30046, sample SAMN00715194) | human gut metagenome | study: EMG produced TPA metagenomics assembly of the A metagenome-wide association study of gut microbiota in type 2...
ATAGATAACCGACACCCTCCAATACATCGTAGAAAAGTCCGACATCCGGTCGGAACGTACCGGTGAGCTATTACATATCAATGCTCGTCGTTTTCGTTATACCACAGGCACACGAGCTGCCCGGGAAGGCTTTGGCGAGCTGGTGATTGCGGAACTGCTTGACCACGCGGACACCCAAAACGCAGGCGTTTACATCAAGAATATCCCCGAGCATGTGAAAAAGCTTGATGAGGCGGTTGGCTTCCAATTAGCACCATACGCTCAGGCCTTTGTCGGGGCACTTGTCGATTCAGAGAGAGACGCGCATCGAGGTAACGACCCTACCAGTCGTATTCGGACCGAAATGGGTCAGGGTGTTGGTACTTGTGGAGAACATGGCTTTTGTGGTGCCAATGTTCCTATTCCTTGCTACACCTGCATGCATTTCCAGCCTTGGCTGGACGGCCCACATGAAGATGTCTATCAAGGACTGCTCAACGAACGTGAACGGGTGAAAGAGATAACTGGCGACATCCAGATTGCTGCCGTACTTGATCGCAGTATTATCGCGCTGGCAGATGTGATCATGCGTTGTGCAAAACGTCGTGAAGAGCTTAGTTAACAGGGAGCAATAACCAATGGCTGAGATTTTCCTGTTTAAGCCAAAGGCTACGCTGACAGCAGCAGAAAACCTTGAAGCATTCATATCCCAGTGCCGAGATCAATTGACTGTATTCGGCTCTGATCTCACTTGGGAAGATCCTGTTTGGCCAAACATAACTGTATTTGCCAAGTTGGGCATTATTACGAGAAAACCCATACTGGAAGAGACGCAAGACCCTGCTTTCATTGATTTTGCCAAAGCCTATTTCCGTTACCAGCAGGGGCATAGCCTCTCTAGGGCAAAGAATGAAAGTAAAGCCCTCCGTGCGGTTGAGGCGGCTTTGCTTCAAGTAAATGGAAACGCAAATATTGATGGCCTGTCGATTTCTGTGCTGGATGAAGCAGCTGAATTGGCAAAGCATTACTACTCCGATGGCTCCGCATATCATTGTGGCCGTGAGATTGAGCGGCTGGCTAAGTTTGTAGCTGAAAACCAGCTTGTATCAAGTGCTGTACAAAATTGGGTCAATCCAATTAAACGTGCAGAGGATAAGAACAAAACGAGCAGAAAGGCGAAGAAAAATAGGGAAGATAAACTTCCGAGTGATATTGCTCTTAATGCGTTGGCGGAAATTTTTGCCAACGACCCAATTCATGAGCGAGACATATTTACAACATCGGTTTTTGCCATGTTGATGTCGGCACCTTCACGTATTACTGAGGTGTTAGCACTGCCTGTGGATTGCGAGGTTTTTGAAACGGATCGTGAAGGGATAGAACGATATGGTTGGCGTTTTTTTGCGGGGAAAGGCTATGAGGGTGATATCAAATGGATACCCACCGTGATGGTCGGTATAGCTAAGACAGCCGTAGCTAGAGCTAGAGTGCTCTCTGAAAATGCACGACAACTGGCCAAGTGGATCGAGAAACACCCGAATAAGTTTTACCGCCATGCTAACTGTCCCAGTGTAGCCGATGATGAGCCATTGACGATGAAGCAGGTTTGTATGGCGCTCGGTTTTGCACATTACTCTAAAAAGACGTGCAGGTCGTGTCTTGGTAATCGAGGTTTAGCTAAAGAGGATGGTGTACATACTCTAAATAGCCTGTGGCAGCACACAATGGCGCGTTTACCGGATGACTTTCCGTGGTTTGATAAAGACAAGGGAATTAGGTACAGCAATGCCTTGTTTGTACTGAACGTAAATCAGTTCCACGGGAACAGAGGATGCATACCAGTTGAGTTACATAAGCCAACCAATAATTTCTTCAACAGTGATCTGACGCCTCGTCTGTCCTTGAAAGGAAAACATGCCAGTATCTTTGATCGCCATGGTTACCATGCTGTAAACGGAGAGCCGGTGAAATTAACCTCACATCAGGCTCGACACCTGCTCAACACCATTATCCAGCGCGGTGGCCTGTCAAACTTGGAAATTGCCAAGTGGTCGGGGCGGGCAGATGTGAAACAGAATCGAACTTACAACCACATGACTGAATACGAACTGGTTGGCATTGCTGAACGCCTTGATCCCACAACAGCGCTATTTGGGCCTGCTGGCGAGGTGGCAAAGCATCTGCCCGTGACTATGCAGGAGTTCAATACCTTAGAGCATGCCGCAGTCCATGTGACGGAGTATGGCTACTGTGTGCATGATTACACCATGAGTCCTTGTGAGAAATTCCGAGATTGCGTCAATTGTACCGAACAGGTTTGCATCAAAGGCGATGATGCTGAAAAGTTGGATCGCATTAAGATACGTCTGGAGAAATTAGAGCGACTGTTTTTTCTTGCTGACGCAGCAGTGGAAAGTGGTGAGATAGGAACTGATCGCTGGTATCAGTACCACAAGAAAACTGTTACCCGGCTTCGTGAACTAGTGGCTATTTTAGAGAATCCAGACATTGAAAATGGTGTCCAGATTAAGCTCCGGGGCAATGATTTCAGCCAGCTTCGCCGTGTTGTCGCAAAGACGTCTATTGTGGCCATCGAGCAAAAAGGCAAAGAAAGTGAAGAAGCTGTGATGTTAGATGATTTGACAACTTTGTTAGGAGGTGGCCTTGGCTAAGCATCTGGACAATAGAGACATTAATGCCATCGTAAATCTAATTCGAGGATGGAAGGAACCAAAACTGTCCTGGTCAGCAATTTGTGAGGCGGCAGAACCATTGGTCGGAAAGTTGCCGTCAAGACAGTCCCTTAATGCACATGAGGCAATAGTGACTGCCTATCAAACAAAGAAAGAGGCGCTTAAAGGCCGTGGCCCCAAAAATCCGCGTCCAGCTAGTTTGAACATTGCAGCCGCGAGGATTGTGAATCTTGAAAGCGAAATCGAAGAGCTTAAGGAAGAGAACCGGAGGTACAAACAACAGTTTGTGATCTGGCAATACAATGCATACAAATATGGAATGACAGAACATCAACTTAATGCGCAGCTGACAAAGATTGACCGTGAGCGCTCTGATGGAGAAAGAAGATAGTTGCTGAGTACGATATCGAGGGTACATTTCTCTGTGTAGGGGTAGTTATTTACAAAAAAATAGGAGAATAATTAAATGGTCAAACCAAACTGGGATAACTTTAAAGCTAAATTTAGTGAGAATCCTCAAGGTAATTTTGAGTGGTTTTGCTACTTGTTGTTCTGTCAAGAATTCAAAATGCCCGCAGGTATATTTAGATATAAGAATCAATCTGGTATCGAAACTAATCCAATAACCAAAGATAATGAAATTATCGGTTGGCAATCTAAATTCTATGACACAAAATTGTCGGATAACAAAGCTGATCTTATAGAAATGATTGAGAAAAGCAAAAAGGCTTATCCAGGATTAAGTAAAATCATTTTCTATACTAATCAAGAGTGGGGGCAGGGGAGAAAGTCCCATGAACCTGAAGGCGATAAGAACGCTGATAATTATTTGGAAACTGTCGGAAATAGTAACGATCCCAAAATAAAAATTGAAGTTGATCAGAAAGCATATGAGTCGGGTATCGAAATAGTATGGAGAGTTGCTAGTTTTTTTGAATCACCGTTTGTAATAGTTGAGAATGAAAAGATTGCTAAACATTTCTTCTCCCTTAATGAAAGCATCTTTGATTTATTAGAAGAAAAGCGCAAGCACACAGAAAATGTTTTATATGAAATTCAAACCAATATAGAGTTCAAAGACAGAAGTATTGAAATTGACAGACGACATTGTATAGAACTTCTACATGAGAATCTAGTTCAGAAAAAAATTGTCATCGTCAGCGGAGAAGGTGGGGTTGGAAAAACAGCAGTTATCAAAAAAATTTATGAAGCAGAAAAACAATACACTCCTTTCTATGTCTTTAAGGCTAGCGAGTTTAAAAAGGACAGTATTAATGAGCTATTCGGTGCGCATGGCTTAGACGATTTCTCTAATGCTCATCAAGACGAATTACGTAAAGTCATAGTCGTAGATTCTGCTGAAAAGCTTTTAGAACTGACCAATATCGATCCTTTTAAAGAATTCCTGACTGTTTTAATAAAGGATAAATGGCAGGTTGTTTTCACAACCCGTAACAACTACTTGGCAGATCTGAACTATGCTTTCATAGATATTTATAATATAACTCCTGAAAACTTAGTAATAAAGAACCTTGAACGCGGCGAGCTAATAGAGTTATCTGATAACAATGGATTTAGCCTTCCTCAAGATGTTCGATTATTAGAACTAATCAAAAATCCATTTTATCTAAGTGAATATTTGAGGTTCTATACCGGTGAAAGCATCGATTATGTGAGCTTCAAAGAAAAGCTTTGGAATAAGATTATTGTCAAAAATAAACCTTCTCGGGAGCAGTGTTTCTTAGCGACTGCTTTTCAGCGGGCTAGTGAGGGCCAATTTTTTGTCTCCCCGGCATGTGATACTGGAATTTTAGATGAGTTAGTTAAAGACGGAATTGTCGGCTATGAAGCTGCTGGTTACTTCATTACACATGATATATACGAGGAATGGGCATTAGAAAAGAAAATTTCTGTCGATTATATCCGTAAAGCGAACAATAACGAGTTCTTCGAAAAAATAGGAGAATCACTTCCTGTTCGCCGTAGTTTTCGGAATTGGATATCTGAACGATTGCTTTTAGATGACCAGTCCATAAAGCCTTTTATCGCAGAAATAGTCTGTGGAGAAGGAATATCAAATTTTTGGAAAGACGAGTTATGGGTAGCTGTCCTTCTTTCCGATAATTCAAGCATATTTTTTAATTACTTTAAAAGATATTTACTTAGTAGTGACCAGAATCTATTAAAAAGACTTACTTTCTTATTGAGGCTTGCTTGCAAGGACGTTGATTACGATCTGCTTAAACAGTTAGGTGTAAGTAATTCAGATCTGCTTTCCATTAAATATGTTCTTACTAAGCCTAAGGGAACTGGTTGGCAGAGTGTGATCCAATTTATCTATGAAAATTTAGATGAAATAGGGATCAGAAATATTAATTTTATACTTCCTGTGATTCAGGAGTGGAATCAAAGAAACAAAGTGGGTGAAACGACTCGATTATCTAGTTTGATAGCCCTAAAATATTATCAATGGACTGTAGATGAGGATGTCTATTTATCCGGAAGGGATAATGAGAAAAATATTCTGCATACGATTCTTCATGGGGCGGCCATGATTAAACCTGAAATGGAAGAGGTTTTAGTTAAGGTTCTTAAAAATAGGTGGAACGAGCACGGTACCCCATATTTCGACCTTATGACCTTAATCCTTACTGACTTAGATTCATATCCGGTTTGGGCATCTCTCCCGGAATATGTTCTACAATTGGCAGATCTGTTCTGGTATCGGCCACTTAAAGAAACAGGCGAACGTTATCACAGTATGGATATTGAAGATGAGTTCGGTCTATTTAGGTCTCATCACGACTATTATCCAGAAAGTCCATATCAGACTCCTATATATTGGTTACTACAATCACAGTTCAAAAAAACAATAGACTTTATTCTTGATTTTACGAACAAGACAACGATATGTTTTGCCCACTCCCATTTTGCTAAAAACGAAATTGAAGAAGTCGATGTCTTTATTGAAGAAGGAAAGTTTATAAAGCAATATATATGCAATCGTCTGTGGTGCTCATATCGAGGAACACAGGTCTCTACCTACTTACTTTCATCAATTCATATGGCATTGGAAAAATTTTTTCTTGAGAATTTTAAAAATGCAGACTCGAAAGTGTTGGAAAGTTGGCTTCTTTTCTTGTTAAGAAATACCAAGTCAGCTTCTATTTCTGCAGTAGTTACGAGTATTGTACTTGCATTCCCTGAGAAGACATTCAATGTAGCTAAAGTACTATTCCAAACAAAGGATTTCTTCCGTTTTGATATGAATCGAATGGTTCTAGACAGAACACATAAAAGTTCATTAATCTCCCTCAGGGATGGCTTTGGCGGTACAGATTACAGAAACTCTTTGCACGAAGAAGATAGAATTAAAGCTTGCGATGATGTGCATAGAAATACTTATCTTGAAAATCTTGCCTTGCATTATCAAATTTTCAGGAGTGAAAATGTAACGGAGAAAGATGTCATTGAAAGGCAACAAGTGCTCTGGGGTATTTTCGACAAATACTATAATCAGCTTCCAGATGAAGCTCAAGAAACTGAAGCCGATAAGACGTGGAGGCTCTGCTTGGCAAGAATGGATCGGCGAAAGATGAAAATAACTACCAAGGAGAAAGATGAAGGGATTGAGATATCATTCAATCCTGAGATTGACCCTAAACTAAAGCAATATAGTGAGGAAGCAATAAAGAAAAACTCCGAGCATATGAAGTATGTAACGCTGAAACTATGGGCAAGCTATAAAAGAGAAAAGGATGAACGTTATAAGAATTATGGAATGTATGAGGACAATCCGCAAATTGCTTTACAAGAGACCAAAGAAATAATAAAAAAGCTTAATGAGGAAGGGGGTGAAGATTTCAGACTATTAAATGGTAATATACCAGCAGACGTTTGTTCTGTATTACTGTTAGATTACTTTAATCAGTTGAATAATGAAGAGAGAGAATATTGTAAAGATATTGTTCTAGCATATTCTCAACTTCCGTTGAAGGAAGGCTATAATTATCAGGTACAAGATGGGACAACCTCGGCAATTTCAGCCTTACCCGTGATTTATCATAATTATCCAATGGAAAGGGAGACTATAAAAACAATATTACTTTTGACACTGTTTAATGACCACTCTATTGGAATGGCAGGTGGGCGCTACTCAGTATTTCCTAGTATGGTGATTCATAAATTATGGCTAGACTATTTTGATGATATGCAGTCTCTATTGTTTGGTTTTTTGATTTTAAAGCCAAAGTATGTAATTCTTTCAAGAAAAATCATTCATGAAAGTTATCGTCAAGTAGACTATGACATTAAAAAAATAAATATTAATAAGGTGTTTTTAAATAACTATAAGCATTGCATATCAAATGTCATCGATAATAAAATATCTATAGATGATTTGGGAAGTATAGATATAGTTGATCTACATATTTTGAACACAGCTTTCCAATTAATTCCAGTTGATACTGTTAATATTGAACATAAGCAATTGGTTTCCTTAATTGTTAAAAGATTTTCTACAAGCCTATTGTCAAGTGTTCGAGAAGATAGAGTTGATTACGCTCTTCGGCAGTCTTTCTTGGAAAGATTTGCCTACTTTACGCTTCATGCGCCCGTGAGCGATATTCCCGATTATATAAAACCTTTTCTTGATGGTTTCAACGGTTCAGAGCCTATTTCAGAGTTATTTAAAAAATTTATTCTCGTCGAAGATAGATTAAATACTTACGCCAAATTTTGGAAGGTTTGGGATTTGTTTTTTGATAAAGTGGTTACTTTGTGCAAGGATGGAGATAGGTATTGGTATGTAGATAAAATTATAAAAAGTTACCTTTTTGCTGAATCTCCATGGAAAGAAAACTCTAATGGTTGGCACACATTTAAAGATAGCAATAGTCAATTCTTTTGCGATGTATCTAGGACTATGGGCCATTGCCCTTCAACTTTATATTCTCTTGCCAAATCTTTGAATAACATTGCCAGTTGCTATCTTAATCAAGGTATAACCTGGCTTTCAGAAATGTTGTCGGTTAATAAAAAGCTATGGGAAAAGAAATTGGAAAATGATACTGTTTATTTTTTAGAATGTTTGGTTAGGCGGTATATTAACACTGAGCGTGAGCGAATTAGACGAACCAAACAGTTGAAAGAAGAGGTCTTAGTAATATTGGATTTTTTGGTAGAGAAAGGATCTGTTGTTGGTTATATGTCACGGGAAAATATTCTGTGATGTAGTTGAAAATAATAATTTTAATGAGAGCTTTTCCAATTTAGGCTCCAGGGATTGGAGCCTTTTTATTATCGAAAAGATTAATATCTTATAAGTCAATCAGTAAAACGCAGCAAAGCTCGTTGCTCTTGAATGTTCACTCCGTGATAAATTCTTTGATTACCACATAAATAACAAGAACAAGCACAAGGGGTGCAGTAAATTTTCCCTACAACTTTTTCAGTTTTAGCCAACGCAATTCGATATGTTTTTCTCTTAGATTTTAACCGAGATATATGATGACGACGCCATGCCCGATTTCTAACCATTTCCATTCACTCCAATTTTCTACCGCGGTGTTATACCGCGCCCGTATCAATCTTTGGAGTTCGATATCGATCTGACCTTTCATGAATACCTCGGAATTTATCAATAAAGTGAGTGCTATATCATAGCTTATGGGATGAAAGTTTGATATTTAGCACTTTTCAGCTTTAGGTAAAGCTGTCCTCAATAAAGCTAATTTCTTGTTTATTAATGGAATTTCTATGTAGAAGTGTTAGAAATCCTGTTTTACTTTATCCATCGTTAAAACTTTACTTATTATATAAGGATCATAATTTCTTATACTCATAAGGCAATTTATCAAATTGGAAACGTGGCTATCATCAGGAATAAGTATATATTTAATATCATCGAAAGAAAAACCAATGCCAAATTCAGAGAATTTTTTACTTAAGACGGCCTTCTGGTTAGGTTCCACCACTCGCTCTAAATTTAGGCTAGGCCATAAATCGCCAACAAACGGATGCGGTACATATCTCCATTCTTTTTCGTCAGCGTAGATATAATTCTCAATGGTTTTTTCGTTCGTCCTTTCTAATTTCCCTTTATAATTTTTCATATAGCGTAATAAATTATAAAGGTCAGCGTACTCTTCTTTAAGGCTTTCAAAATACTTACGCTCTTTATTATCAAGGATATGCCTTTTCGACCATAGCGGAATTAACGCATCCTTTAGTTTTCTAATTCTTTTATTATACTTTGAAAATAATTCACTGCCTTGATTCATGTATAGAACGGGATGGAGATCATTTTTCTCAGCCCATTCTTTTGTTAACCCAAATCCAAATTCACCATATTTTCCACTATGATCTTTAATCTGAGAAAGCTTGATGTCACAGAATGAAACCATTGGTACTGCGAAATTTCTTCTTCCTTTTACTCCGACTATGCGTTCACGGGCAAGAAATGGTTTAAAATAGAGTTCTGTTAAAATGCTATAGAATGCCTCTTCATTTTTAGTAAAGTGAAACAACGTTGTTGGATGTAAACTATTAACTGCTTGTATAACTGTTTCTTGGTTTTCTATAGCACTCATATATTAACTGTTCCATAGTGTAAAACCTGACTTAGCAAAGGTTATCATACTAGTCTTTGTACTGTAAGCACACTTGGTTTAATTCCACGCACTTTTTGAGATTTCCGGTTTTTTGATCTCTTACCAAAATCTATGCCAGATTGAATCAAAGGTCCGAGCTGGGTCACCAAAAAAAGTAAAATTATGCACTTTGATAGATTATATTTTAACTAAATTCTTTACAGTTAAATCATTTCTTATGCCTTAGTTTCTGATAAAAAAGGTTTTTTTTCACGATTTATAAGTATCAGGTTATGTGAACCGTTCTGAATGTGTAAAAAACGACTGAAAGAAAAGCGGTGGTCCAGACGCCGACAAAAGCACGAACTCGCAAACAAACGCCAAAGTTGGCAATGGCACGCGCTTTTCACGAAAAGAACACCCCGAGATATTGCGTTCGCTGGTGGGAAAACATTCCTGACCCACCTGAAGGCGCAATACATCAGGTTTTAAGCAGAGGAAAGACTATGAATAACATGACAACGAAAGAGCTTTTGACGGCACTTCCAAAATACAAAAGCCATAAAACAGTTCGCGCCTCAAAAATCAAAGATATCGAAATTATCGCCCTAATGGATGTGGTCCTTTTTTGCAACATCGAAGTCGTTGAGCCAGAAGGGGTAAAAGTCCATGTTGATAAAATATTTTTGCAAAAACACCGACCAGAAATTGGCGGATATCTGGTCGCTTATGAGGACGGATCTCTGTCCTATTCACCAGAAAAAACATTTGAAGAAGGCTTTAGTCGGACTAACGACTTCTTCGAAAATGGGGTATCGCTCAGCATTGAAGGTCACAATGGGGTGACATTCATTACAGCCAGGGACGTAACTATTTCTGCTGGCGGTATCGCTACTCTACAAGAAGAAATCGACCTTGAAGCAGCCGACTTTTCTGACGCGCTGATGTGGCTGAAGGATGGCAAGAAAGTTGCCCGACGCGGGTGGAACGGCGAAAACCAATTCTGCTGGCTGGTTCCTGAAGGACAGTACCCGGCACGAATGGAAGCCATTAAGGGATATTTCCCCGGCGACCTCGTTCCGTATGGTGCTTATTTCGCCTTAAAAAATGCACAAGGTGTAGTTGTTCCGTGGGTTCCTTCTGTAGGCGACTTACTGGCATGTGACTGGTTTGTAGTGGAGTAATTTAACGTGAAAAATACTAAAGCAATTCAATACCGCCTGCGTAATGGTCAGAGTGTCGAAGTGACCATCAATAATGATGGTGTGCCTGGCGAAAAGGTTTCGATCTCTGAACTGGCTATCGAAAAAACCATCATGTGCCACCTTGGCTTTACTGAAGAAGTGAGCAAAAAGCATGGTGTAGCAATCTGGAGCGCAATGGATACTGGTATGCGCAGATTCATTACTGCTCGTACCCCAGGGATGACCATGATGGACCTCATGCAGATTGCGCCGCTGTTTGAATGTGAGCCTTTAGATGTATTCAGCAATCCAGCTATCTGCCAGCAGCTATATGGTGAGATGAAACTCGCGGTTACCCCCATTGTGCTGCATGAAGGATCGCTTGCTGGCGTGTGGAAAGTGGAGCGTATTTCAAGCTACATGCCTTTCCATGTCAACGGCGTAATCACTGGTGAAAATCAACCTGTTTCCGTTATAAAGTCAGACCTCAAGCGCGCAATTCTTGAAGCAAGTTGTCGAGTTGTCGGCCTGGGCAAACAGTCTTATGTTTCCTTCCCGGCTGGCCCTGAAGGCCCGGCAGAAATTCTGATTATGGATGCCGATCTGCTCTGGCAAATACAGTTTCTGATTGGCAAAAGCATCATCCGCGCTGAAGAACTCGATCAGTACATTACCTGCACGATGACGGATGAAGTCAAAAGTGTGGCTATAGCCAATGCCCGGAACCTATGTCGTGCTGCATTAACAGAACTGCAAGAAAACACCACGGAAGAAGTGGAAAGCGATTAAAAAAAATCCCGCCGACTGGCGGGATTTCTTCAATATACGATCTGGTCTACATGATCACCAAAATCATCGTCGTCGTCGTCCTCATCGCCACCATCTACTGCTGGCCAATCAACAAACCAGCCAGCGTAAAGATGCAGCGTTCGGAGAACATCACTTGCGGGAGCATCAAGGGTGTTAACGAATCCCATATAGCTATTGGGATTTGCCCCAGCTATGGCTTCAGCGATCATGTCCTCGGTAATGTCACCGGAGATAATGCTTAAACGCCCGGAAACTTCTTCATTATCATCAAATTCGATAATGGCATCTCCACCTAATGGCGCTGCGATTTTAATCTGCATTATTTAGCTCCTTTGCCACACCTAATAACAGTTCCAGCAATCCGTCACCATTCATCAGTGATGCGGCAGCGGCCTCTTTGTCATGATACAACTGAAGAGCCATAGAGAATACTTCCGTTGCTGACGTTTTGGAAATAGTCGGTGATTTCTGCCGAATTTTCCCGGTGTTACTTACTGAGGCTGGCGGGTATACCTTCGCCATATAAATATTACTCAATCGAGATCTGAAGCACCATTCAGGCTTGCCACGCCCACCGATATTGACGAAAGATGGCTTATCCCCTTCAACATTGGCCTTCAGGAATGACCGGGCTTTCTCTAACAAACCAGGGTTACTGTACTCAAGATGATGACCCAGCTCGTGCCACAGTGCACTTGCATTTTCATCGTTCAAATTGACAGCAACAACACCATTAAGATTTGCATATGCCCTTCCCTGGTGGTGAACTACCTTTGATAAGGTCGATATTTTCCCGCCGGTCAGGCGATAAATATCAGCAAGTTCCTTGCGCAGGTCTATCCCACCATTCTGTCCAGCGCGGGCTTCTTCCACTTCTTCTGTGATAAAAGAGTCGGCCCACTCAAGAGCTTTTTCTTCAGATACGGATGAGTTTGCGATCGCACTGTTCATGGCAGATAACACTTTCTCGTGGACCGAACCCATACTTCGCTGATTCATTTGCCAGCGTATCTGCGGGTTATATGAGAATCGCTTAAGTAGTTGGTCAAGCTGCTCAAGTTCTTCTTCACTGACATACTTTTTAGCCTCACCAATAATGCCAGGGAGAATATTGCCGTTAGGATTAAACGCTCGCGAAAGGAAGAGTTTCAGCGCCCCCATGCCCTCCGATGCTTCAATATCACCAATAACCCGGTTAACAATGGCCGCACTCTTCGGATTAGCATCCGCCAACGCTCTGGCTACGATTTGCAGGGACGATACGACCTCACGCTGCATATCCGTCCTGATCTCATCAATAAACTCTGGCGTTATGCCGTGCTCTTTAAGGATATCCCTGCCTTCCGCCGTTACCCCATCGATATCACCGACATGTTTATTAACCCGACTTTGCAATGCCTTAAATGCCTTCAGAATTCCACGGGCATCATCCGCTTTACTAACGGCCTTCCTGAATGCTGGCAAGAAGTCTGAGTTAACCTCATTTTGTTGATCGGCCCACTGAATGGAGGCTTCTTTCATCTCGTCCAGAGTCAGATCACCCAACGCGGTATGGTCTGTGAATATGAGCGACAACCTCTGAATCATTTCTGCCAATGGTGATGCCGAATGCGCCGCGCTAAGGAATGCTTTCACCCTGGTTGGGCGAATGGAAAACCAGTCAATAGCTGGTGGCATATCTCCGTTTTTTATCGCCTGCGCTATCTCATCAAAGCCGTCGCGCCCAAGGGAGGATGCGTGATTTAACAATCCGCGAAGTAACGAATTGCTGATACCGAATAATCGGCACCATTTATTCACGTCGGCAACAGGCATTCGAACAAAATGCGCAAGCACTTGTACAAGCTGTTCATCCTGGGGATCTGTACGGGAAAGCAGCCTGATCAGATGAATAATGTCTTTGATGCCGGATGCCCGATGTAATAGCAAGCTGGTATATGGAGCAACACCGTTGTAACTACCGCCGGAAACGGACTCGAAAAGACCGCCGGATATCCCTTGCATGCCTTCGTTTTCCAGTTCCTGAGACACCTGGCGAAGGATATCCTGTAACGACACATCACCACCGCCAAACATATCCCCCAGCGCCTGGCCCTGGTGCTGTAACTCATCATTGATACGTTGAGCCATCAATTTAAAGGCGGTGGCCATACGCTTCGCGCTACGGTTATTCGCGACGATGAACAACGCGAGTGCTTTCACTTCCGGGGCCGTTTCGCTGAACATATCCCCCTGAGCAATAACATCGGTAATATGCTGGCCTGACTCCTTCGATTGCCTTACCAGGTCTACCGCATCTTTCAATGCCGCCAGCGCCTTTTTATCGAGGCTATCCGCTGTCTCAATGCCATCAACAATAGTTGTCACAGCCTGCTTGTGCGCTTCTCCTGATAAAGCCTGCATCTGGACAAAATCATTGGCTGCCGCATTAAGCGCCGTCAGAACATTACGCATATCCGGATCAGGTTCTTCTGCAACCATCCTTACCAGGCGCGCATCCTTATATGCCTTGGCAAAGATCGCGTTTTGTATACGGTCTACAAGTTGCCGTGTTGGTCGCCCATCTTCAGTTACAAGGCCAGCCGCCTGTGTGGCACCAACTTGCGTCATAAATCCGCGAATAAACGCGTCATTACTGCGGCTAAGCAGATCTCCACTTTCTGACGGGTTAAACAACGCCATCATCGCCGGTGTTATGCTGTCGGCATCAACAAAAGCCTTTTCACTGGCTGCCATTTCCTGGAGATCAGAAATATTTGAGTCCTTGGCAAACTGAACACGGTCAACCTTAGTTAACCGGCGGCGCACCAGTACCGGAGCCGTCATTGATTCAACCTTTTCAGGAGGTATGCCGAATTCGGTCGCATGTTCAATCAGGTACTCACGATACCGATCCGCATTGCCGTCCTGATAGGCTTTGATGATCCCCATGGTCCGTCCATTACCTGACTCAACGGCATTGTCCTCACCAATTATCGGCGCGCCATGGCTGGATAAACCGGAATCAGTAAGCTGAGCAGGCCGCAAATCTTTGGATATCTGGTTAACCTGAAGAAGGCTGGATGCGCGGGTCAT
>ERZ791682.740-NODE-740-length-14085-cov-2.42651_pt1 | contig 14085 bp, 9 predicted proteins | sample MGYA00509958_ERZ791682 | MGnify/ENA primary metagenome ERZ791682 (study PRJEB30046, sample SAMN00715194) | human gut metagenome | study: EMG produced TPA metagenomics assembly of the A metagenome-wide association study of gut microbiota in type 2...
TCAGCCCCGTTGGGAAACCGGCTTGCGGCTTCATCCATTAGCGGAAGGTTGTTGCGGATTTCTCCAAGCCGCGACCCCGGTAGCAGTGCAACGGTCGGTCTGTCGTTGTCAAGCCCGTTGGCGCGGAAGAATTCCTCTTTTGACGGCATTGTCAGCATCGCCTCCGCTATCTCGTTGGCTGTTGGGTTGCCCACATAGTCTACACGGTAGTCGTGGCGTGCGAAAAATTCAGTTTCGAACGGCAGTATAGAGAAAACTTTCTTGACGTATTTCTTTATCGACTTTACGCGCCATTCCTTCCATGCCCATACTTTCGGAGAGATGTAGTAGTAGACCGGGATTCCGATGTTGAACGCGTATTTAGCTATTTTCAGATTGAACGACGGGTAGTCGATGAGAATAAGTGCGTCGGGGCGGAATTCGGCAATCGCCTTCTTTGCCCGTTTCATGTTGCCGAGGATTGTTGGCAGATGGCGCAGCACCTCGGAGAACGCCATAAAAGCCATCTCCTTGTAGTGTGTTATGGGACGGCATCCCGCGGCATGCTCCATACAGTCGCCTCCGAAGAATGCAAACGAGGCGTTGTCGTCGTTTTTGCGAATAGCTTTGATCAGGCGTCCGGCATGCAGGTCGCCCGATGCTTCGCCAGCGATAAGAAAGTATTTCATAAGCGCAAAGATAGTGAAAAATTCCTATGAGAAGGCTTGAAACGCCATTGATAGTTGGATATGAAAGCCACATAAGTTACCTTTGTAATGAAAATCGGTGATAATGGAAGACAAAGTAGTGAAAATCGACATACGGGAAGCCATATCCGGCAAGCTGCCAAAGGCATCACGCTGGATACCAGGATTCGTTTACCGTTGGCTTGCCCGCCTGATTCGTCAGGACGAGCTCAACCGAGTGCTTTGCGAAAACCGAGGCAAGACAGGCAGCGCTTTCGCGGAAGGCGCGTTGCAGACGCTCGGCGTGAGCGTTAGCGTGATTGGCGAGGAGAATATCCCCGCCTCCGGCAGGTTTGTATTTGTGTCCAACCATCCTCTCGGCGGACTTGACGGCATCGGTCTGATAGCGTTTCTCGGGAAGCGTTACGGCGACGACCACCTGCGTTTTCTTGTCAACGACGTGTTGATGGCAGTGAAGCCGCTCGACAACGTGTTTTTGCCAATCAACAAATACGGCAGCCAGTCGCGCGAGTCGATGCGGGCAGTCGACGCAGCCTATGCCGGCGATTTCCAGATAGGCACTTTCCCAGCCGGACTGTGTTCCCGAGAGGGAGACGACGGCCGCGTTCGCGACCTTGAATGGAAGAAATCGTTTGTCGCCAAGAGCGTGGAAACGCATCGAGACGTCATTCCTGTATATTTTAGCGGTCTTAATTCAAGATTTTTTTATAAATTTGCAAAATTCCGCAAGAAGTTGGGCATCAAGTTCAACATAGAGTTGATTCTTCTGCCCGGCGAGATGGTTAAGAATCGAGGGTCGAAATTTGAAATACGTGTAGGCAAGCCTATCCCCTGGACCACCTTCACCTCCGCCCGCCGCAGTGGCGAGTGGGCAGAAATAGTGAAGGATAAAGTGTATGGTATGGCAGACGAGCAATAGAAAATGAAAGTAGACAGCATCATGGCTCCGGTTCATAAGAGCCTGTTGAAGATGGAGCTGACGGAGGCGCGTTTTCTCCGAAGCACAAATAAAGGGCACAATGAAATCTACATTGTCGATGCCCATAACTCTCCCAACGTGATGTGGGAGATAGGTCGTTTGCGCGAGATAGCGTTCCGCACGTCGGGGGGCGGCACAGGCAAGAGCGCCGATATCGATGAGTTTGACACGATGGAGGAGCCGTGCCAGCAGCTGATTGTGTGGAATCCGGAGGCAGAGGAAATCATAGGCGGCTATCGTTTCCTTCTTGGTGAGAATATGAAGATGGACAAGAACGGAGTGCCGCGGATAGCGATGTCGCACATGTTTGGCTACTCACAGGAGTTTTTGAAAGAGAAACTTCCGTACACGCTTGAGCTTGGGCGCTCGTTTGTGTCGGTGGAATACCAGTCGACCAAGGCAGGCGTCAAGGCACTCTATGCGCTCGACAACCTGTGGGACGGACTCGGCGCGCTTACGGTGGTCTATCCGAATCTGAAGTATTTTTTTGGCAAGATGACGATGTATCCAAGTTATCCTCACGAATGCCGTAACATGATCCTGTATTTTCTTGACAAATATTTTCACGACAACGACCGCCTCGTGTATCCGTTGCATCCTCTCGATGCTCGCATCGACGAAGACAAGATGCGTCACATCTTCACAGGGTCGACATTCCGCGAGGACTATAAGATTCTCAACAGCCATATCCGGAGCCATGGCATCAATATCCCGCCGCTTGTCAACTCCTATATGAATCTGTCGCCGAAGATGCTTGTGCTCGGCACGGCAATCAATGATGAGTTTGGCGACGTTGAGGAGACGGGTATCTTTTTTGCGATATCCGACATCTATGAGGACAAGAAAATGCGTCATATCCGCACGTTCTATCACCGATTCATTGAGTATCGGCAGGAACTGGTGAGAAGAATGAGAGACTATTCACGAAACAGAAAGCAATAAATAATGAATAAGAAATCAATCTTTGCCACGCTTGTAGCGTTTTCGGCTATCGGAGTGGCATCGGCGGAAGCGCCATTGCAGGTTGAAGGCTCTGTCCTTTGCGCCATATTTTATGATGGCCAACCGTGGCGGGACGCTTACGCAGCCAAAGGCGGTTGAGCTTCGCGTCAAGGCGCTGAAGGATTTTGACTTGAGCGAGAGGTTCAGCTATGGTTTCGGTGCCGACCTTGTGGGAGGTTATCAGTCGAAATATACGCAGTATGACCAAGCCGTCAATACACCGGCAGTGCAGGGGCATCATCCCAATGCAATATGGTTGCAGCAGCTTTATGGAGAGGTGAAGTATCGCGGAGTGTATTTGTCGGTGGGCATGAAAGAGCGCACGTCGCCATTGATGAACGACAGTCTCGGAGTGGGCGACTACACGCAGTCGAACAACGCCCGTCCGCTTCCGCAGGTGCGTGCCGGTTTTGTCGATTTTCAAAACATTCCGTTTACCAACGGATGGGTGCAGATACAGGGCGAGATAGCCTATGGCTACTACATGCAGGACGATTGGTTTGAAGACCATTTCAATTACTATAACGGTTATATCAACACCGGTGAATACTACAACTACAAGCGATGCTATTTCCGCACCAAGCCTTCGAAGCCGTTCTCGGTTACAGTCGGCATGCAGATGGTGACGGAATTCGGCGGCACAGCCACATCCTATAGCTATGACCGTGATAAGGGAAAAGTGAACGCGAAAGAGGATCGTTATGACACAACGTGGAAAGACTTTGTCAGAGCGTTTTTTGCGTCGGAGGGCGGAAGCAATCCGGGCGATGCTTCCTATCATTATGGCAACACGCTTGGTTCATGGGACTTCGTGGCTCGCTATCGGCTGAAGGACAAGAGCGAGATTAAAGCGTTTTTCCAAAAGCCGTTTGAAGACGGGTCGGGCATCGGTTGGATGAACGGTTTCGACGGCATTTGGGGTTTGGAATATAAGAATGCGAAAAAGGGAATTGTCAATGGCGCGGTTCTGGAGTATGTAGATTTCACCAACCAAAGCGGACCGATGCACTGGGCTCCGCAATACCATCCCGGCACTAAATTTACTGATCAGGTGACAGGCGGCGACAGCTATTATCAGAATTTCCGTTGCAATCCTTACAGCAATTTCGGCATGTCGCAAGGCACAATGTTTATCCCGTCTACGATCTATGACCGACGAGGGGAAAACCGCATTTATGACAACCGTGTCAGAGGATTTCAAATCGGTGTGAGCGGTAATATTTACGCTCCGCTTGAGTATCGTCTTCTCGTAAACTACCGCAAGTCGTGGGGCACATATTCCAATCCACGTCTGTCGGTGGTCGACAACACATCGTTTATGCTTGAGGGAACATACCATTTCAAGCAGGTGAAAGGGCTGACGCTTAACGGACAGGTGGCGTTTGACAAGGGAGCGCTTGCCGGCGGCGACAATTTCGGAGTGTTGCTCAGTGTGAAATACAATGGATTATTTGATATTTTCAAACGATAGGAAATGAAGAAGTTGACGATAATATTTGCTTTTATGGCAATGCTTACCATGTCGGGCTGCGTGCAGAACAACGGTCATATCGGACATTGGTTCGGACAGTGGAAAGTGGAGCGTGTGACCATTGACGGTCAGGATGATGCGGATTACGACGGCGGCGTGTTCTTTTGCTTTCAAGGCGCGGTGTTCGGAGTGCGGACAAGCACCGGCGGGATGTGGTACGGAAGATGGGAGGAAAACGACAAAGGCATGGTGGATGTGGTGTTCAATACCGATGAGAGTGCTGTGCCTCCGGCTTATTTGCATATGCATCTTGATGAAAAAATGGTTTTCCGCCTTGTGTCGCACAAAGGCAGTGACAAGGTGCTCGAATATGTGGGTCCTGACGGCAAGACCTATACATACTACCTTAAGAAATGGTAGCCGATTGGGAAATCCCGTTGAAAAGTAGTACTTTTGCAAATCAATAAGAAAACAAATAAAAAAACATATATCGATGAATAATTTCGTTGAAGAACTAAAATGGCGCGGTATGGTGCACGACATGATGCCGGGCACAGAAGAGCAATTGCAGAAAGAAATGACTACTGCCTATGTCGGCATCGACCCAACGGCAGACTCTCTGCACATCGGACATTTGGTGAGCGTAATGATTTTGCGCCACTTCCAGCGTTGCGGCCACAAGCCGTTGGCGCTTATCGGAGGAGCCACCGGTATGATCGGCGACCCGTCGGGCAAATCGGCGGAACGCAATCTGTTGACAGAAGAAGTGCTTCGTCACAACCAGGACTGCATCAAGAAGCAGCTGTCTAAATTCTTGGATTTCGACAGCGACGCTCCCAACGCAGCCGAGTTGGTCAACAACTATGACTGGATGAAGGAATTCTCGTTCCTTGACTTCGCGCGCGAGGTGGGCAAGCATATCACAGTGAACTATATGATGGCGAAAGACAGTGTTAAGCGTCGTCTGAACGGCGAAGCCCGCGACGGATTGTCGTTCACCGAGTTTACTTATCAGCTGCTCCAGGGTTATGACTTCCTTCACCTTTACGAGACAAAGAACTGCAAACTCCAAATGGGAGGAAGCGACCAGTGGGGCAACATCACCACAGGAACCGAGTTGATACGCCGTACAAACGGCGGAGATGCTTTCGCCCTCACGTGTCCGCTCATCACGAAAGCCGATGGAGGCAAGTTTGGCAAGACAGAGTCGGGCAACGTATGGCTTGACCCGCGCTACACATCGCCTTACAAATTCTATCAGTTCTGGCTCAACGTCAGCGACGACGATGCCCAGCGCTACATAAAAATCTTCACATTCCTCAGCCGTGAGGAGGTGGAGGCGTTGGTTGCAGAGCATCTTCAGGCTCCTCATCTGCGTCTGCTCCAGAAGCGTTTGGCAAAAGAGGTGACAGTGATGGTTCACTCCGAGGCAGATTATGAGTCGGCGGTAGAGGCGTCAAACATCCTCTTCGGCAATGCCACAGCCGACGCTCTCCATAAACTTGACGAAGACACATTCCTCGCGGTGTTTGAGGGAGTGCCTCAGTTTGAGGTGTCGCGCGACGTGGTTGCCGGCGGAGTCAAGGCGGTTGACCTTTTTGCCGAGCATGCCAAGATTTTTGCATCTAAAGGCGAGATGCGCAAGTTGACCCAGGGTGGCGGTGTTTCGCTCAACAAGGAAAAGCTTGCGGCGTTCGACCAGGAGGTGACAACAAAAGATTTGCTTAACGACAAGTATCTGCTTGTGCAGCGAGGCAAGAAAAATTATTTCTTGATAGTTGTGAAGTAGGTAAAATACGCATATAGACAAAACGCGACCAGAATGCCGTGATTCGGCTTGCTGGCCGCGTTTCTCTTTTTTACGAAAATCTCGGCGAGTTAAAAATGCGGTTTTTATGGGGTATGTTGCTGAGTCAGTGTAAAAAAAGCGGATTGTAAAAAGGAGAAAATTTTTGCTCAGAAAAATAAACGAAAGCAAATGCCGCCTGAACAGGTTTTAGATTGTAATTAGACATAATAAACTGTTATTGCGTTGATAGAGCGTGATTTATGTGTCGACGCGTCTGAAATAGAGTGAAAAATGCGCAAATGTTAAATTTAATACTTTGGATTAACACTTCATAATGATTGAAAATTGTGGCAAATGTGAAGATAAAAAAGGAAAAATCTGAAAATTTGTCAGTAAAAATAAGTTTAAAAAGCAAACTTTTAGTTCAGTATTATGTGCTGACAAGCGGCGGAAGCCGGCAAAAAGCGACATATTGACCAAAACGAAATAAGTGACTGAAACTCATGTCGGTTGCCACGTGCGGACTGCGGTTGAATATAGAGAATTGATTTTTAGAGTGTTATACAAGTATGTTGTATAACATAAAATTAATAAACATTTCCAACCTTTAGGAAAGTAAAAAATAGTGAAAGAAAACTTGCACGGACGGAAAATCGGTTGTAACTTAGCAAAGTGCTACAGAAAGCGATAATTTGAATATAAAAAGAGATAAATTAGCGTTTTGATTAGAAAAAAGTGATAATAAAAACGGGCAAATAGTGCCGTCTTATCTTAATTTCGCTAAGAAGATTTAACAAAGGAAGCTTTCGCTCCGGTAATAGATTGTAATTGCCGGGAAAAGGAACAGAAAAGAAATATTTATTGTGTGTTTTATATAATTGTTTAAAAGATTTATGAGACTAAAGAAATTTGTCATGATGGCTTTGATGTCATTGCTCAGTTTGTCGGCATACGCTGACGTGACTGTGACAGGCATCGTGGTAGAAGCCGGGACGAACGACCCTATCATTGGAGCCTCAGTGGTAGAAAAAGGGCGTACGTCTAATGGAGTCGCAACCGATGTAGACGGTGCGTTTACGCTGACTCTTCCTTCTTACGATTCTCGCATTGTCGTTACCTATGTAGGTATGAAGGCGAAGGAAGTGAAAGCCTCTTCCAAACCTCTCACAATCGTACTCGATTCAGATTCGCAGACATTGGACGAGGTCGTTGTAACAGGTATGTCTAAAGTGGACAAACGAATCTTTACCGGAGCAACGACTCAGATTTCAGCCGACAAGGCAAAGCTGGATGGTGTGAGCGACGTATCTCGTTCACTTGAAGGCCGTTCAGCCGGTGTGTCGGTGCAGAACGTGTCGGGAACCTTCGGTACAGCTCCAAAAATCCGCGTGCGTGGTGCGACATCAATCTATGGCGCCAGCAAGCCGTTGTGGGTAGTCGACGGAGTTGTTATGGAAGACGCAGTAGAGGTGTCAGCCGACGACCTTTCATCGGGCGACGCCGTGACATTGATTTCTTCTGCAATCGCAGGTCTTAACTCAGACGATATCGAGAGTTTCCAGATTCTTAAGGACGGTTCAGCAACCTCAATCTATGGAGCCCGCGCCATGGCAGGTGTGATTGTCGTAACGACAAAGAAAGGTAAGGCAGGCCATACACGCGTAAGCTATACAGGAGAGTTGACCACCCGCTTGAAACCTCACTATTCAGAGTTCAACATCAGCAACTCACAGGAGCAGATGGGCATCTATCGCGAGATGGAGCAGAAAGGATGGCTTGAGTTTGCCAACTTGGCAAAAGCGTCGACATCAGGTGTTTATGGTAAGATGTATCAGCTGATTGCCTCTTATGCCAACGGTAAGTTCGGAATTGAAAACACTCAGGCAGCGAGAAACGCATACTTGCGTGAGGCAGAGTTCCGCAACACCGACTGGTTTGACCTGTTGTTCAGCAACGCAGTGCTTCAAAACCACTCGTTCAGCATCGCCGGCGGTACAGACAAGGGTAACTTCTACACATCATTGTCAGTGATGAACGATCCGGGATGGACATTGTCGAGCAACGTTCGCCGTTACACATTCAATGCCAATGCATCTTATCAGATTTCTCCGACATTGAAATTCAGTGTTTTGACATCAGACTCATACCGTCAGCAGAAAGCTCCTGGCACATTGAGCTCTTCTACCGACGCCGTAAACGGAACCGTGAACCGCGATTTTGATATCAACCCGTACAGCTACGCAATCAACGCATCGCGCGCATTGGATCCAACAGAGTACTACACTCGCAACTATACAAGTTTCAATATCTTCAACGAGCTTGACAACAACTATATCGATATCAATGTGACTGACTTGAAATTCCAGGCAGAATTGAACTGGAAGCCAATCAAAGGACTTGATATCAACGCTTTGGGAGCATATCGCTACCAGAGCAGCGTTCAGCAGCACTATGTGAAGGACAACTCGAACCAAGCCAATGCTTACCGCGCAGGTATTGATCCGGAGGACGCTACAATCCGCGATTCCAACTCGTTCCTTTACACAGACCCTGACGATCCAAACGCATTGCCAGTGTCGGTAATGCCACAAGGTGGTATTTATTACAACGACACCTACACCGTGTCGCAGTATGACTTCCGTGGAACGGCAACATACAACAAGACATGGAACAACACCCACATTTTCAATGTGATGGGTGGTTTGGAAGTAAGTTCAACCGACCGTAAGTCAATCGGCTGGGAAGGCTGGGGCTTTGTCTATGACAACGGCGGCGTTCCTTCGCTCGACTACAAGCTCTTCAAGCAGCAGATAGAGGAAGGCCACACTTACTATGCAATCTCTCCTTCATACCGCCGCAGCTTTGCAGCGTTTGCCAACGCAACATATTCATACAAAGCACGCTACGTGCTCAACGGAACAATCCGTTATGAGGGAACCAACAAGTTGGGTATGTCGCGCAACTCACGCTGGTTGCCAACGTGGAACGTGTCAGGCGCATGGAACGCACACGAGGAAGGCTTCTTCAGAGAGAAAGTTGACCCAAAAGTGCTTTCACACGCAACAGCCCGTGTGTCATACTCACTTACAGCCGACAGCGGACCATCAAGCATCTCCAACGCCACACCTATTTATACATCAGGAACGGCATGGCGTCCGTCGGCATCCGACCAAGAGCTTATGCTTGAGCTTTCGACACTTGGAAACTCAGAGCTGACTTACGAGAAGAAACACGAGTTCAACTTCGGTGTCGACCTCGGCTTCTTGAACAACCGTATCAACGCCAGCGCTGATATCTATTTCCGTAACAACTTCGACCTTATTGGTTTGACTTATACTCCGGGTGTCGGTGGTGAGTCGATGAAATATGCCAACGTAGCATCGATGAAGTCGCATGGTGCCGAGGTTACAATTTCAACCAGCAACCTTAGTCCAGAATTGAAGGATTGGAAATGGTCGACCGACTTGACATTCTCTAAGACCAAGAGTGAGATTACCGATCTCCAGTCGCGTTCGAGCAACATCTACCTTGTCAATGGCGCAGGTTATGCATTGCAGGGTTATCCAGTGCGCTCATTGTTCTCTTATCGGTTTGCTGGTTTGAACGAGCAGGGTATTCCTCAAGTAATCAACGAGAACGGGGAAGTGGTTACGTCCGACGTGAACTTCCAGAGCTTCGATGCAACCCACCTTGTATATGAAGGTCCTACCGACCCGACCATCACCGGTGGATTCGGCAACACCGTAAGTTGGAAAAACTTCCGTTTGAACGTGTTCTTGACTTACTCGTTCGGCAACAAGATCCGTTTGGATCCGGTGTTCAAATACAGCTACGACGACATGCAGGCATTGCCACGCGAGTTTAAGAACCGTTGGGTGACTCCGGGCGATGAGATGTACACAACCATCCCTGCAATCGCAACTTACCGTCAGTATGTCGCTGACTCACAATTGTCGCGAGCATACAATGCTTACAACTATTCAACAGAGCGTATCGCCGACGGCGGATTCGTCCGTCTGAAGGAAATCTCGTTGACTTACGACCTTCCGGAATCGTTCTTGAAGAAGATTCGTTTCTCATCGGCATCGGTTAAGGTGCAGGCCACCAACCTCTGTCTGCTTTACGCCGACAAGAAGTTGAACGGTCAGGATCCGGAATTCTTCAACACTGGTGGTGTGGCAACTCCTAACCCGAAGCAGTTCACATTCACTCTTCGTTTCAGCTTGTAGGATTGTAAAACAAATTAATAGACAACAGAATTATGAAATTGCAAAAATTATTATATATAGGTGTTGCTGGATTGGTATCACTCACATCGTGCAGCGATTTTCTTGATCATCTGCCCGACAACCGTATCGATCCGCAGAATCCGAAGCAATTGCAGTTGATGCTCGTAGACGGATATGTGAATTACGACTACGCAACAATGTGCGAGTTGAGTTCGGACAACATGGTCGACAACCACGCTCCAGATGCGAATGGTGTGACTTATGAAGCTACAGGCTCAAATGACCCTATTCTCGACCAGTTCTTTGCATGGGAAGACGCCAACATGTCGAGCAAGCAGGATTCTCCGACAGCCGTATGGCAGGGATGCTATCATGCAATCGCCGTAGCCAACCACGCGTTGAAGAAAGTAGAGGAGTTCAAGGCTGCCGGCAAGTTTACAACAGGCGAGGACGCCGACCGTTTGAATGCCGCCTATGGCGAGGCATTGCTCGTCCGCGCTTACCATCACTTCATTCTTGTCAACTTGTTCTCAAAGCAGTATGGCAAGAACAGTGCCACAGACCAGGGTATTCCTTGCTCGACAGAGCCTGAAGACAAGGTGCAGGTTGCTTACGAGCGCGGTACCGTAGCTCAGGTTTATGACAAGATTGAGGCAGACCTTATTGAAGGTTTGAAATACGTAAGCGACCAGTACTATTCAGTGCTCCGCTACCACTTCAACACAACGGCAGCCAACGCATTCGCAGCGCGCTTCTATCTTTTCAAGCGTGACTATGTGAAGGCAGAGCAGTATGCAACAGCCGCTCTCGGTGCGAGTCCAGCTGAAAAGATGCGTAAGGATTATTGGTCAACATCGTTCACCTCGTTGAACTCCGACGCCACTACATTCTACTCATCATCGTCGTCGTCCAACTTCTTGTTGATCCCGACCAACTCAATCGCATTTATCTCAATGTGTAACAACTACTACGCTGCCGGTGCACGCTATGCATGCAACCGCGGCGCGGCAACCTCCACCCTTTATGGTTATGGACCATGCTGGGACACCAACTTCCTGCCTACAATGGCTCAGCACATTTACGTGAACAGCAAGCAGGAGTATGGCATGTGGCCGTCATGGATGTATATGTTGTTTGAGTATACCGACAAGGTAGCCGGCATTGGTTATCCTAAGCGTATCCGCGCAGAGTTTACCGGCGAGGAGACATTGTTGACACGTGCCGAGGCTCGCATCTTCATGGGCAAGATTGATGAAGCAGTCAGCGACTTGAACATTTGGGCGCAGTCGCACGACACAGATGCCTCACACCCGTTGACGCAGCTGACTTCTAAAGTCATCAAAAACTGGTACAACAAGGAAAATGCTACAAGCAATGGTCAGGATCCACGCCAGTACATCCTTCAGGATCTCAATATCGAGCAAGTGTGCGAACCGGCACCGGGCAACACGTCGTATACGATTGACGACAACAAGTTGCCTTATCTCTGGTGTGTGCTTCACTTCCGTCGCATCGACCAAGTGTTTACAGGAACCCGTTGGTTCGACATCAAGCGTTTCGGCATCGAGATTACCCACCAGATTGGCCGTACACGTACAGAAGTGTTGAAGCTTGACGACGACCGTCGCGCCTTCCAGATTCCAACAGAGGCAATCCAGGCGGGTCTGACCCCGACACCGCGTGCGGTAAAGGGCACAACTGAGTCGGCAATGACGAAGGCAAATCTTAACTTGTCAATTGTAAGATAAACATAATCAATTAAATTATCAGACAATCATGAATTTCAAAAAATATATTTATATAGCAGCTGTTGCTCTCGGAATGGGTGTGACGTTTGCGGCATGCTCCGACGATGATCTCGATCCGAACAGCATCTTCGACGACAGCGAAGGTCAGCTTGACCCTACATCGCCGACTTATCAGCTCGACAAGTTCTGCGACGACAGCCTCCGCGTGCCTTACAACTGCGCGTTGACTTACCGCATGAAGGACGTGATGACCGACAAGAGCTACAACTTGGTTCCAGCCAAGTATGAGAACTCTGTCGATTTGGCAGTGCTTTGCAAGTACTACTGGTTTGACGTGTACTACAGCGTTGTTCCTGACAAGGACTTCTTGAAGAAATACGGACCCCGCATTCTTCACTTCATCGGTTCGTCGGCAGTCAACCCCGCCAACCACACAGAGGTGCTCGGTTTGGCAGAGAGCGGAATCAAGATTTCTCTCTACAAACTTAATGCGATGAACTTGAACAGCATCAAGGATCTCAACGACCGTTATTTCCACACAATGCACCACGAGTTTGCCCACGTGCTTCACCAGACCAAGACCTATCCAAAGGAATTCGACCAGTTGTCAAACGGTCACTATGACGCTCTTGGATGGCAGGACCGCAATGCAGCTGAAGTTGCTTCGCTCGGCTTCACCACACCTTATGCAAGCAGCCAGCCACGTGAGGACTTTGCAGAGACCATCTCAAACTACATCACAATGACTGATGCTGAATGGGCGGCTCTTGAGAAATTGGCTGCATCCAACTATCAGGGCAAGGACGACGGCGTAGACGGATTGGCAATTTTGAAACAAAAGGTGGAAATTGCCCGCAACTGGCTCCGTGACTCATGGGGAACCGACCTCGACAAGCTCCGCAATGAGGTTCAGACTCGCCAGAACGCTTACAGCATCGACTTGTTGAAAGAGTTGAGAAAGCAGGTTTACGACATTCCAGTTCCTGGAAAATAAGGAAAAAAACAGGTGTAACCAATAAAAACAATGCAAAGAATTATGAAAAAAACAATTGCTATATTATTAAGCGTTTCCTGCCTGTTTGGTCTTAACTCGTGCTTCAAGACCGAGGAAGATATCTTTGACCAGTCTCCGGCGCAGCGCTTGAACAAGTTGACAAGCGACTACCGCGAGGTGCTCTCTGGCTCAGAGAACGGCTGGGTGCTTCAATATTTCGCATCGGAAACCGAACAAGGCTATCCGTTTGTAATGAAGTTTGACAAAAGCGGCAAGGTGACAATCGCCGGCAACAACAGCGTGTCGACCGGTGGTGTATATAAAGAGGAATCATCGACTTACGATTTCGTACAGGATATGTCGGTTGTGTTGACTTTCGACACATACAATGAAATCTTCCACGAATTCTCTTCTCCACAAACCGACGGTGTGGGCCACGGCGGCGACTATGAGTTCCAAATGAAGGGTATGAGCGCCGACAAGGACACCATATACGTTATGGGTAAGAAATCGGGCATCGACATGCGCCTCGTGCGCTTCCCGATGGGTGCGCAATATACCGACGCCGCTGGCGCGAAAAAGACTGTCGACAGCTGGGCTGACTATTTCAAGGCTATCGAAGCTAGCACAGCGCGTTTGTTCAACAATAAGATTTCAGGCTATACTCTCTCTTCAGGCGATGAGACGTTTGACGTTGACGGCCTCGGCGTGGGAGTCATGGCGCTTACTCCGGTAGGCTTGTCGGAAATCGAGGCGGCATCCCGCACTTACTATCGCGGTATCATCGTAAATCTTGACAACACTGTCCGCTTGTCGTCGCCATTCGAGGGCGAGAAAGGAAAGTTCAGCGTTCAGGATTTGGCAATCGATGCGGCAAACACCAAGATGACGTCGCCTGACGGCACAGTGACGCTCAACGCGCCTACTGTAGAGCAGCTCTTCAAGATGGCAGGTGCAAGCTGGATGATCGACCCAGAGACAATGACCGCAAAGACAAAAACGCTCTACGATGCGGCTGTTGAAGGCGCTGCAACCAAGAAGCGTACAGTGGAGTTCGGTTATCAGTATGACTCAAAGACTGAAAAAATCTGTATGGTAGTCAAATTGCTTCAGGCTGGCACAACCAAGGCATCTGTGGCATTGTTCTATCTCGACGCTACAGTGGCAAGCGACGGAACATTGACACT